>Ga0126379_10000439_pt1 | contig 22937 bp, 19 predicted proteins | sample PanSoiMetPlot_24_FD_92640 | JGI IMG/M metagenome (GOLD analysis project Ga0126379, IMG submission 92640) | Tropical forest soil microbial communities from Panama - MetaG Plot_24 | ecosystem: Environmental > Terrestrial > Soil > Tropical forest > Bulk soil | place: Panama | collected 2016-02-17
CCGGCCAAGTCCGCGCGGCAGGGCGCTTGGGCTGTAATCGTGGGTGCGTCGGCCAAAAGGATTATTCCGTGAAGAACTTCGCCATCTGGCGAAACTTCTTGTAACGCCCGTCCAGGAGCTGTTGTGCCGGCTGCTTCTTCAGCTCGTCAAAATGGCGATGCAGGACGGCATCGACCATGGCGGCCGCGGCGTCGTGGTCCAGGTGCGCGCCGCCCTCAGGCTCGGGGATGATCTCGTCAATGATCTCCATCTGCTTCAAGTCTGGCGCGGTAATACGCAGAGCTTGCGCCGCGAGTTCTCTCTTGGAAGCGTCGCGCCACATGATCGATGCGCAACCTTCCGGCGAAATGACCGAATACACCGAGTTCTCCATCATGAAGACGCGGTCGGCCACAGCCAGCGCCAGCGCCCCGCCGCTGCCGCCTTCGCCGGTAACGACGGCGATGACAGGCACGCTGAGACGCGCCATTTCCCGCAAATTACGCGCGATCGCTTCCGCCTGGCCGCGCTCCTCGGCGCCCAAGCCGGGGTAGGCGCCAGGCGTATCAATCAAGGTGATGACCGGATGGCCAAATTTCTCTGCCATCTTCATGCATCGCAACGCCTTGCGGTAGCCTTCCGGGTTGGCCTGGCCGAAGTTGCGATAGACGCGCTGCTTGGTGTCACGGCCCTTCTGGTGGCCGACGACCATGACCTCTTCACCGTGATACCGTGCCATACCGCAGAAGATCGCGGGGTCGTCGCCGAAAGAGCGGTCGCCGTGGATTTCGCTGAAGTCAGCGAAGATGCGTTCCACGTAGTCCATGGCGAAAGGACGCTGCGCGTGCCGCGCTAATTCCGTCTTCTGCCAGGCGTTGATCTGCTGGCGAATCTGCTCGCGCAGAAAACTGATCTGATGCTGCAAGTGCTTGAGCTCAAGTTGGGCGTCTTTGTCTTTCCCGGCCTTAGCCTCGAGCTGGGAAACTTGTTTTTCGATGCTCTCCAACTGGCGCTGCGCTTTGAGGGCTGGTTCCAAAATAGCTCCTAGCTCCGTCGCCGTAGAGACGTGGCATTGCCACGTCTCATAGACGCGACAATGTCGCGTCTCTACGTCGCTAATCAACAATTCTTACAGCACCGCGTCCACACAGCTCTTCCACACGTGTGATGAAAGACCTGTCTGGGCAAACATTATATCCGTCGGCTTCCATCACCACCATGAAGTCTCCGCCACGTTCCACATCAAACAACACCTTGGCTTCGCCTTGACGCTCGCGGCAAATGGAATGGAGTGCGTCCACCGTGGCCGGGGTTGCCGTCTCCAGCGGCACACGGATACGGATGGACCTCGGGAGCTTGGGCTTGGCTTCTTCGAGCGGCGTCAATTGGCTGATGGCGATCTTCGGATTCGCGCCTTCCTCCACGCGAATACTGCAGCGCACCAGCATGGGGATCTCCTGCCGCAAGATCGCCTGCAGCCGCTTGTAGGCTTCAGGGAAAACAATGGCGTCTACGCTTCCAGTCATGTCTTCGAGGGTGGCTTGGGCGTACAGATCGCCTTTTCGCGATTTCAGCACCCGCAGGCTGGAGACGATGCCGCCCGCGTAGACCTCGTCGCGCCCGGTGCCGCTGCTCATGGCGCCGATGGCCTCCGCCGTCAGCGCGCGGAAATCTTCCAGCTTCTCCCGGTATCGTTCCAGCGGATGCCCGGTGATGAAGAAACCCAAGACCTCTTTTTCGCTGGCCAGGCGCTGGTGTTCGTCCCAGTCCGGAACGTCAGGAAGACGGTCGCTGTCGGCGCCGTTCTGCGCCGCGTCGGCAAACACGCCGAACAGCCCGTGTTGGCCGAGCTCGGCGTCGCGCTGCGTTTTCTGCCCGCGTTCCATGGCCTTGTCGAGCACAGCCATCAGTTGCGCGCGGTTGCCTAATGCGTCCATGGCGCCGCTCTTGATCAGCGACTCCAGCACTCGCCGGTTCAGCAGGCGTAGGTCAACCTTCTCGCAAAACTCGAAGATCGAATGGAACCGTCCAGTCTCTTTGCGCGCACTCGTGATGGACTCGATGGCATTGCGGCCCACGTTCTTTACGGCAGCCAGCCCGAAGCGGATGGCGTTGTCGTGCGGCGTGAAGTAAGCGTCGCTGACGTTGATATCCGGCGGCTCCACGGGAATGCCCATCTCGCGGCACTCGTTGATGTACTTGACCACGTTGTCAGTGTTCCCGGTCTGCGAGGTGAGCAGCGCGGCCATGAACTCCACGGGGTAGTGCGTCTTTAAGTACGCGGTGTGGTAGGCCAGCAGCGCATATGCCGCGGAATGCGATTTGTTGAAGCCGTAGCCGGCAAACTGTTCCATCAGGTCGAAGATTTTGACGATCTTCTTTTCCGGGAAGCCGCGCTCCACCGCACCCTTCACAAAGCGCTCGCGTTGCCCGGCCATTTCTTCGGCGATCTTCTTGCCCATGGCGCGACGCAGCAAATCGGCTTCGCCCAGCGAGTATCCGGCCAGCGCGTTGGCGATCTGCATGACCTGTTCCTGATAGACGATGACACCCAGCGTCTCTCTCAGGATCTGTTCGAGTTCCGGCAGTTCGTACTCAACCTTGCGCCGGCCCCATTTGCGCTCGATAAAGTCGTCAATCATTCCGCCCTGGATCGGCCCAGGCCGGTAGAGCGCGTTCAAGGCTGTCAGGTCGCCGACGGAATTCGGTTTGTAGCGGCGCAGCACATCGGTCATGCCTCCCGATTCAAACTGGAATATGCCGGAGGTCAACCCGGTATGAAAGACGCGTTCGTAGGTGGCAGCGTCATCGAGGGGGACGGTGTCGAGATCGATCGTTTCCCCGCGTTGCGCGATAAGCTTCAATGCGTCGTCAAGAATGGTGAGCGTGGTGAGCCCGAGGAAGTCCATCTTCAGCAGGCCCATCTTCTCCACCGCCTTCATGTCGTAAGCGGTGACGATTTCATCGTTCTTGGTCCTGTGCAGCGGAACGAGTTCAGTCAGGGGTTTGGGGGAGATCACCACGCCTGCGGCGTGCACGCCCGAGTTACGCACCAGCCCTTCGAGCTTGCGCGCGGTATCGATCAGCTCGCGTACCTGCATCTCGTTCTCGTAGGCCTGCTGCAGTGGCGGTGAATCGTCCAGTGCCTGGTCGAGCGTGATGTTCAGCGTGGCCGGCACCATTTTGGCAATGCGGTCGACATCGGTGTAAGGAATGTCCATGGCGCGGCCCACGTCCTTGATGGCGGCTTTGGCGGCCATGGTGCCGAAGGTGATGATCTGGGCCACGTTGTCGCGCCCGTACTTTTGCGTGACGTAGTTGATGACTTCGCCGCGCCGGTTCATGCAGAAGTCGATGTCGATATCCGGCAGCGACACGCGCTCCGGATTCAGGAAGCGCTCGAACAAGAGCTCGTTCTGCAGCGGGTCAATGTCGGTGATGTTCATGGCGTACGCCACCAGGGCGCCGGCTGCCGAGCCGCGGCCGGGACCGACCGGGATTTTGTTTTCCCGCGCGTAGCGGATGAAGTCCCACACGATCAGGAAGTATCCCGAGAATTTCATCTGCTGGATAATGGCGATTTCCTGCGACAAACGCTGCTCGTAGTCGGCGCGCGACCTCTTGAGCCTGCCTGCCGCCTCCTGCCCGGTCAGCGCTTGCCAACGTCGCGCGAAGCCCTCTCGGGCTACGTGCTCGAAGTAGCTATCGAGCGTGTAGCCGGCCGGAACCTGGAATTCAGGAAACGGATCCTTGACCTTGTTGAGCTTGAAGTTACAGCGCTCGGCAATGGCCATAGTGCGCGCCAGAACATCCGGGCGGCTCGAGAATACACGCCCCATCTCATCGCTCGACTTCACAAAGAACTGGTTGCCGTGGAATTTCAAACGGTTCTCGTCGTGAATGGACTTGCCCGTCTGGACACACACCAGCACGTCCTGGGCATGGGCGTCGTCTTCACAAAGATAGTGGCTGTCATTGGTCGCCACCATGGGCAAGCCCAGCTCTTTTTCCATGCGAAAGAGATCGGCGTGGATGCGGTGCTCTTCCGGCAGGCCCTGGTCCTGGATTTCCAGGAAGAAATTCTCCTTGCCGAACAAATCGCGGTAAAAAGCCGCGGCATCCCGCGCCGCGTCGTACTTCCCTGCCAGCAGATTCTCGCAGACCTCGCCCGCCAGGCATCCGGAAAGGCCGATCAAGCCCTGCGAGTGCTCTGCCAGAAACTTCTTGCTGACGCGCGGCTTGTAATAGAACCCGTTGAGCGAAGCTTCTGAGGTTATCCTGATCAGGTTCTCATAACCCTGTTCGTTTTCGGCGAGGACCAGAAGATGGTTGTAGGTGTCGCCTTCGGGCGGCGCACGATGGTCGTCTTTCTTGCAGATGTACAGTTCGCAGCCGACGATGGGCTTGATTCCGGCCTTCTGCGCCGCATCCACGAAGTGCACGGCACCATAGATGTTGCCATGATCGGTCATGGCAACCGCCTTCTGGCCGATCTCTTTCACCCGTGAGATGAGCTTCTCAACGTCGCACGCGCCATCCAGCAGCGAATAGTCGGTATGCAGATGCAGATGGACGAAGTCAGACATAGGCAGGCTGCTGCTTCAATTATAACGAGCGGCCGAGCTGTGTAGGCATGTGGAAAACTCCGTCGTGCCATGTCTCCCGTCTCACCAGGACTCGCTTGACGTGGAGGGAGCCTTGGTGAGCTTACCGGACGATCTGCTTCTCGAGACTGGATAGCGGCGCATACAGTGCATCGACGATCCAAGCGGATGCAGAGAGCACGCCCGTGGCGGCTATGGACGATACGACAAGGCAGATCTTCTTGTTGCGGACCAGGACCTCTTTCGCGACCAGCATGACACCTGTACCCAGGAACAATATGGGAGAAAACCAACTGCGGTTTGAGAACAGAAACTGTGTCGCCAGCGGCAAGTTCACGTTCAGGCTGCTATACAGGTCGCCGAATGCCCTGGTTGCGAAGTTCAGGCGCAAATACGCCCACCCGAAATAGCAGCAGGAGAGCAAGGTGCATGCCCAGGAATAGATTCGCAGAAGCTTGTCGCGCACTTGTGAATCAATCGTCTTGTAAGACTGTGTAGGATTGTGCGCTTGCAGCCGTCCGCGCGCAAGGCCAACTTTATACTTTGTGAGGGGAGAAGGCGACGCGCAAACCGCGTTTACTTTTTCTTCTTCTGTTTTCCGGCAGCCGGTTTCTTCTTCGCCGGTTTTGGCGCCGGCTTGGGCTTCTGTGGTTTGGTCGTGGGCGCCGGCTTGACTGGTTTCGCAGGCGGTTTAGCAGACGGTGCTGGTTTCCCGGGTGCGGCCGGAGGTTTGGCGGATGGAGCCTGAGCTACCGCTGGTTTTCCGGGTACGCCTTTCGCGGAAGGCGCGACCGGGACTTGTTCCGGAACCGGCGTGACGGCAGTTGCTGCCGCCAATGCTTTCGGCTTGCGGCCACGTTTCTTCGGACCCTGGTCCACACCAGGTGCCGGAGCAGCTTCCTTCTTCCCAACGCGACCCCGCCGTGGCGGTGGCGGCGGCGGTGGAGGCTCTGGCGGCGAATACGGCGTCAGGAATTTGACAATCTCGGTGTGCGACCGCAGCCTGCCGTCCATGAGTAGGAGGAACGCCTCGTCCTGGATCTTTTTGTACTCCGGATGCTCGGGCGTGATACGCATCTCCGGCATCTCCGGGAACGGCAGCTTCTGGCGCAACTGCGGCCATTTGGTCAGGAAGTTCTTGAGCTTCTGATGCACCGCCGCCGGCCGCGAAGTGATGGCGGTGAACAATACAGTCTCCGGGCGGCTGTGCATCAGGAACTTCCACGTGGCCGAAGGCTGGGCGAGATCTTTGGCCATAAGCCTTTTGGCGAAATCCTTGGCATCGTCTTCCACGTTGCGCCAGCGCTCGACAAAACCCTTGTTGGGAATCTGCCGCTGCATGGCAGAAATGTCCTTGTCGCTCAACTTGCGGGTCAGAAAGTACATGACCACGGGACTCGAGTCCGGGTTCAGCCCCAGGTCCTGCAACTGCTGCTTGACCTTGAAGAGGTGGGCCAACGACGAAGCGTCCACCTTGGCCAGCGAAAGATGGGGCACCAGGATCTTCAGCCAATCCTCTTTGCTCAAGGCTTTCAGGGTCTCGATCGGATTCTCTTCATGCGCCAGTTGTTCGATTTCGTGGCCTACAGCGCGGTCCGAGATGTTCTCAATGTAGTTGTTCTCTTTGGCCGCGTTGTAACGTGCCTGAGTGCGTTCCTCCAGGGTCCAGTGAAAGCGCGTGGCCAGGCGAGTGGCGCGAATCAGTCGCGAAGGTTCTTCGTATAACGCATAGTTATGCAGGACGCGCAGGACTTTCCCTTCGATATCGGCGACGCCATTGAAAGGGTCGGTGAGCAAGCCGCGCGATCCTGGATTGAGGGAGAGCGCCATGGCGTTCACGGTGAAGTCGCGGCGGCGCATGTCATCGTAGATCGTGCCCGGCGTGATCTCCGCCGGCTTGCCCGGTTTCTCGTAGCGCTCGGAGCGCGTGCTGGTGACTTCCGCGCGGACGTTCCCGGGCAACAACAGCATGACCGTGCGCGTGGCTTCGTCCACGGCTTCGGTCACGGCGCCGGCTTTCTCGAAGTCTTTTTGCAGTTTGAGGGCGTTGCCTTGTACGGAAAAATCGAGATCGCGAATAATGAACCCGCTGACGATGTCGCGCACCGCACCGCCCGTCAAAAAAACATTCATCTCGTGGGTCCGCGCTACGTCCGTCACCAGCGCCAGAGCGCGCTGCTGGTCCGGCGAGAGCCGGGTTTCCATGAGGTAGATAAGGTCCGCCATCGTTTCAGCAACACACCACGGCCCGTCCGGCACCTGCCAGACCGGTCAACCGCTTTCTTGGATTCTCCGTAAGTTGCACTTTATACAAGACTTAGATGGTAACAGCGGGGCCTGCACAAACTCGAAACAATATCACAAAGGTTAACCCTTTGGCTACTCAGCCGCTGATGCCATCTTTGATGCCTGACGAAGCGTGCGAGAATCAAATTGAGTCATGCCGTCCACGCACAAGAAGGTGATTGTCCGCAAACGAGGGCGGGATTCCGTGAGCGGATACGTCTCTCCCACCAATTTTCTGGCTGAAGGCAAGCTGGAGATGCTGAACCCCGCCGGTAAGGTCATTACCATCGATCTCAAGGAGATCAAGAGCGTGGATTTTGTGCGCGATTTCAACGAAACCGCCGGCGCCGCGCGCAAAACTTTTACCACGCGCCCGCGCACCGAAGGCTTGTGGGTCCGCTTGAAGTTCACCGACAACGACATTCTGGAAGGCATGATGCCCAACGACCTGGTTCAGGTCAACCCCGAAGGCTACCTGATCACGCCGCCCGACACCCGGGGCAACGTGCAGCGGGTGTTTGTGCCGAAATCGGCGCTCGAAGAAATGTGCGTGCTGGGCGTGATTGGCCGTCCGGAAGCGCGGCGCAAACCGGCGGCGGATATCGGCCAGGAACCCCTGTTTACCGAGCAGTAAAGGTTTTTTCTGCTTCCTTTCTGCGGTTCGCTACAATCACAAGTTCGACCAGTTTCTCCTCCGGGACGAGGGCACGGAAACCCATGTTCCGGGAAAAGTGGGTCCCATGAAGCTTAAAGAGATTGCCGCCAGATTGGGCGCGAAGCTGGAGCCGCCCGACGCCGACGCGGAGATCACCAGCCTGGCGCCGATTGAATCCGCGGCGCCCGGCCAGATCACATTCGTCGCCGACTCAAAATACGCCGCCGCGGCCGGAACTACGCAGGCTTCGGCCGTCATCGTGGATGAAAAGTTCCTTGCCTCCGAGAGCCAGGGCGCCGTTCTGCGCACGCAAAATCCCAAGTTTGCTTATGCGCGCGCCGTCGAACTGTTGCACCGGCCGCCGCAGCGAAAACCCGGAGTTCACCCCACGGCGGTGATCGATCCCTCAGCCAAGATCGGTGCCGGCGCAGAGATCGGCGCGCACGTGGTCATCGAGAGCGGCGTGGAGATCGGCGAAAACTGCACTCTGCTGCCGGGTGTGGTGATCTATCGCGGCGTAAAGATCGGCAAGAATTTCTTCGCCCACGCCCACGTTTCCATTCGCGAAGACTGCGAGATCGGCGACAACGTGCTGCTGCATAACGGCGTGGTCATCGGCTCGGATGGTTTTGGGTTCGCCAAAGACGACCAGGGCAGCTGGTACAAGATCCCGCAAATCGGCAAAGCCGTTATCGAAGACAACGTAGAAATTCAGGCTAATTGCTGTATCGACCGAGCCAGCCTGGGCGAGACGCGGATCGGCCGCAACAGCAAACTCGACAACCTCACTCACGTGGCCCACAACTGCACGATCGGAGAAAACTCCATGCTGTGCGCGCAAGTGGGGCTGGCGGGGACAACGGGAGTGGGCAAGAACGTCATCTTGGCCGGACAGGTGGGCGTAGCCGGGCATTGCCAGATCGGCGACGGCGTGATCGTCACGGCCCAGAGCGGCACGCACGGCGACATTCCGCCGGGCGTGATGGTCAGTGGCTCGCCGGCATTCGATCATCGTCAGTGGCGGCGTAGCGTGGCCGTGTTTGCCAAATTGCCGGAGCTGGCCCGGGCGATTCGCGGCGCCGGAACGACGAAAGAAAAATAAACGAATCGAACCGGAACCTTGGACAAGCGCTCGACTCCTCAAGCGGGATGACTTCAGGTTCGACCGCTGTCCACCATATCGAATCGAAAAGGGCCGGGTGAAAATCGGGAGTCCATGAAGTCGTCAAGTCGTTGTCATGACTGAAAAACCAGATGCGAAAAGACCGATCCGGGTACTATTGCTCGACGATCGTCCGGACAATCTGATCTTGCGCTCCGCCATCCTTCGCAGCCACGGATATGAAACCGTGACTTCCGCCTCGGTGGAGGATGCGGAGACGCATCTCAACTCAATCGACATCGCTGTGCTCGATTACCATCTGGGCGCAGGCAAATTCGGAACCGAGGTGGCGCAATCGTTGCGTGATAAGCGTCCGGAAGTGCCCATCATCATTCTCTCGGCAACGCTGGAACGAAAATTTGGCGGCGTGGAAGACATGCACCTGCTCAAAGGCTACAGCTCGGTGGACGATCTCCTGGCCGCCTTGCAGTCGCTCGAAGCCAAGCGCCGCGGCAAACCGGTAGTGGTGGACGCCCGCAATTTTTTCTACTCGCGCATCGCTATGGCGATGGGAGACGATCTGGTGCTGGAAATACTGGACCGCGAGGGCAACTGGCAATACGTAAACGATTATTGCGCTCGGTTGTACGACAGGAAGCCGACGTGGTTCGTCGGCAAAAACCGTTTTGAGGAATTCCCTGAACTAGGCGGCGAATGGAAGGACATTGTCCGCACCGTGGCCGATACCCGGGAAACCTATGTGGACCGTAGTTTTCGCGGCTTACCCCATTTGCCCACCAAGAAACAGCGCTGGAACTGGAACATCCTGGTCTTCCCTTTGAAGTTGCACGACAACCGCAACGGCGTGGTGCTGAGCGCAAGGGTCATTGAAAAGAAATGAGTATTTCCGTCAGTTATCCTGAGATTTCAAATTTGAGATTTGAAATTTTAAATTTCAAGTCTGCCCACATGAGCCGTCTATCTGCGTTCTTCTGCGGGAATCTGCGGCCAGTCTTCTCTTTTGCAGTTTTGATCCTGCTCCTCGCCGCAACCGGCTGCCGTTCGCGGGTGATTCGAGTCAGCCTGATCAACACCAGCGACCAAGCGCTTTCAGCCATCATCGTGGATTATCCGACTGCGACCTTTGGCGTAAATACTCTGGCGCCCGGAAAGACTTTTCAGTACACCATCAAGCCGCTCGACAGTGGCGCGCTCAAGCTCCAATTTACTGACGCCAGCGGCAAGATTCACAACGCGACCGGTCCCGCCGTAAAGAAAGGCCAAGAAGGAACCATTGCCATCAGGATCAATCAGGATTCTGCGGCAGCAGCGTCCACCTTGCAGTAACAGCCGCTCCTTTCTGGTTCATTCAAGGTTTCTTCTTCCGCCTGACTTGCCCGGAGCGGAAGCGAGGGGCCCTAACCGCGGTAAGAATGTTGAACGGAATTTTCTGTAAACCACCGATCTCGTAGTGATAGGGTTCCCTCGCTACGCCCGGGATACGGGAAACTACCGCCGCTCTTCTGGAAGCGCGCTATTCATCACCTCACGCACCGCCTGCATCAGCTCGTCGCGCGATGAGAACTGCTTAGGGTCGATAGGTGGATGGAATATCAGGGTTGCCGTCCCAGGCCGCACAAACATCTTGCCCTTGGGCATCATCTCGTACGTCCCGAGAATGGTGACGGGCACGATGGGGAAACCCGTCTCCAGCGCCAGGTGAAACGGGCCTTTCTTGAAAGGCATCAGCCGGCCGTCGCGCGAGCGTGTGCCTTCGGGGAAGAGAGTCATGTTGATGTGATGGCGCATGACTTCGCCGGCGCGATGAATGCTCTGGATCGCAGCTTCGCGCTTTTCGCGCTCCACAGGGACAATTTCCGCCATGTTCAAGGCTTGGGCCAGGATCGGAATGCGCCAGATGACTTTCTTGGCCAGCACCGAAGTGCGTCGTGGAATCAGCGGCACCAGAATCGGCGGATCAAGATTCGACACGTGGTTGGACATGAAGATGTAGGTCCCTGAAGGATCAATCTTGTCCAACCCGACGATCTTGACGGACGCACCGGCGATGCGCGGCCCGGCATAGGCCAGCCCCATTCCCACCCAATACAGAAACCGGATGTCGCCGGTAATGAGCGTCCAGGGAAAAGCAACCAGCGCGGCCACGGGAATCACGGCCAGCCAAAACAGCAAGGCGAGCACGCTACGCACCAGGCCGACGGCAGAGCGCATCACGAGCGCCGTATTCCGCGCAACTCCTCCAGCCTGCGCGGAAGTTTTTCATAGATGCCGCCGAAGCCGCCGTTGGAAAGAATGGCCACCACGTCTCCGTTCTCAAGCTCCGGCGTTACTGCTGCGACGATGGCATCGGCATCAGCAAGCTCGCGGGCCTGGCTGCCGTTACGCTTGAGCGAGTTGACGACGCCTGAGACCGTCAAACGCTCGTTTTCGGGCACGGCTTCCGGCTTAAAGATGCTGGCGATCACGACCCGATCGGCCAGCGCCAGACTGTTCGCCAGTTCCTTCTGGAAGACTTTCCGGCGCAGAGTGTTCGATCGCGGTTCGAACAGCGCCCACAGCCGGGCTTTCGGATAGCGAATGCGTAGCGCCTTCAAGGTCGCGGCGATGGCGGTAGGATGGTGGGCAAAGTCGTCGATGATGGTTACGCCGCCGATCTCCGCTTTCACTTCCAGGCGGCGTTTTACGCTCTTGAAGCTTCGTAAGGCTTCGGCGATCACATCGGCTTCAATGCCGTAGTGCGCGGCCAGAGCGGCAGCCGATGTCGCATTCAAGACGTTGTACTCGCCTGCCATGGAGAATTCGAACTCGCCCCAGGCTTTGCCTTCGCGCAGCACCGCCCACTGGATCTTTTCGCCGGCAAACTTCAAGTTCACGGCCTGCCAGTACGAATCGGGTTTGAATCCGTATCGCTCCACGGGTGTGAAGGCTTTTCTCAGGCACTCGTCCACGTTGGCGTCGGCATCGTAGGCGATGATCTTGCCGCGCCGCGGCGCCAGGTTGACCAGGCGCTTGAACGCGGCCTTCACCGCATCGAGATCCTCATAAATGTCGGCGTGATCGAACTCGACCGACGTGAGAATCATGGTTTGCGGGAAATAGTGCAGGAACTTCGGTCCCTTGTCGAAGAACGCGGTATCGTATTCGTCGCCTTCCAGGATAAAGTGCTTGCCCTGGCGCAGCGCGAAGCTGCTGCCGAAGTTTTCCGCGATGCCTCCGACGAGGAACGACGGATCTTTGCCCGCCGCTTGAAAGATCCATGCCAGCATCGAGGTCGTCGTCGTCTTGCCGTGGGTTCCGGCTACCACGATGGGCTCCCGGGTACGCAGAAAGAGGTCGTAGAGCGTGTCCGGCAGAGAGCGAAAAGGTATGCGCTCATCGAGCACATGTTCCAGTTCCACGTTGCCGCGGGAAATAGCATTGCCCACCACCACCCAATCAGGCCGCGGTTTGAGATTGGCTTCAGAGTATGGCTGCGCAACGGGGATGGACATCGCCGCCAAAAAATCCGACATTGGCGGATATGCGGCTGCGTCCGACCCGGTCACTTTGAAGCCGCGTTGCTTGAGCAGCCCCGCCAGGGACGCCATAGCCGTCCCGCAGATGCCGATAAGATGTGCGTGTTGCTGGTCCACGATTCAGATTAACGAATATTTGTCGCCGCTTCCAATATCTTCAGTTCCACGCCCGAGGTGTCCGCAACCAGTTCCGCCTGCACGCCAAATGGCAGAGTAATGTTGCCGCCGGAAACGTGGCCGGATTTGAGCCCGTAAACAATCGGAACCCGGAAATCTCCGAGCACGCGCTGAATCACCTGCTGCAATGTGTAGTTCTGGCCACCGGGTTGAACGCAATCCAGCATTTCGCCGAAGATCAAGCCCCGCACGCCTTTCAGTTTGCCGGCAAGCCGCAGTTGCATCACCATGCGGTCGATCTGGTAAGGCTTCTCGCCGATATCTTCCATGAATAGAATCTTGCCTTCAGTCTGGATCTCGAAGGGCGTGCCTAATGACGCTGTCAGTAATGAAAGGCATCCGCCGTAGAGTCTTCCCATCCCGCTACCCGCCTGCAGCACTTCGACGCCGTCCGTGGGAACGCTCCACGCGGTTGCGCCGCCGAGGGCGTGCTCCCAACTCGAAACCTCGAACGTTCCGGCAGCGATATCTTTGGCAACCATAGGCCCATGAAATGTGACTAAGCCGGTGCGGTCGGTGATGGCGGTCAGAAGCGAAGTCAGGTCGCTCGCTCCAAGAAAGATCTTCGGATGCGCATGAAATTTTTCGAAGTCCAAGCGCTCCAGCAGATAGTTGCTCCCGTAGCCGCCACGCACCCCGATGAGCGCTTTCACGTCGTCGCGCAGGAGCAAATCTTGGAGTTCGCGCCCACGGCGTTCCGCCTTGCCGGCAAAATAAAGATCGCGTTCGAAAATGCCGTCGGAATAGACCGGCTCGTATCCCATCTGGCGCAGGCGATCGCATCCTGCCGTGAAGGCTTCGCGCTTGAAGTCGCTGGCCGGCGCGATGATGCCAACCTTGTCGCCCGGGCGCAGGGCCGGCGGCTTGACGGCCTGAGGGTTAATCAAGGAATTCACCATCGCAGATCAACGTTGCCGGCCCACGCAAAAAGACTTTGCTTCCGTCCCAACGCACCGCCTGCGTGCCGCCGGGAGCGTGCACCTGCACGGGGGAATTCACGCGGCCGGCGGCGATGGAGGCCACGGCGGACGCGCACGAACCCGTCCCTGACGATTGCGTCTCGCCGACGCCGCGCTCGTAGAAGCGGACGTCGATCTCGTTCCGGCTCTTGACGCGAACAAATTCCACGTTGATGCCGTGTTTGAAATCGTGGTGGCGTCCGATCTCCGCCGCTTCAGCCTGCCACGCCGGCGGAAATTCCTTCATAAAGACCACAAAATGCGGGTTCCCCATGGACACCGGCGTGCCATGCGTTTCGCCGAAAGCGACCTTGATGGAAAAATCGTCGCCCACCTGCGGTTCGCCCATATCCATTTCAAATTCGAAGCGAGTGCCATCCCGGGCCAGCAGTTCGCAATGCTTGATGCCGGCGCCGGTGCGGATGGCAAGCTTCCCGGCGCGGCCGTTCGCAACCAGGTAAGCGGCGACGCAACGCGTTCCGTTGCCGGAGATCTCCGCTTCTGAGCCGTCGGCGTTGATGAGCCGGGCGCGCATGTCGGCGTCCTGCGCCGGGAAGAGCCATTCCACGCCGTCGGCGCCGACGCCGTTGTGGCGGTCGCAGATGCGCTTGCTGAACCCATGCAAATCAGCCGGCGCTTCCGCGCCATCGATGATCAGGAAGTCATTGCCGCAGGCCGATGCCTTGGTGAACGGGACCTTCATTTAGTCAACTTCAGGGCCGGCGGTCGCCTTCACGCCGCGCAGATCGCTCGATTGGCGCAGGTTGTCCAGCAACTCCTGGTGCTCGCTGCGAGTGCCGCCGACGCTGAACTGGATCCGCTCCTTTCCATTAGCTTTGCTGAGGCGCATGCCGCTTAGCTCCTTGCCTTGATCTTCAAGGACTTTATTGATCTCTTCCACGATCTCTTGCGCGGACTTGTCGGTAATGATGGTGTAGTCCATCACCAGCGGCTTGAGATTGAAGCGGCGTTCCACCCAACCCAGGACGCGCAGAGCAAGAAAAATAAGAATGCTGGAGAAGACAGCCAGCATGTACAGCCCACCGCCACAGGCCATGCCGATCGACGCCACCACGAAGATGGTGGCTGCAGTTGTCAGTCCGGTCACGCCACCTTTGTCGCGCAAGATGGAGCCGGCGCCAATGAAACCGATGCCGGCGATGATCTGCGCGGCGATGCGCGTCGCGTCGTTGGGCCCGCCCAGTTGAAGGGATAAAACGGTAAACATGGCCGAGCCGAAGCACATGAACATGTTCGTGCGCAGGCCTGCTGGGCGGTGTTTCAGCTCGCGCTCCAGGCCGATGATGCCGCCGAGGAGCGCCGCCAGCACCAACCGCGCGATCATTTTCCAGAACAGCTCTCCCATCGCCGGTTCGAGCCAGTGCGGAATGAACACTGCAAATGCGTGTTCCATGGTCAGAAAACTGGCCCGATTGTAGCACCATCATTGCGGCGTCGAGTGGTAGAGGACGGCGCGAGGGCCTTGCGGAGTGCCAACTGTGGCAACCGCTCTCAGATGCTCAGGAAACAGTCGCACAGCGCGCGACACGTCGTCGCCGGTAATGGCGACAACATAATCGGCCGAGCGAGCGGGCTGGGTCAACGCAATCTCCCAGTAAACCGGATTGCTCTCGCGCAGCACGCGGCGAAATGGGATTCCCGCCATCTGCACCGCTCCGGGGTGTGCGCCGCAGTCCATCATCAACGTGAGGGTGGATGACGTGGGAAGTTTCTTCAGCTCCGCCGCCAGTTGACGGTCAAACTGCATCCGAACATTGCCGTTGGCCTCCGCTTCCCGTAGGCAGATAGGACTGCGCATCCAGACCGAGGCATAGCTCGCCATGACCAACACCGTGACAACAGGCAAAACAACTCGCGCGGAAACGAACTTGGTCAAAAAGTGGTACCCCAGGCCGACAAAGACTGCTACCGCCGGCAACAACTGCAATCCATAGCGAACGTTGTAGTAGCTGAAAGGCCACCAGTCCGGCAGATAAATGGGAACGCTGCCCCAGGCAATCGAAGCCATGTAAAACGGTAGCGGCGCCCACAGCAGAGTCCATGGCAGGAACGTGCGCGAGAAGTACAGCGCGCCCACCCACGCTATGAAAGCCGCGGTGAAGAGAAGATTCTCGGCGCGACCCTGCCCCAGGTTGAGCCGTGACACTTTGAGAACGTAGAGCGCGGCGGTGCGGGGTGATTTCTCCCCGGGATAGCTGGGCATGGTGGCCGTGCGGGAGCGCTCTTGAATGGCACGCGCCGAATACGGGCCGTTGGCGAACTCGAGCGCATTGCCGTAGGCAGCATGGTTGTAGGCCAGCCATAGACCAGGTACCAGCGCCGTCAGCAGAAGAAAATTGATCACACCGCGGCGCAAGACTGATGCCGCGTTTCTGTGCCGCCAAAAAAAGATTATCGCGGCGATGGCGGTCACTGCGGCCAGGAACCACGCGTCGTAGCGCACCAGCATGGCTGCGGCGAGCGCGAGGGCACACTTCTCCAGCGACCGCCGGGCGGCCGGCGGATCGTCGCTGGCCTGTCGAGCGAACTCGGAAAAGTACACAACGGTCCAGACGAAGCAAGCCAGGTAGAGCGCTTCCGTCATGGCCGTAGTCTGCATGTAAAGCAGGTTGGGATTGAGAGCATAGATCAGGGCCGCAATCCATGCTGCCACACGCGAAGCCGAGCCGCGCACCAGGCGGTAGACGCCCAATGTTCCCACGACGTATGCCAGCATCGACGGGACGGACGCCCCGATGCCGCTGCTCCACAGCCAGCCGTTCACGATGAAAGGAATCTGGAGCGCGTGTGGCAGCGGCAACCACACGGTCCCGAGCTGGAACAACCCAGGAGTACGCGAATCGAAGACGCGCCGCGCAATGTTGATGTGCGCCACGGCGTCGCCGTAGAGCAGGATGGCGTGGCGGTGGTAGTAAAACAGCAGGGCGGCAACGGAGGTGATACCGGTTAACAGACTCAGTGCAACATGGTCGTGGGACCTGCGGAAGCGGGGATCGCTTCTGTCGATCTCTGACTCAATGGCCGCCATGCTGGTTGCGTAGCTCATATTGCCGAACGGAATGGGTGGAGCAGGCCTTCAGGCCTGCGGCAAAGGAGTTGCGGAAGCCGGCTTTAGCCGCTGGGGTACCGTCCAGGTTGAAACAGCAGTCGGAGATGTACCTCAGCGGCTGAAGCCGCGCTCTTTTAAAAAGCTTGACCGCAGGCCTGAAGGCCTGCTCCACCCACTCGGCCTCGAACTTGATCTAGTCTCATCAGAACCCCTGGGAGCATCCAAACAAATCCAGCCCCACTTTTCTCCGTGTCTCCGTGTCTCCGTGGTAGGTGCTCACCCGGCTCACTCAATGTGCGTAAGCACGCGGAAAACTTTGTAGCGTTCTTCAATCTCTTCGCGTGTGAGTTTCTGCAGGCGTTCCGTGCCAAAGGCTTCCACCGCGAACGATCCCATCACGCCGCCATAGAACATCGCCCGCTTGAAGACATCGCGGTCGAGTTTGTTTTGGGAAGCGATGTAGCCCATGAACCCGCCGGCAAAACTGTCGCCGGCGCCTGTCGGATCGGCGACGACCTCAATCGGCAACGTGGGCGCGCGAAACGGATGGCGGCCGATGCCGAATGCGCCGTCCTGAAAAAAGACCGTCGCGCCGTATTCGCCGTGCTTGATCACCAGCGCCTGCGGCCCCATGGCCAGGACTTTCTGGGCAGCGCGGGCCAGACTGGGGTCCTGGGCCAGCATCTTGGCTTCGTTGTCATTGATGAGCAGAGCGTCGATGTTCCTCATCATCTGGGCCAGCTCGGCCCGCGAGCCGTTGATCCAGTAGTTCATGGTGTCGCCACCCACGAACTTCGCGTGCGGCAACTGGCGCCGCACGTTGAGTTGCAGCGCAGGATCGATGTTGGCCAAGAAAAGATAGCCGGTGTCTTTGAATTTTTCCGGGATCTGGGGATTGAAATTGGCAAAGACGCCCAGCTGGGTATCCAGCGTTTTGGCTTCATTCACGTTCTCGCCGTACTCGCCCGACCAGAAGAAGCTCTTGCCTTTCTCGCGCACGATGCCGCTGATATCGATGTTGTGATCGCGGAAGACTTCCTCTTCCTTTTCGGTGAAATCGTCGCCGACTACCGCCAACACGCGAACCTCAGTGAAGAAGCTTGCCGCCAGGGCGAAATACGTTGCGGCGCCGCCGAGGATTTTGTCCGTCTTGCCGTAGGGCGTCTTGACCGCGTCAAAAGCAACTGAGCCAACCACCAGCAGGGACACTAGGCTTTGGCCTCCTGGCCTTTGTTCAAGTATTTGTCGAGGAGAAGCGCAAGTTTTTGCCGCGTGGCCGCGGGGATCTTCGCGGGGTCGGTCAGGATGGCAAACTGCAGCGCCGAACCGCATTTGCATTTGCGCTCCCGCGGCATGAAGGCCACGGCCTTCTTAACGACTTTGGCGGCGTTGTCGGCGTTGGTGTGAAGAACCTTCACGATCTGCTCCACGGTGACGGAGTCATGTCCCGGGTGCCAGCAATCGTAGTCAGTCACCATGGCCATGGTGGCGTAGCAGATCTCGGCTTCACGCGCCAGCTTGGCTTCCTGAAGGTTGGTCATGCCGATCACGTCCGCTCCCCAACTGCGGTAAAGGTTGGACTCGGCCTTGGTGGAGAATTGCGGACCTTCCATGCAGACGTATGTCCCGCCGGACTTGCCCACCACGCCATTGTCCTTGCAGGACTGGCCGATCGCACCCGCGACTTCAGAACATATCGGGTCGCCGAAGCCCACATGGGCGACGATCCCATGGCCGAAGAACGTGGAGACGCGATGAAACGTGCGGTCGATGAACTGGTCGGGAATCACGAAGTCCGTGGGTTTGTGTTCTTCCTTGAGAGAGCCCACGGCGGAGACGGAGACGATGCGCTCCACGCCCAGCTGTTTCATCCCGTGAATGTTGGCGCGAAAGTTGAGCTCGCTGGGAAGAAGGAGGTGCCCCCGCCCGTGGCGGGCCAGAAACGCGACCTTGCGGCCTTCCAGCGTGCCTAGTACGAACGCGTCCGATGGTTCGCCGAACGGTGTCTGTAACGCGACTTCACGAACATCGCTCAGCCCCGGCATCGTGTACAGTCCGCTGCCACCGATGATGCCTATCTCTGCCTGCTGCAAAAAGGAATCTCCTTTAGGGGAAATGCCAAACTTGTGATTATAGCGAAGGCGGCATTCCTTTACCGGGATGCCAAACGTAGAGACGTGGCATGGCCACGTCTCAAAGCGTGCGCCATCGAGAGTGCGCTTAGCTCAATACCGTCTCAGTCGCCCAAAAATCTGAGACGCGGCAGTGCCGCGTCTCTACGCTAAGATCATCGAGATCCCCCCGAGGGCATTCCTTAGCGCCTATCCTAAAGCAATCCCAAGGCGCCAAACCGGCGGCGCAGTGAGCCTGCGTCAGTGAAGTGAATGCCATACATTCCCAGCCGTCGAGCTGCGTCGACGTTGCGCATTTGATCGTCGACGTAAACGGCGTCTGCGGGATCGACAGCAAACTTCTCAAACAGGATTTGAAAAAGCCGTGGATCGGGTTTCAGGAGTTTCGCCTCCCCCGACAACAGAATTCCTTGAAACCAACGCAAGAACTCGAAGCGCCGCTCCGCGAAGGGGAATGTCTCAGCCGACCAGTTGCTCAACGCGTACAAGCGGGTTTGGTTAGCTCGTAGTTCGGAGAGGATCTCCACCGAACCTTCAACCTCGCCGCCTAACATCTCCTCATAGCCGCTAATCCAGGCGTCAATCAGTTCCGCGTGGTGCGGATGGGCCGCTTTGAGAACGGCGGAGCCTTCGGCAAAGGTGCGTCCTGCATCCTGCTGTTCGTTCCAGGACTGTGTGCAGACGGTTGACAAGAAGTGCTCTACCGCCGCTTCATCACCGCGCAAGAGCCTGCGATACAAGTAGCGTGGGTTCCAATCGATGAGTACGCCGCCCAGGTCGAAGACGGCACTCGAGGGGATCTTTCCCCGCATGCGCTAGCGCGCGCCTCCGGTCGACACAGGCTGCGGGCTGTCCTGGGCCTGCTTTAGTCCGGCCTTGATCAGCTTGCCGGCGGACTCGGGATCGAAGCTTTCCACGACAACCACAGCGGTTCCGGTCTGCTGGATGAAGATGGGGCCGTCGCTGCTCAAATATTTTTCAAGCCCTGGTTGCGCGGGATCGGGCTCCGCGCGCTGCACACCGCTGTAGCGCTGCGGCAAGGCTGAAGCATAAACCTTGGCGAACTCACGGGCGGAAGCCTCGCTGGCCCACTTGGAGATGTAGTAGAGGCCGATATGCGCGCTGGAGTTGCGGTCGGCGGGCTTCGCGCCTCTGCGCCCGGCGGCATAATAGGCTCCCCCGCGCCAGTCGGGACTCAAGCGGTGGGCCAAGGCATCTTCACCGTACACCTTAAGCAGGATGAGGACATCGAATTCGCCAACGGCCCCGGCGTCAAATGACTCGTACTCTTTTTTCAGGAATCCCAGGTCCGGGAGCAGGAGAGGCGGCACGCGGCGACCGGCCAGATACTCCTTGGGCTCCAGAATCTCCCGCGTGGTCTTGGGCATGTTATCCAGGACGCCGGTGTAAGCCATCTTCTTGCCTCCCGTCACCAGCAATTCCTTAATGAATGTCATGCCCTCGCGGTAGGGAAAGATGAGTTCTTCCTGCAAGAGGAGAGGAGCGCGGTCGAAGATGGGACTATCGTTGTCCTTATCCATCCTGCCTTGCATGAGGTCGACAAACTTCGGCGAATCCTGAACGCTTCGCCCTGACGGCGCCAGAATGTAGTCCAAAAGAACGATCATGGCCTGACCTTCCATGACCGCGGTGCGGCACGTGGATTCTTCATCGTTGCGCACCAGGGCATCCAGATCGTCCAACCCCTTCTTTTCGATCGCCTCTTCCATTTTGCTGATCTTCTCCAGGTCGTAACTCTGGTCCTGAAGAGCGTGCGTGAGTTCGTGGGCCATGACCGGCTTCTGCATATCCAGATCAACCCAATCCAGAAGATTCATGGTCTTGGATTTCTCGTTGTAATAGCCGGCGACCTGCTCGGAGAGCAGCTTGATCAGGAAGTCGTGGAGTTCAAACTTACGCGGAAGAAGCCCGAATTTTTTCAACACCAGCTCCGAGCGCTCGAAGCGGATCCGGTCCACATCGTTCTCAAACTTCTCATTCAGATACTTCTCCACCTGGTCACGGCCGACGATCTGCTTTTTCACGCTGTGCTTAATGGGCAGCAGGGTGTCCTGGCTGGCGAAGTGCATGATCTCGTCCACGGACTGCAGCAGCTCTTTGGACTCCTCTGGCGTAAGCCGGTGCGGCGGCGTCTTGGGTTCATCAATCGGGATGGCCGGCTTGGCCCCTTGCGGTTGCGGCGCCACAGAGGGCGCGGGCAAGGGCGAAGCCGGAACCGGCGGCGGATCCTGGGCAGCAGCCAGGAAAGAGGACAGAAGGAAAGCAAGTATGAGGTATCGATTCATGGGAAGGTTTTGGATCTTCTGTTCTCCTAACTCTTTAACAATAAAACACGAGGGAAGTTGCCTGCGAGTGACCTTCGGTCTCTGGCTTTTGATTGGATGCGCCGGCGACGGAAAAGTAACCCGCGCTAATCACGCCAGCCCGCCAAAACCGGGCGGTCCGGGGACTCCGAAGCTACCGCCGCGCATGCACCGCCACCCGTCCCTGCTGGACCGTGGTCCAGGGCCATTGCCGGAAACGAAACATGTATTGCCCTGCGGCCAGGATGCGACGGTACAGAGGCTTCTTGTAAACCACGGTCAACTGCCGGAACCCACAGTGGCGCAGCATAGCCAGAACCGCGGCGGTATTGGGGCCAAACCAGTTGGTGGGATCCAAGGCCAGTTCCTTGCCGGGATAAAACGCCACCGCCGGGCGGCGTTTGAACTCGAAGTCGGTGGCCGTCTCCACGATCAGCAGCTCTTTGGTCACACTGGAAACTCTTTGCAACGCCAGCAGCGGATGCTCCATGTGATAGAGCACCCCGGCAAAAAGCACTACGTCCCACATGCCGACAGTCTCCGGCGAGATGGCAAGCGGCCCGATCTCCATGTCTTCGACCCGCGAGTTGAGCAGTTCGCGCGCAGTCAGAAAGCCGGCCTTCGATTTGCCCGGTACGTTGCCCTGCCAGACAAAGGAATCTGTAGCCAGGACGCGGCTGGCGCCACGGCGCTCCGCTTCGAAGGAGAAAAAGCCGTCCCACGCGCCGACGTCGAGAAAAGTCTTGCCTGTCAGGTCTTCGGGGAGATGAAATCCAGCCAGCTTTTGCTGGCTGTTGCAATCGCCCGGGGTGACGACGCCGTGGCCCAAGTCAATCTGATGGAACCAGCTGATGTTGGCGATCCGGTTCCGGATGAGCTCCGCTGTGACTTCAGGGTTCGACGTCGCTGTTGACATTATTGACATCATTGTAACCGGGCTGCTTTGGTTTTGGCGAAGACTGCATCGTCGTGGCAGCGGTACAGTCTGCATTGAGCAGCCACACTTTTGTGGCACAGCCGCCCCCGGCTGTGACTGTCTTGGATGAGAAAAGAACCACCGGCGAGGGCGTCGGTTCCACACGATTTATTCCCATGAACAAAGGCGGCCTCCGAAGAAGCCGCCCTGCTCATTTGCGAGCTAACTTGAGCCGTCTTGCGGGCGTGAGCGTAGCGGGAGCCCGCACGCGAAATCCCGATCCCGCACAGCGGGAGAGGGACCTCTCCTTACCTCAGCATAAGCTCGGCAACGCGGATGTACTCGATGACCGAATCGCTCCAACCATTGATGAGAGCCACTGTGCAGGCGTGAGCCAATCGGGAGCCTGCAGGCAAAACCCCAAACCCTGTGCTTGCGAAGGTGAGGGATCTCTCGGCTCACTCCAACATGGGCTCGGCCGCGCGGATGTACTCGATGACCGAATCGCTCCAGCCGTCGATGTGCGTCCATGCGCCGTACCCCACGCCGTTCTGGTAGCTGGCCACGTTGATCATGTAGCCCCGCGCCTTGGCGTTTGGCACAGGATCGTGCGACTGCTCGTCCGTAATGACGATCAGCCGGTCGTAGCTGTCGCCGTTCTCATTGATCCCGCTCAGCGCCTTGCCCAGGTAGGTGGAGCTGTGCGGCTGGCTGGAGTTGATGGCGTCGCGAAGAGCAAAGCCCTGCCGCGCCGGTACCCGCACCAGCTTGTCGGAGAAGCTGTAAATGCTCACCTTCTCCGCGATCTCACGCAGCAACACCGCCAGGCCGTAGGCCGCGTCGTTGCGGCGCATCTCGGAACGGCGCGAGAGCTGCGCGTCCATGGAGCCGGAGACGTCCACCAGCAGCACGGTCTTACCCGGCAGCTTCGGCTGGCCCTCAAGCGAGCGGAACATCGCCTTCTCCAGTTCCGCTTCCCACTGCGGCGCGTAACGCGCAGCAGCGATAAAGCGGAACGGCAGTACGCGCTCGGTCTTCATGCGCTCGAGGCCATCACGGATAGCCTGCTCGCCGACCTTGGCCTCCGCCATGTTGCGCAGGTTGCGCAGCAGGGCCAGAGCGCCAAGCTTGTTGTCAGCCAGGAGACGCTCCCAGGCCTCGCGCTTGTCGGCGCCCGAAGACAAAGCCACTTCCCAG
>Ga0126379_10000440_pt1 | contig 22923 bp, 19 predicted proteins | sample PanSoiMetPlot_24_FD_92640 | JGI IMG/M metagenome (GOLD analysis project Ga0126379, IMG submission 92640) | Tropical forest soil microbial communities from Panama - MetaG Plot_24 | ecosystem: Environmental > Terrestrial > Soil > Tropical forest > Bulk soil | place: Panama | collected 2016-02-17
CGCCGGATTGACGTAGTAGAGCGTGCCCAGGGCGCCCGTGGCCACCGCGCTCCCGTTGCCGCCACAGTCGATAGAGAGGATTGGAGTCGAAGTGGTGTACCGCATGAACGAGCCGACGCCGTTGGACACGGTCACCCAGTCAATCGAATTCGCGGTCCCGACCCAGATGCCGTCGCCGCAGCCCTTCACCGCGTTGACGGTGGCAGAGTAGCCTCCAAGGTCCGACGAAGTCCCTTGCGGAGTGACGACCTGGATGCCGCTCGAATAGCCGAGGTAGAAGTTCCCGCCCGGTCCGACATCCATTCCTCTCAGCTGCGGCTTGAGCGTCACCGGCGTCAGCGTGTAGATCCGATCGGCCTTGAAGAGGTTCCCCTGCGAGAGTGCGCTCGAGGTGGTCGCGCCGTTGTCGTCCGGCCTCACGGCGAGCGAGGAGCCTTGCGACAGGAACCCGTTGGGAAGAAAGGCGCCGCGAACCGTGAACTTCGCTTCGTACCCGACGTGGAAACGGCCGTTGGAGTCCACGGCGTTGAAGAAGTATTTTCCGTCGGCGGGGTAGAGATTGACGACCAGCAGGTTCAGAGGGGCCGTGCGGATGACCGATCCGCCGAAGGTCAGGTCGAGGAGCTGATCGCCGATCCCGTCGGAGGCGACCCAACCGCCGTAGTTACCATAGGCGACGTCGAAAAAGTTCGTCGGCGCTTCGATGTCCCGGATGACGAGCGGCTCGGCCGTGAGCGCCTGCGGGGCGGCGGACGTCTCAACTTCCTGGGCGAACACCACGGCCGCGCCGAGACTGAGAAATCCGCCGAACAGCAAACCCGCGAGCCTCCTGGCCGAGCCTTCCGGCGACATCAGAAAGCCACCGGAGTCATGTCCGTTGTGGAGCCGTCGCGCGTCGTGAGGTCTACCTGCGCGAAAACGCCTGCGATCGCGGCGGTCCCGTTGGTCACCGTCACGTAGACGAGGACGGTGTCCTCCCCTGCCGGGACCTTCAGCGTTGTCAGGACGTCGGAAATCCCGACCGTCTGGCCCGGGCCGATCTGCGTGTCGAGAGCGGTGCCGACGTTGGCGCCGGTCGAATTCGCGACGGCCTGGACGTGGACGGTCACCGCTCCCGCCGCGCCCGTTCCCGAGGGCGTGACCCCCTCGTTGTTGATGAAGATGTTCGCGTAGAGCTGGGCGCCCGGCTTGCCCCGCGTATCGCGGGCGAGGCCGACGAGGCTCTGCGGCTCCTTCACGGTGATCTCGTGGGCCTTCAGCGCCTGGCCGATCGTGCCGCCGCCGAACGAGTTGAAGAAGCGCACGGTCGCCGATCCCTGGCCCCGCTTGGAAAAGCCGTTGAAGACGAAGAGCGTCGAGCCGATGAAGCCGTCGTCCTTGATCGAGGCGGGGAGGAACCCGGCCTGCACGAGCGAGTCCACGAAGTCGTCGAAGTGCGAATTCGACTTGGCCCGCACCGTGCCGCCCGTCCCCTGCGCCACCAGCGCGCCGGTCGACGAGACGCTTCCCGTCAGGTTGATCGCCGCGCTGGTCCGAAGATTCGTCCCGCTCAGGTACCAGTCCACCTGCGCGGCGTCCCCCGCGTTGTTCTGGACGTCCACCGTCGAGATGTAGAGCGTCGGCCCCGCGCCGATCAGCCGAGCGACGAGCGGAATGTTGACCGCGAGGCCGGCCGCGGGAGCGGCATCCCGCAAGGATTGCGGCGTTGCTTCCTGGCCGAGAGCCGGGGCCGCCGCGAGGATCAGACCCACAACGAAAGCCGCGGAAGTCTTCTTCATTGTCATTCTCCTCTAATTGATCTACCTGCCAATCGATCTGGCAAGGTCCATCCATTCCCCTTCCCGCCTTCCGGAGACCAGCTCTCGGCAGAACGCAAGCCCACTGAGTTGAAGGCTCACGACCATGCCCCTGGTCGGACTGACCTCGTCCACGAGCAGCGTCCACGGATAACGCCCTGGAGAAATCACGTAGTCCTGGACCTGCGCGGTCCCCTTGAGCGCGTAGGAGATCTCCTCCGCGGTGGCGATGTTGTAGACCATGATCGTCCGCGGCGCCTGGAATCCCAGGAGCATCCCGTCCGAAGTGAACCGGAGACCGCCGGTCACCGCCTTGAGCGCGGTCTTCGCCCCGGTCCCCTTCACGGGGTTGTAGAGCCAGTATCCGGGCTGGTTGCGGTCGGTGATGTAGAAGTCACCGGGCGTCGTGTCGCTCGGCCCGTAAGCGATGCTCAGCGGAGCGTACGGGAGCGTGGCCACGGAGTACACGCCGGCGGAGTTGACCCTCGCGAGCGTGTTCGAGCCGCTGTTGGTGAAATACCAGCTGTTCCATCCGTAGGCAAGGTCGGTCGGTCGGGACGTCGCCGGTTGCGTGTAGAAGACGTGCATGTCATCGGGCATGCCATGCCAGTGCGTGAAGAGCTTCCCCGTGGCGACCGAGAGCCCCGCGTAGTCGCCGAGGCCGTTGCCCTTGAGGATGACGCCCTGGGTCGTGTCGAGGTCGAGGTCGTAATAGACGGGACCTTTCCGCGATGGGCCGAGGTCCAGCCGCATGAGCTGCGTCTTCCGGGTGGCAGTGTTGACCCCGAAAAAGATGACTCCCCGGTCCGTCGCCGCGCCGGCGAGCGCGAAGAAGCCGGGGCTCGGATACGAGGCCTCGAACACCACGTACTCGTGGTAGATGAGGACCTGGTCCGTCGGCCCCACATCCACGTAGACGACGTACGCGCCCCAGCACGCCTTCGCCCCGATGCTCGTCTGCGAGCTGGGAAAAGTAATCGGCGACTCGACAAACGAGATGATCGCGGGCGAATCCTCCGGCGGAGCCGCCCGCGCGGCGGACACCGCCAGGAAGATCCCGACACCGGTGGCAAGTCGAATGCGCGCTCTCGCAGAGATCCGACAGATCATGTGACCTCCTCCTCTGTCTTCGCCCTGAGTTTTCGCCTGCCCTGGATTTGGCCGGAATTATAGCCCCGACCGATCGACCCGGCAGGCGCTTATGGCGGCTCGGTGGAGAGGAGACCGAGCTCCCGGCGGTCGGGAGAGACGCCGAGGCGCTTGGGGACGAAAGAGCGTGAGACCTGGAAGACGAAGGCGCGGCCGGAGCCCGGAGAACCGGTCAGGGCGAGTGAGACGGACTCTCCCGCCCTGAGCGAGCGGCGGTAGGCCCGCCGGCCGTCCACGTTCGCCGAGACCTCGACCGGGGCGGGGCTCGGGGAGTAGTGGGCCAGCGTCAGGCGCCGGGTCTCTCCCGGCCCGAGCCAGAGCGCGAAGCGGCGGCGCGTCCAGCGGAAGGGCCCGCCGGCGCCCAGCTCCTCTCCATGAAAACCGATCCGCGAGGACCACCGGAAGGTCTCGGCCGGCCCGGCCGTCTCGAGAGCCGCGACGAGAGACCCCGCGGCGAGAAGGGAGACGGCGGCAAACCGGACGTTGCGCAGCCAAGGCGTTTCTCTCGAGGCGCCCGCCTGCCCGATCGGTGGCGCGACCACCGAAGCGAGGAGGAAGAAGAGAAGGGCGACGTCCGAAGCGAGCCAGTGCGAGCCAACGGCCAGGGACACGAGGAAGGCGATGACCGCGACGCCGGCGCCGGCGCCGGTCGCGCTCGACTCCCGCGCGCCGCGCCAGGCGGCCCGGGCCGCGGCGGCCACGAAGAAGGCCGTGACCAGGAACCCCGCGGCGCCAGTCTCCGCGAGCGCCTGGACGTAGGCGCTCCCGGGGTTGTCGCGCATCAGGAATCCGCGGCTCTCCTCGCGGGCGAGGTCCGGAAAGGTCCACGCGAACGCTCCCATCCCTGCACCTTCGACGGGATGCCGCAGGAACAGGCGCCAGGCCGCGCGCCAGAGGGCCGGGCGCGCCGAGACTCGGTATTCCACCGGCAGGTTGGGATCGAACGTCTGGGCGATCCGGGATCCGAGGGTGCCGGCGGTTCCGCGCAGCAGGAAGCCGGCGCCGACGAGGATCAGCAGGACGGCGGCCGCGGTCGAGAGGCGGCGCGCCGCGGCGCCGAGGGCCCCGGTGACGACGAGGAGCACCGCGCCGATCAGGAGGAGCAACAGTCCCGCCCGCGAGCCCGAGAGCAAAAGCCCGCCGAGGAGGAGCGCGGAAAAGACCGCGCCCAGGCGGTCCAGGCGCTCTCGCCGTCCGATCCGGACGAGCAGGAGGACCAGGCCGAGCGCGCAGAGGAGCCCGAGCGAGTTTGGATCGACCGCCCCGCCGGAGAGCCTCCTCGTCAGCTTCCAGAAGGAGCGAGTCTCCTGCGGGAGCCAGCCCGCCGCCTGGAGAGCCGCTGCGACGGCCGAAGTGGCAACGCCCAGCAACGCCGCCGAAAGAGCCTGTTCCCGAAGCCGCGCGCCGCCCCGCCGCAGCATCCGAAAGAAGACCGCGCCGGCCGCCAGGGAAGCGAAGGCGAAGAGACTCTCGCGGACCGCCGCGGCGTCGGGCAGCCCGTCGCCGTTGACCGCCCGCCCCGTCAGGCGGTGAAAGACCGCCCAGAGCGTCGAGGCGCGCGCCAGGGCGAGGCCCGTCGCGAGGACCCAGACCAGGAGCAGCGACGAGAGGGGCGAATCGAGCGGCGAGGGATCGGGCTCGCTCTCGAAGTCGTAGATGAATCGAAAGAGCCACCCCGCCGCCAGTCCACCGAAGAGGAGCGCGGGCCACGCGACCGGGTCGGCGCCGCCGGAGAGCCGCGCCAGCAGGCCGGCGCACGGAAAGAGAAACGCGAACGCGAGGATCGCCCGTTGAGGGCTCCACGCCGCCGCCAGCGCCATGGCGACCGCGAGCACGAGCACCGGCAGCCGATCCGGAGCCGCCGGCGGGAACCCGATCGAGAACAGAATCCCGGAGCCAAGAACGGACAGGAAGAACAACAGGACCCGAGTGCCGGTCCTCGGCACTCGAAGGGGAGGAGCCGAGGAGCGGAGGAGCGGAGGAGGAGATTGAAGAGTTGACATCTCCTCTGCTCCTCAGCCCCTCTGCTCCTCTCCTTTAGTCATCCCCGGTGATACTCCTGGAGCGCGGCGATCCCGGCGCGGCCTTCCTGGAGGGCGCGGATGCCTTCGACGGCGGCCGCGGAGGCGGAGAGGGTCGTCAGGCACGGGATCCCCAGGCGCAGCGCCGTCGAGCGGATCGAGGCCTCGTCGTAGTGGGACTGGCCTCCCAGCGGCGTGTTGATCACGAGCTGGATCTTCCCCTCCTCCATCCACTCGACCGCGTTGGGATGCCCCTCATTGACCTTCAAGACTCGCTCCGACGGGAGGCCCGCTTCCGCCAGGGCCTCCTGCGTTCCTTCCGTCGCGCAGAGGGTGAACTTCAGGTCGGCCAGCTCCCGCGCGATGGGGATCAGGTTCTGCTTGTCATACGGATTGACCGTCAAAAACGCCCGTCCCTCGACCGGCAGCCGAATGCCTACGGCGTCGCACGCCTTCGCGAAGGCGTCGCCGAACCGCGGGGAAATCGCCATGACCTCGCCGGTGGACTTCATCTCCGGGCCCAGCAGGCTGTCTTCGCCGGGGAACTTCTTGAACGGGAAGACCGGCGCCTTGATGAAGAAGTCCGCCGGGTCGCGCTCGGGAGGAAGTCCCAGTGAGGCCAGCGGCTGACCGACCGCGAGGAGGGCGCCGGCGCGCGCCATCGCGACGCCGATCGCCTTGGAGACGAAGGGCACCGTGCGCGAGGCGCGAGGGTTGACTTCCAGGACGTACAGCAGCCCCTTCTGGGTCGCGAACTGGATGTTGACGAGCCCCTTCACCGCGAGAGCCTCCGCCAGCCTCCTCGTCGCGTCGCGGATCTCCGCGAGCTGCTCGGGCGTGACCTTCCACGCCGGAAGGACCGAGAAGGAATCGCCGGAATGGATGCCCGCCTCCTCGATGTGCTGCTGAATGCCTCCGATCCACGTCTCCCTGCCGTCGGAGAGCGCGTCCACGTCGTACTCGAAGGCGTCGTCGAGGAACCGGTCGATCAGGACCGGGTGCTCCGGCGAGCTTTCCAGCGCCCGCGACATGTAAGAGGAGAGGTGGGCGTCGTCGAACACGACCGCCATCGCCCGGCCGCCCAGCACGTAGGACGGCCTGACCATGAGCGGGTAGCCGATGCGCCGCGCCGCCTCGAGGGCTTCCTTTTCGCGGCGCGCCTCGGCGTGCTCGGGCGCCCGCAGCCCCAGCTCATCCAGGAGCTTTCCAAAGCGGCCCCGGTCCTCGGCAAGGTCGATGGACTCCGGTGAGGTGCCCGCGATCGGGTAGCCGGCCGCTTCCAGCGGCCGCGCGAGCTTGAGCGGCGTCTGGCCGCCGAACTGGACGAGGACGCCTTCCGGCTTCTCATTGTCGAGGACCGCCGAGACATCCTCGAGGGTGAGCGGCTCGAAGTAGAGGCGGTCGGAGGTGTCGTAGTCGGTCGAGACCGTCTCGGGGTTGCAGTTGATCATGACGGTCTCGTAGCCGGCCTCCGAGAGCGCGTAGCAGGCGTGGACGCAGCAGTAGTCGAACTCGATCCCCTGGCCGATCCGGTTGGGGCCGCCGCCGAGGATGACGATCTTCTTCTGCGCCGTGCGGAGCGACTCGTTCTCGTCCTCGTAGGTCGAGTAGAAGTACGGCGTCTCCGCCTCGAACTCCGCCGCGCACGTGTCGATCGTCTTGAAGACGGGCGTTACGCCGAGCGACTGGCGGCGCTGCCGGACGGCGTTCTCCGTCTCGCCCAGCGCCCGCGCCAGGGACCGGTCCGAGAGACCCAGGCGCTTGGCGTCGCGCCAATTCTGGGCCGAGACATCGGCGAGCCGCCTGCCGGAGAAAGAGTCTTCCGTCTCGATCATGTGGCGCATCGCGTCGAGGAACCAGGGATCGATGCGGGTCCGGGCCGAGATCCCCTCGACCGTCATCCCGGCGGCGAAGGCGCGCCGGATGTGGAAGATCCGCTCCCACGTCGGGACCGAGAGCTTCTCGTCGATCTCCGCCGGCGAAAGCGGCCCCCGCCCGTCGTCCAGGCCGTCGCGGCCGATCTCGAGCGACCGCACCGCCTTTCCGAGCGCCTCGGCGAAGGTTCGGCCGACCGCCATCGCCTCGCCGACCGACTTCATCTGGATCGTCAGCGTGGGATCCGCTCGCGGGAACTTCTCGAAGGTCCACCTCGGGATCTTGACGACGACGTAGTCGAGGGAAGGCTCGAAACACGCCGGCGTCTTCTTCGTGATGTCGTTGGGGATCTCGTCCAGGCGATAACCGACGGCGAGGAGCGCCGCGATCTTCGCGATCGGGAAACCCGTAGCCTTGGACGCGAGCGCCGAGGATCGGGAGACGCGCGGGTTCATCTCGATGACGACGCGCCGGCCTGTCTGCGGCTCGACGGCGAACTGGATGTTGGAGCCGCCCGTGTCCACGCCGACTTTCCGGATGACGGCCTTGGCCTCGTCCCGCATGAGCTGGTACTGCCTGTCCGACAGGGTCATCTGCGGGGCGACGGTGATCGAGTCGCCGGTGTGGACTCCCATCGCGTCGAAGTTCTCGATCGAGCAGATGATGATGACGTTGTCGGCGAGGTCGCGCATGACCTCGAGCTCGAATTCCTTCCAACCCTCGACGGACTCCTCGATCAGTACCTCGTGGGCCGGCGACTCCCGAAGCCCGTGCTCGACGACGCCTCGGAACTCGGACTCGCTGCGAGCCGCTCCTCCGCCCGAGCCGCCAAGGGTGAAGGACGGCCGCACGACGACGGGAAGCCCGATCTCGCGGACGATCGCCTCGGCCTCGGCGAGGCTCCGGGCGCGGCCGGACCTCGGCACCTCCGCGCCGATCTCGATCATGGCCTCCTTGAACAGCTCGCGGTCCTCGGCCAGCCGCATGGCGCGCTCGTTGGCGCCGATCAACTTCGCGCTCCACTTCTCGAGGATCCCCCGGTCGGCGAGCGAGAGCGCGAGGTTCAGCCCGGTCTGGCCCCCGACCGTCGGCAGGACGGCGTCCGGCCTCTCCTTCTCGACGATCCTCTCGAGGAACTCCGGCGTCAGCGGCTCGACGTAGGTCGCGTCGGCCAGGACCGGGTCCGTCATGATCGTGGCGGGGTTGGAATTGACGAGGATTACCCGGTAGCCCTCGCGCTTCAGGGCGCGAACGGCCTGGGTCCCGGAGTAATCGAACTCGCAGGCCTGCCCGATCACGATCGGGCCCGACCCGATCACGAGGATCGACTCGATGTCGGTTCTCTTCGGCACGTCGGCGCGCATTGTAGTGCGCCGACGTGCTGATTACCGGTCGACCGTTCTTGGGGCCCGCCTTCCGGGCCGGGTCGCCGGCGAGGCGACGGAGCTCCGCTGCGCTCCGCAGGAGTCCGCGAGAACCGTCCCGAAGCGGCCGAGCGCGATCAGCCGCCCGCCCGTCCACTTGACGTTGTAGAGGTCGTTAGACGTCGTCGAGTCCACCGAAGACCAGGCCACTCCGTCCGCGCTCTCGGCCCGGAGGCCTCCCGTGCCCACCGCGACGAAGTTGGACCCGTTCCAGGTCACCCCGTAGAACATCTCCGGCGTCACGACGCCGGAGCTCTGCCAGGCGAACCCGTCGGGGCTGGAGTACGCCGCCCCTTCGTCTCCGACCGCCACGAACTTCGAGCCGTTCCAGGCGACGTCGTTTAAGGCGTCGCCTCCCGCCGAGAGCCTCAGCGTCCATGAGGAGAGATCGGCGCTCGAGTAGATGACCCGCGCCGCGTCGCCCCCGGCGGCGACGTAAAGGCTGCCATTGAAGGCGATCGACTTCAGGACGTTGCCGGACCGGGGCATTTCCGTCCAGGAGATCCCATCGGAGCTCGTCCGGACCGCGCCATCGCTTCCGACGACGACGAAGCGCGACCCGTCCCAGATCACGTCGTGCAGGACCACGGTCTCCACCGGCGTCCGCCGGGTCCAGGCCACCCCGTCGGGACTCGTGAAGATTGCGTTCTGCTCGCCGACCGCGACGAAGAGAGAGCCGTTGGTGGCGACTCCGAGGAGCCACTTGTCGAAGAACGGAGTCACCGTCGTCCAATTCGAAGCGTCCGGGCTCGTCATGACCGAGGCGGCCCCAACCGCGACATACCGGGTTCCGTCGGAGACGACGTCGCCGAAGGAGCTGCGGTTGCCGGCGGTCCGGTGCGTCCAGGCCGACCCGTCGGCGGAGGTCAGAATCGCGCCCTTGCTGCCGACGGTCACGATCGTCGTTCCGTCGGTGGCGATGCCGAGCAGGTTCGAGCTCGTCGGAGCGTAGGTGACGCTCCAGTCCTGCCCGTCGGCGCTCGAGAAGACGCTCCCGGCGCCTCCCACGCCGAGCATTCCCGAGAAGGTCTTCGCCATCCGGAGCATCGGCGTGTAGAGGCCCAGGGTGTCTCCGGTCCAGTTCGACCCGTCTTTCCCGTGCAGGACGAAAGAGGTCAGGAAGGCCGATCCGCCGACTAAGAACTCGTTGCCGTTCCAGGTCACCGAGAGCATCTGGTCGAGGGAGTCGAGGCCGCTCTTCGACCAGGAGATGCCGTCCGTGCTGGTCAGGATCGTGCCCAGCTCGCCGACCGCCACGTAGCGCGAGCCGCTCCAGGCGATGTCATGAAGGTCCTGGACGGTGCCGGAAGCCCGCGCCGTCCATGCCGAGCCGTCCGCGCTGGTCAGGATCGTTCCCGATCCCCCGACCGCCGCGAAGAGGTTCCCGTTCCAGGCCAGGTGCGCGAGGGCGGAGGCCGATCCGACCGCGCTCTTCGTCCAGAACACCCCGTCCGGGCTCGACCAGGCGAAGCCGCCCTCGCCGACCGCGACGAAAGCCTTCCCGTTCCAGGCGACATCGTTCAGCTCGGCCCGGGTGTCCGGGTATCTCGGCGTCCACGCGATCCCGGTCGGGCTCGTCAGGACCGTGCCGGAGCCGCCGACCGCGACGAACCCGGAGGCCCCATGCGCCACGCCGTTTAAGCGGTTGCCCTGCGGCATCGGGTTCGACCAGATCCACTCCGAGCAGACCTGAGCCGACGCGACGGCAGAGACGAGGCAGAGCACGGCCACAGCGAGGAGCGCTTTTGTGGAAAGCCTGAGCATCGGATACCCCCTTGGTTGAATGGCAAATCGAATTTCGATTATAGACCGCGGGTCTAGAATCGCGACTTCGGTCTCACCCCCCGGGTCCAGAGAGGGAGGTGTGTATGCGGTCTTCGCAGCCCGCTCATCGCGCGCGGGCGTTCCTTTTCCTCGCGGTCGGCGTGTTCGCCGGCGCTTCCCGGGGATTGCTCGGCGTCTGCGGCCCTTTCACCGACGTCGCCGCCGACGCGTTCTGTCCGTTCGTGCTGGAGATCTTCTACCTCGGGATCACCACCGGGACGACGGCGACGACCTACGATCCGATGGGAAACGTGACGCGCCTCCAGATGGCGGCGTTCTTGTCCCGCACCGTGGACGGCGTGGCCCGCAAGGGCGGCCGACGGGCGGCGCTCGCCCGGTTCTGGAGCCCGCAGAACGAAACGGTCCTCGGGGTCACGACGCTGGCGGCCTTCACGAACTTTCCGGCCTCCGACGGGCTCAACGTCTGGGTCCCGAACGGAAGCAGCCTCGTCTCCAAGGTCAGCGCCGTGGACAGCAAGGTGCTCGAAACATGGAGCGGCGCCACCAACGCGAGCTCCGCTCTCTCCGCGATCGGAAAGATCTTCGTGACCGGCAACGGCTCGCCCGGGAGCCTCTATCAGATCGATCCACGGGACGCCCCGGGGCCGGTGACGACGGTGGCGAACAATCTCGGAAACTTCCCGTTCGAGCTCGCCTTCGACGGGGCCCGCATCTGGACCGCCAACGGCGGCCCGCCCGCCTCCGTCTCGATCGTGACGCCCGGCGCTTCGATTCCGTGGACGGTCACGACGGTGGCGAGCGGCTTCTCTTCGCCGCGCGGCGTCCTCTTCGACGGGACCAGCGTCTGGGTGACCGACAGCGGGCTGCTTCTGAAGCTCGACTCCAGCGGCACGATCCTCCAGACCGTGACGGTCGGAGCGATCCCTCTGCTCCCGGTCTTCGACGGCGCCAACATCTGGGTGCCCAACTTCGGCGCGGGGTCCGTGTCGGTCGTTCGAGGGGCGACGGGAGCCGTCCTGGCGACCCTGACCGGAAACGGCCTGGCGGGCCCCCAGCAGGCCGCCTTCGACGGCGAGAGGGTGCTCGTCACGGATTTCTCCGGCGACCGGGTCTCCCTCTTCAAGGCCGCGGACCTCTCGCCGATCGGGTTCGTCTCGATGGGTGCCGCCAGCTCGCCCCAGGGGGCCTGCAGCGACGGAGTCAACTTCTGGATCACGTTCCGAGTCAGCCAGCTCGCCCGGTTCTGACCGCTACTCGTACCGCAGGGCCTCGGCGATGTCGAGGCGGGAGGCGCGGCGGGCGGGGACCCAGGAGGCGAGGAGGATGTCGAGGGCGGCGAAGCCGACGATGGCCGAGAGGTCCACGGCGCGCACCAGGAAGGGGATGAAGGAGACGAAGTAGATCTCGGCGACGCCGGGCGGGAACGACAGAAGGTGAAACACCGTCGCGGCGCGGCAGATCGCCCACCCGAGCAGGATCCCGACGGCGACTCCGGTTCCTCCGAGAAGGCCCCCGAGAACGAGGAAGACCCGGGAGAAGAACCGCGGCTCGGCGCCCAGCGCGGAGAGAACCCCGATGTCGCGCTTCTTCTCCTGCACGGTCATCACCAGCGTCGCGACGACATTGAAGGTCGAGACCGCGACGATCAAGCCAATGACGAGGAAGAGCGTCGTCTGCTGGATGGCCAGGGCCGAGAAGAGGTTCCCGTTCATCCGCCTCCAGTCGGTCACCGAGAAACCCGGGCCGGCGGCCTTCTCGATCTCCCGGGCGGCGCTCTCGGTGTCTCGGATCGTGTCCAGCTTGACCTCCAGGATCTCGGCCTCGGCCGCGATGCGGCAGAGGTTTCGAAGCGCCTCGCGGTCCAGGAAGACCCACTCGGAGTCGTACTCCGCGAAGTTGGTCCGGAAGATCTTCGTAACGCGAAAGCGGCCCGTGCGCGGGACCAGCCGCGCAGCGCCTGCGGAGCGGTCCGGCGCCGACAGCGCGATCGAATCTCCCTCGCGAACGTCGAGCCTCCGGGCGAGCTCCACTCCGATCGCCACTCCTGGCGGCTCCGTCTCCGACCCCCGGGTCAGCGACTTCTCGGCCAGCGGGAGGTACTCGCCCATCTGCGAGACCGACCGCTCGGCCGCGGGGTCCACGCCCTTCAGGATCGCGTCCACGCCGTCGGGGGTCGCGGCGGACGACGCTACCGCGGTCTGGTAGAGGACCGGCGCGACGGCGCGGACCCGGGGTACCCGCGAGACGCGCGCCGCGGCCGCGGTGGCCTCGGGATACGCGCCCGACGGAAGGATGAGGGGGAAGACGACGACTTCCGCGTTGGCGCCGATCAGCTTCTCCTGGATCTCGCGCCTGTAGCCGGAGAGAAGACCCATCGCGACCACGAGCGCCGCCACTCCCAGCGCGATCCCGCCGATCGAGAGAAGCGAGACCGAGGACACCAGCTTCGACGGGCGCGACCGAAGGTACCCGACGGCCACCTCCAGCGCGAGCGGCATCAGACGGCTCGGGAGACCGAGGTCGCCTCCATGGCCTCGATGAAGCTCTCGAAGAGGACGTTGGCGTCGTGAGGGCCCGGCGAGGCCTCGGGGTGGAACTGCGCCGCGAGGACCGGGAGGACCCTGTGGCGGAAGCCTTCGAGAGTGCCGTCGTTCAGGTTGCGGTGCGTCGGCTCGATGTCCGAGCCGAGGGTCTCGCCGTCCACCGCGAATCCGTGGTTTTGCGAGGTGATCGCGACCGCGCCGGTCCTCAGGTCTGCGACGGGATGGTTGGCTCCGCGATGGCCGAACTTCAGCTTGAAGGTCGTTCCGCCGAGGGCCAGACCGAGGAGCTGGTGCCCGAGGCAGATCCCGAAGATCGGCTTCCTGCCCAGGAGCGCCTCGATCGTCCGGATCTGGGCGGGGAGCGCCGCCGGATCGCCCGGCCCGTTGGAGAGAAAGATCCCGTCCGGGTCGGAGGCGAGGATCGTCGCGGCCGACGCCGTGGCCGGGTAGACCGTCACCCGGCATCCCGCCTTGTTGAGCAGCCGGACGATGTTGCGCTTCATGCCGTAGTCGATCGCGGCGACCCGGAACCGGTCCCGCTCTCCCCCGAAGACCGAGGAGTGATCGGGCGAAACGGCGAGGGCGAGGTCCGCGCCGACCATCGGCGGCGATTCGAGGACCATCCGCAGAAGTTCCGCCGGCTCCGTGATCTCCGTCGAGATGCCCGCCCGCATCGCGCCCCGGGTGCGGATGCGACGCACCAGCGCCCGCGTGTCCAGGCCGTGGAGGCCGATGATCCCGGAGCTCTCGAGGTAGGCGGCGAGGCTGGTCTCTCCTCCCGTGCCGCTCCAGCGGTCCGGGAAGTCCCTCGCGACGAACCCCGCGACGTGGATCCGCTCGGACTCGGCCTCGTCCCGCCGGACGCCGTAGTTGCCGATGTGGGAAGCAGTCATGACGACGATCTGGCCGGCGTAGGACGGGTCCGTCAGGACCTCCTGGTAGCCGCTCATCGCGGTATTGAAGACGATCTCCCCGAAAGAGGTTCCCTTCGCCCCGATCGCCTCGCCGCGGCAGCTCGTGCCGTCCTCCAGGACGAGAAGTCCGGCGGTCATCGAGAAGGACTTTAGCAAACCGCGGCTCTCGCCGTTTGGGCATAGGCTAGACAACGAAGGAATCCTCATGCCGCGATCCCGGTCAATTCGCTGTCTCGCCGGCGCAGCGTGCCTGATCGGAGCGTCAACCGCCTCCAGATGGCGGCGTTCCTCTCGCGCACAGTGGACCGGACCCTTCAGAGAGCCGGGCGCAGGACGGTCCTGGATCAGTTCTGGACGCCGCAGAACGCCTCGGTCCTTCCCGTCACGACGCTGCCGGCGGAGCCCAGGGGGAATGTCCCGACCGGCGACCAGCCGGCACGCGCCTGGAGCGACGGATCGGACTTCTGGATCAGCTTCTTGATCGTCAACAGGATGGCGCGGTTCTGAGCGCGCGCAAGACGCTCAAGCGGTCCGGCCGACAACAGGAGCGAGCCGGCGCACCTGCTCCATCAGCTCCGCGAACATCGCCGGCGGGAGGGCCTGGGGGCCGTCGGAGAGGGCGAGCTCGGGGTGCGGGTGGACCTCGACGATCAGGCCGTCCGCCCCGACCGCGACGGCCGCCCGCGAGAGCGGGATGACCTTCTGGCGCTTGCCGGTCCCGTGCGACGGGTCCACGAGGATCGGCAGGTGTGAGATGCGCTGGACGTAGGGGACGACGGAGAGGTCGAGCGTGTTGCGGGTGTGGTCGGCGAAGGTCCGCACGCCGCGCTCGCAGAGGATGACCTGGTAGTTGCCCTCGGAGAGAAGGTACTCGGCCGAGAGGAGGAACTCCTCGATCGTCGCCGACATCCCTCGCTTGAGCAGAACGGGCTTTCGCGTCTTGCCCAGTCTCTTGAGCAACGAGAAGTTCTGCATGTTGCGGGCCCCGACCTGGAGGCAGTCTGCGTGCTCGGCGACGAGCTCCACCGTCTCGGTGTCGAGCACCTCGGTCACGATCGGCAGGCCCGTCTCCGCTCGAACCTTCGAGAGGATCTTCAGGCCTTCCACGCCGAGCCCCTGGAAGGAGTAGGGAGAGGTACGCGGCTTGAAGGCGCCGCCCCGATAGAGAGTGGCCCCCGCCTCGCGGACCGCGCGGGCGACCTCGAGCGCCTGCTCCTCGGACTCGACGGCGCAGGGCCCTCCGATGACGACGACCTGCTCGCCGCCGACCGGAACGCCGCCCACCGAGACGACCGTGTTCTCCCGCTTCGCCTCGCGGGAGACGAGCTTGTACGGCGCGGAGACAGGAATGACCTCGGCGACGCCCGGCAGGTTCTCGAAAGACCCCGGCTGGATCGCGCCCCGGTTGCCCGTGATCCCGATGGCGGTGCGCTGCGCGCCGGGGATCGCATGGGCCTGGAGTCCCAGGCTCTCGACGGTCTCGACGACGCGCCGGACGTCTTCCGGCTTGGCCGCCGAATCCATGACGATGAGCATGGCGTGCTATCATGTGTGGCCCTGCCAGGCCTGTCAACGAGGAGTTCCGTGAAGACAAGAATTGCCGCCATCGCCTTCGCCGCTCTCGCTTTCGGCGCCGCCGTCGCCTTCGCGTACAACATCAAGCTGAAGGACGGGTCGCTGATCTTCGCCCGTTCCAAGTACGAGGTGAAGGGCACCAAGGCGATCATCACGCTCCAGAACGGCACCGTCACGCAGATCGACCTCGCCCTGATCGACGTCCCGGGCACCGAGCAGTACAACAAGGAGAACCCGGGAAACGTCATCGCGCTGCAGCAGGGCGAGGACCGCGAGATCAAGCTGCCGACGGTCAAGCCCGTGCCGACCGTCAGCCTCCAGGACGTCATCCGGCAGCGCAAGACCCGGTTCGGCGAGATGATCAACAAGCTCGGCGAGGGCGCGCCGCCCCCGCCGGGAAGCGCGGCGGCCGGCTCCTGGCAGCCGGTCGAGTCCACGGTCGAGACCGCTTTTCGGCGTGTGCTCGACGGCGCCGCGATGACGCAGTACCGGCTGACCAACTTCCGCGGCCGGCTACGCCTGCTCGCGACCGTCAACTCCGAGGAGGCGGTCTTCAACATGCTGTCCGCGTCCGCACGCGCGATCGGGGACCTGATCGACAAGGGCAAGCCCACGACGGTGGACATCGTGCTGACGACGTCCTCGGGAGACTCCGCCGGCACGTTCGAGATGACCGCCGACCAGGCCCGGGCGCTGGTCAACGGCAACCTGAGCGTCGCGGACTACTTCATCAAGAACGTCGTCCTCTGAAGCGTTGTAGGGGCGGGCCTCGCGCCCGCCCGCGGCCCTCGCCCCGAAGCCGATCCGGCCATCAGCACCTCAGGTCGTCGGCCTTCCAGTTCTTGACGCGGCGCTTGATGTCGTCGCGGTTGTGGAGGTTGTTCGTCAGCACTTCGCGCACGAGGTCGGCCATCTCGGCGTCGCTTGCGAAGCGCAGCCCGATGAGCTGGCCGGGCGTCAGCTCCTCGATCCGGCCCTTCAGGTCCCCCGGAAGGATCTCCCGCAGGCGCAGCCGCATCTCCAGACGGATGATGCGGTCCTGGACGGTCAGCGCGAAGATCCGCGCGTAGAAGAAGATCCCGAGGAGGGCGGCGGCCACGAGCGCGTCCAGGCCCCCGGTCCAGGAAGGCCAGCGCACCAGGGCCACGACCCGCCAGATGAAGTTGATCGCCAGCACTCCGAAGATGCCGACGTGGTAGAGCGGAACGATCCGGCGGTGGTTGGCGAAGTTCTGGGGCTCTCGCTGCGCCATCGGTTTCTCCTTGCGGCTCAATCCTCCGGCATCTCCGGGGCCAGGTAGGCGCGAGGGTCTTCGCCGACCGTTCGGCGGAAGCGGTCCGACAGGGAGATGGCTTCTCCGATCGTCTCGTCCAGGGAGATGCGCTCGATACGCTGGATCGGGAAAAAAACCGTCGAAGGGAAGAAGGACGGCGTTTCCTCCCGGGTGATCTCGCGCACCCACTCCTCGAATCCCTCGACGGCCAGGCCCCGCACGACGACGCCGCTCGAGTCGCGCTGCTCGAGAAGCCCCCAGAATTTCTCGCGGGGTGCGCAGAGGTGCACGAGCACGAAGCTGCCGGTCATGGGGTCACGGGGAGGCCGCCTCGGCGTCCTGCGAGAGCTCGATCAAGACGCCGTTGCCGGAATCCGGGTGCAGGAACACGATCTTCTTTCCGTCGGCCCCGGGAGCCGGGCGGGAGTTGATCAGGCGAAAGCCTTTTTGCTGGAGCTCCCCGACGGCGGCCTCGATGTCGCGAACGCCGAAGCAGATGTGGTGGACGCCCTGCCCGCGCCTGGCCAGGAATTTTGCCACCGGCGAGTCCTCTGCCGTCGGCTCCAGCAGCTCGATCCGGCTCTCCCCCGCCGGAAGAAACGCCGTCACGACCTTCTGGGAGGGCACCTCCTCGCGGTGCTTCTCGTCCAGCCCCAGCGCGCGGTAGATGCCGAGCGCGTCGTCGATGGAGACGACCGCGACGCCGATGTGGTCGATCTTGTAGGCGGTCATGCGCGCACTCTAACCCCGCTGCCGGCCGCGGAGGACGTCCGCGAAGAGCCTCTCGGAGGCGGTGTAGGGGTCCTCGCGCCGCTCCCCCACGGCGCGGACGGCCTCCTCCAGCCCTCCGGCCTCCCTCTCCCGCGACTGGACCGAGGCCCGGAACCGCTCGTCGAGGAGCGCCTTCAGGCGCGCTCGCACGCGGCGCCGCCGCCTCTGTGAGCCCTCGCCGGTCGAAAGGAGGTGCTCACCGTGGGCGGCCAGCGCGCCGACCGTTTCCGCGATGCCCTCGCCCCGCGGAGCCACCGTCCGGACGATGGGCGGCCGCCACGCCTCCAGCGCCGAGAGGTCGAGCATCATGGCCAACTCCGCCGCGGTCCGGTCGGCGCCGTCCCGGTCCGCTTTGTTCACGACGAAGACGTCGCCGATCTCCAGGATCCCGGCCTTGATGGCCTGGATGTCGTCGCCGAGGCCCGGCACGAGGACGACCGCGACCGTCTCCGCCGCCTTGACGATGTCCACCTCGTCCTGCCCGACGCCGACGGTCTCGATCAGCACCACGTCGAAGCCGGCCGCGTCCAGGACGTCCACCGCGTCCGAGGTCGCGCGCGCCAGTCCTCCGAGTGCGCCGCGCGTCGCCATCGAGCGGATGAAGACGCCGGGATCGGTGTAGATCTCCGCCATCCGGATCCGGTCGCCGAGGATCGCCCCGCCCGTGTACGGCGAGGAGGGATCCACCGCGACGATTCCGACCGTCCTCCCCTCCCGCCGCCACGCCTGGGCCAGTCTCTGGGCCAGCGTGGACTTGCCCGCGCCCGGCGGGCCCGTGATGCCCACGACGCGAGCCCGGCCGGTGGACGCGTAGAGCGCCCGGAGCAGCCCGGCGGCGCCGCCTTCGTTCTCGACCGCGGTGATCGCCCGCCCGATCGCGCGGGGGTTGCGCGCGAGGACCCCTTCGATCAAGGTTGAGAGGTCAGGGTTGAGAGTCAAGGGCAGCCCCGGGGCCACACTTGCCGCTCAACTCTCAACACTCAACTCAGCTCAAAAGGCTTCTGGCGATAACCAGTTTCTGGATTTCGGTCGTGCCCTCGCCGATGGTGCAGAGCTTGACGTCCCGGTAGAACTTCTCGACCGGAAAGTCCTTGATGAAGCCGTATCCGCCGTGGATCTGGACGGCCCGCTCCGTCACCCGCACCGCGGTCTCGGACGCGAAATACTTGGCCTGCGCGGAGAAGCGGCGATTCTCCTCGCCGCGGTCCTTGGCCTGCGCCGCACGCTCCATCAGCAGGCGCGAGGCGTCGATCGCCGTGGCCATCTCCGCGAGGTAGAAGCGGATCGCCTGGAAGTCGGCGATTGGCTTGCCGAACTGCCGCCTTTCCTTCGCGTACTTCAGCGCGGCCTCGTAGGCGCCCCGGGCGATCCCGACCGACAGCGCCGCGATCGAGATGCGCCCGCCGTCCAGGATCTTCATCGAGTTGGTGAATCCTTCCCCTTCGGCGCCGAGAAGCGCGTCGCCGTCGATCCGGCAGTCCTCCATCACCAGCGTGCAGGTGTCCGACGCCCGCATGCCGAGCTTGTTCTCCTTCTTCCCGACGCGGATGCCCGGGTTGTCGAGCTCGACGATGAACGCGGAGATGCCGCCATGACCGCGCGTGGCGTCCGTGACCGCCATCAGCACCGCCACGCCTCCGACCGACGCGTTCGTGATGAAGTTCTTCGACCCGTTCAGGACCCACCCGCCGCCGTCGCGAACGGCCGTCGAGCGCGTCCCGCCCGAGTCCGACCCGGCCTCCGCCTCGGTCAGACCCCAGGCCGCGAGCCATTCGCCGGAAGTCAGCTTCGGCATGTATCGGCGCCGCTGCGCCTCCGTGCCGAAACGGAAGATGTGGCTCGACCCCAGGGAGGTGTGGGCCGCGAGCGCGAGCGCGACCGAGCCGTCCACGGCCGCGATCTCCTCGACGATCGCCGCGTAGTCCGACGTCGAGAGCCCGGCTCCGCCGTACTCCTCCGGGAAGACCGTCCCCAGGAGCCCGAGCTCGCCCAGCTTGTGAAAGAGGTCTCTGGGAAAAACCTGGGCTTCGTCCCACTCCATGACGTGCGGCCGGATTTCGGCGTCCGCGAAGTCCCGCACCGTCTGGAGAATCGCCTCTCGTTCCGTCGTTACCGCGCTACTCATAGCGCTCATTCTAGCCGCGCTTTATCTCACCGAGGGGGGCGCCGGACTGACGTTGCCGGCGGGAACGATCTCGATTCCCGTGTAGTAGTGGCGCAGGATCGCGTCGTACGAGGCTCCCGCGAGCGCCATTCCGAACGCGCCGTTCTGGCAAAGCCCCACGCCGTGCCCCCAGCCGCGCCCGAGGAACAGGAACTCGATTTCGCCCTGCGGGCCTCTCCCTTTCTGGACGGTGAAGAGGAGGTCCGGCATCTCCAGCGCCTGCCTCACGTCGAAGCGCCGCAGCACCAGCTCCGCCGCGTCCGTCGCCACCTTCGCCTCGATCACCCGCCCCGCCGTGCTTCGCTTCAGGACGGCAAAATCCCGCACTTCCGTTCCCGCCACTCGCGCCGCCATGCGCCGCGCGAGCTCGCGGCCGGAGACCCGCCGCACCCATTCCGTCCACGACGAGTCCCTCTCGAAGGCCGGCGCGTCCGGCTCGGCCTCGACCCACAGGGCGAGGACCTGGCTCCCTCGCTTCCACCAGCGCAGCCGGTCTCCCGGCCGCAGCGTCAGCGACGAGGCGGGCAGGAACGTGTCGCCGATCTTCCGGGCCAGCGGCAGCTCCGGATCGACCGGCAGGCCCTGCCTCCCGTCGGCGGCCTTGACCCAGAGGTTGGACGCCTCACGCCTCAGGAAGCGTCCGGTGCCCTCGGTCACGCCCGCCTGCCGAATCGCCGCGGAAAAGAGCAGCCCCGCGTACTCCTCTTCGGTCAGGTTGCGGTCGGCGGGAGGGAGCGGCTCGCCCGCGCCGAACTTGAAACGGACGAGAAAGTCGTAGGCCTCGCGGGCGGGCCCGGAGAGGCGGCCCGAGAGAGACGGGGCCTCGGAGTAATAAGTCTCGTCCCGAGGCTGCAGGTGCAGCGTCCGCGCCGGGGAGAGCCCGAACGCGGTGAGGAGCGAGGGGTAGACGGCGGACGGCGAGAGGGTCGCCGGCGGCGCGCCGCGGTGCTCGAGCCCCGCCCAGTTCTGCGCGGTCTCGATCCAGGCGGCGCGGCCCGTTCGTTTCAGCGGCGTGTGGCGTGCGAGCACGTAACCTCGCCATTCCAGCGCTTCCCGGGGCTTCGGCGGCGACTTGCGGTCCACCGCGGCGCCTGGCAGCGTGGTCGTCGCGAGCTCTCCGCACTCGACCGACACGAGGTACGGCGCGGCGGGTTGCGCAAAGATGTTCTCGACGTTCTCGGTTCGGCCCCCGCAGGTCGAGACGAAGAGCGCGTCGGCGAAGTGGCCTTCGTGGGCGAGAACGAGGCCCCGGGTCGCGTCCACGGCGGCGTTGGATAGCGGGTCCTCGACCGACAGGCCGGAATAGACCTGGCACTTCGCCGTGGCGCAGAGGTCGTAGCCCTCCGCCTCGAACTGTCCCCGGTGCGCCATCGCGTAGGTCCGGGCGGCGACCGACTGCGCCTTCAGCGCCTCGACCTCGTCGTACCGCTTCGGTCCCATCTCCGCCGGGACGACCCCGTAGAGATAATCCTCGAGGTCCAGCCGGTGGATGACGTTGACGAGGCCGCGCGGGTTGACGGCGATCCGCAGGCTTCCGCGGTAGGGCTTGCCGTCGTACGCGATGCGGGAGTCCGGCTCGAACGGGTAGACGTCCACCGGCGAGGCGAGCCGCCGCGCGGCGCCGTCCTCGACGACGACGGAAAGAACCGCCGCCGCGCCCGGCGAAGGGGCGGCCCTTCCTTCCACCACGGCCGCTTCTTCGCCCGCCCCCCGGATCCTCTCGGCCAGCGCCTCGGCGCCCGCGCGGTCCGCGAAGGAGCCGAGCAGGACTCGGTAGACGCCCCGGTCGGCCGAGAAGGCAACGACCCCGGCCGTCTGGAAGTCGGCGGCGAGCTTGTCGGCGCGCTCCCTGGCCGGCTCTTCCTGGGAGAACGCGCCGGCCTCGACCTGGAACCCTCCGCCGGCGGAGCCCTCGGCGCGAAACCGCAGCGGGCTGCGCAGGATCTCCGCTCGGCCGGTGGAGACGACGATCCAGCGCTGCCCCGGCGGGCCGTAAGCGTACTCCGGCAGATCGCTCTTCATGCCGACGCGGTAGAGGACGCCGGAGGGCGCGCTGTCCGCCGGCACCGGGACCGGGGGTGGAACGGCCGCGCCGCGGCGGCGGGCGGGAGTGGGAGTGGGCTCCGGGATGGCCGCTTCGGGCGTCGTCGCGCCGGAGGGTGGAGTGGGAGCCGGCTGCGGGCCCCCCGCGCAGCCCGCGGCGACCGCCACGAGCGCCGCGAGCGCCCGGATCCGCATCGTCGCGGCGACTCTCAAAACCGGGACCGGACCTGCGGGCTCAGAACGACTTTGCGGTAGTCCTCGCCGCGGAGAGTCACCATCAGGCACATCTCGTAGAGCCGGCTCCGGGTGCGGTAACCCACCCGGTCCTCCAACGTGATCCTCGTCCCCCCGGAGGGAGCGGGGTCATCGGCGTAGTTGGTCGTCGCGATGGTGATCCTCTTGCCGTTATAGCGCGTGTTCAGGAGATCGTAGAGGACGTCCTGCACCCAGGGGTGCGGCGGCGTGGCGCCGATCTCATCCAGGACGAGGAGCTCCGCCGACATGAACGGCGCGAGCACCGATTCGCGCGTCCCTTCGGAGTCAGCCCGGAACGTGGACTGGATCCGGTTCAGCAGCGCGGACGAGTCCGCGTAGAGGCCCCGGGTTCCCTTGCTCGAGACGAGCTCGGAGAGGATCGCGCACGCCAGGTGCGTCTTGCCGCGGCCCGAGTCGCCGACGAAGAGCAGGCCCGCGTCCACGAAGGGGAAACGGTCCACGAACTCGCGGCCCGCCCGCTTGGCCGACGTCAACTCGGCGCTCTTCATGTCGTTGAAGTTGTCGATCGTGCACTCGCGGTAGCGCTCCGGGATGCCCGCGGCCGTCAGCTTCTCCCGCCGCAGGGTCGCGACCCGGCAGGAGCAGGGGCGCGCCTGCTTGATCCCTTCCGGGGCCTCGAGGATCCACCCCGTGTCCCCGCAGCGCGCGCACTGGACCTGCTCGGAAGGCATCGCGGCCATTCTAGTTCTCGGGGAGCCCCTCCTCGACGAACACGCGGCGCTGGCGCGGCCCCTCGAGGTACCTCTTCAGGTCGGCGAAGCTCGCGTCCCACCCCGGGCCCGCTTCCTCGCGATGACGGTCGTACGCTGGCCCGGCGTCGGGGACGACCTGCTCGACCGTCACGACACAGCCGCCCTCCCGCTCGGCAAAGGTCAGAGTGATCATGAGGCCCTCGAGCGTCTCTCCCATGCGCGGCTCGAGCGAGACCTCGCGGACGACGAGCCGGCGCCCGCGCTCGAACTCCGCGATCTTGCCGAGGACCGTGGCCTCGGTGAGGCCGCGCTGGTCCGTGAACCCGATGGCCCAGTTACCCCCAGGGCGAAGGCCCACGAGCGCGCCCTCGCACCACCAGGACAGAAGCTCCGAAACGCGGGTAAACGCGTCGAACGCGTCGAACGCGCTCGCGTTGACCGCCACCGACCGGATGACCGGCTCGCTCACCCGCCGATTGTACCGTCCCGACTAAAACCTCGCGAGCTTGTCGACGCTGCTCAGGGTGATCCAGAAGTTGGCGCCGTCGCTGCAAACCCCACGCGGCCCGTTGCCGCCTCCGGCCGACACGAACCCGAGCGACGTCAGGTCGGCGGCCTTCCA
>Ga0126379_10000441_pt1 | contig 22910 bp, 16 predicted proteins | sample PanSoiMetPlot_24_FD_92640 | JGI IMG/M metagenome (GOLD analysis project Ga0126379, IMG submission 92640) | Tropical forest soil microbial communities from Panama - MetaG Plot_24 | ecosystem: Environmental > Terrestrial > Soil > Tropical forest > Bulk soil | place: Panama | collected 2016-02-17
AGACGCTTTTTAAATCCCCGAGCGGGCTTTAGCCGGTGAGGTTAGCCGCGGAGCGCTGATTCGGTTTTAGCCGTGCGCTGCATACGCTGGTAGATGAAAAGGGAGCTGTGGAGCGGCGGTTTTTTCCACGCACCCGCGCACGAACACACAAAAATACGAGAACTCTTACTTGCCATCCTCCCCCAATCCGCTGACTTTCCAGGAACTCATTCTTCGCCTGCAGGCTTTCTGGGCAAATCACGGTTGTGTGCTGCAGCAACCGTATGACGTCGAGGTCGGCGCCGGAACAATGGCGCCCGAAACCTTCCTTCGAGTGCTCGGCCCAAAGCCGTACCGCGTGGGATATGTGCAGCCCTCGCGTCGTCCAGCTGACGGACGCTACGGCGAAAACCCCAACCGACTCTTCAAGCACATGCAGTATCAGGTCATCCTCAAGCCGCCACCGGCCGATGTGCAGGGCCTGTATCTTGCGTCGCTCGAAGCCATTGGCATCGACCTGCGCAAGCACGACATCAAGTTCGAGGAAGACAACTGGGAGTCGCCTACACTGGGCGCATGGGGCATCGGCTGGCAGGTCATGCTCGATGGCCTGGAGATCACCCAGTTCACCTACTTCCAGCAGTGCGGTGGCATCGACCTCGATCCCATCTCCGCCGAGCTGACCTACGGCCTCGAGCGCATCGCGCAATTTCTGCAGGACGTGGACAGCATTTACGACATTACCTGGGTCGTCGGGCCCGATGGCAAACCTGTGAAGTATGGCGAAATTCGTCTGCAGGACGAGGTGCAGTTCTCGGTTTACAACTTCGAGGTTGCCGACATTGAGAGAACGTGGAAGCACTTCGAGTTGTACGAAGCGGAATGCAAAGACCTGCTCGCGCGAATACAGGCCGATCTAAAATCGCTGAGCAATCGCGGTGGTGCGGTCTCGTTGGACGTGGGGAAGGCAATGGAGACGGGAGGGGAGTCGGCAGCAGCGAATTCCAGGCGGGCTCCAACGCTTGCGGCATATGACCTTTGCTTGAAATGTTCGCATCTATTCAACATCCTGGACGCGCGAGGAGCAATTTCAGTCACAGAAAGGGTTGGGGTTATTGCGCGCATTCGCGCGCTCGCGTCCGGCGTTGCGAGCGCTTATGTAACCCAGCAAGAGTTAGCTGAGCAGTTTTCGGCCACCTCCGTTTACAGCAACAAAAAAGAAGAGGCCCCAATTATTGGCTGACGTAGGAACTCAGTTCACCGGGTCGAAGGGACCAGCCCGAAGGGCGAACTTTGTCTCGGCTGGGAGCGTAAGCCCGCGGAAAAGTGGAAAGAGAGTACCAAGCCGGCCGCTGGTGGGCTGCAGGCCAAAACCGCAGCGATGCAAGTCACACGCTTGAAACACGAAATGCGGCACAATAGAAAGAACGCTTATTCATGCCTGATTTCCTCTTAGAGATTGGAACCGAAGAAATACCGGCCCGCATGATCGACAGTGCGCGCGACGAACTCGCCCGCCGCGCCCAAGACCTGCTTTCGCGCGAACGTCTGGCCGACGCGCCTGAAATCGAATCGTATTCCACTCCGCGTCGTATCGCGGTGCTGGCCCGCAACGTCGCCATGCAACAGCCCGACGTGCAGCAGCAACTGACCGGGCCCTCCCTCAAGCTCGCCTTCAAAGACGGCGCACCCACTCCCGCCACCGAAGCGTTCGCCAAAAAGGCTGGCATTGCTGTCGGCTCACTGCAGCGAGTGACCACCCCCAAAGGCGAATACCTCGCCGCCAGTGTACAGAAGAAAGGTCGCGCCGCCAGCGAGATCCTGGCCGAATCGCTGCCCAAGGAAATCGCGGGAATCTACTGGGCCAAATCAATGTACTGGCGCGGCAAAGCCGCTGAGCGCTTCGTGCGTCCCGTGCGTTGGATGGTCGCCCTCCTTGACGATCAAGTCGTCCCTGTTGCATTTGGCGGTATCACTGCCGAAAGACTCAGTGCGGGGCATCGGATTCTCTCAACTGGGCCCGTCATCGTTGATAAGCCCGCAGATTACGCCGGCAAGCTTGCCGAAGCCTACGTCACCGTCTCCGCCTCCCAGCGTGAACACCGCATTCGTAAGGCGCTCGACGCTGCAACTCGCACCATCCCAGGCGCTCGCTGGCGTGAAGACAAAGCTCTGCTCGACACAGTCGTCAACCTTACGGAATACCCGAGCGTCATCCTCGGCGGCTTCGATCCGGAATTTCTCACTCTTCCCCAGGAAGTCCTGGTCACAGTGATGCGTGACCACCAGAGGTATTTCGCCATCGAAGACATCGATGGGAAGCTCCTTCCGCATTTCCTCGCCGTACTCAACACGGACAGCGATCCCGATGGCCTTATCCGGCATGGGAACGAGCGCGTGCTGCGCGCGCGCTTTAACGACGCTCGTTTTTTCTGGGACACCGACCAGAAGATCAACTTGCGCGAACGCGTCGAGATATTGAAGTCGGTGACCTTCCAGAAGGATCTCGGCAGTTACTACGACAAAACCTGTCGAGTGCAAAGACTAGCGAGCCTCATCTGCGCCGCACTGGAAAGCGAGGGCATGACAATCCGTTCCGGGGTCGTGCACAAGGCGGCGCTGCTCTGTAAGGCCGATCTCACCACCGACTTGGTCAAGGAATTTACCGAACTTCAGGGCATCATCGGCGGACTCTACGCTAAGGTGCAGGACCTCGATCCCTCGCTACCCAAAGCCACCGCTGACGCCATCGGCGACGCGATTTATCACCACTACCAGCCTGAGTCGATGGACGACTCCGTGCCGCCGACAGTCGAAGGTGCGGCGCTCGCCATCGCTGACAAGGCTGACAGTATCGCCGGCATGTTCGCCCTTGGCCTGATTCCGTCGGGATCGAAAGATCCGTTCGCGCTACGCCGCGCGGCCAACGGGATCGTCAAGATCATTGCCGAACACAAGCTGCCGCTCTCGTTGTCCAAACTCTTCTCCGATGCGCGCACTGAATACTCTGGCAGTGAAGCCAAAAAGCGATTCGATTCGAAGGTGGAGTATACCGCCGCGACCGCCGCATTCCTGCGCGAGCGTCTTGAGTTTTATCTCCGCGATGCCCGCGGCTTCGCCTACGACGTGGTCAACGCCGTTCTCGCCGCCGGCAACGACCAGGTTGTGGATGTGATAGCAAGGGCGGAGGCAGTCACCGCTGTGCGTGGCTCGGAAGATTTTGCTTCGATCTGTATTGCTTTCAAGCGCATGAAAAATATCTTGCGGCAGGCGAGTGAAACGAAAAAGACTGTGGCTGTACAGCTCGACATGGATAGTCTGATAGAGGACGCCGAGAAAGCAGTAGGCACACAGATGTTGGAGACAGCTGTCTCAGTACAAGTTCTACGCGATAAGAGGGACTACATCCGTGCGCTGACGGAAATTAGTAAACTGCGCAAGCCGGTGGATACCTTTTTTGACAAGGTCATGGTCATGGTCGACGACGAGCGCGTGCGCGCTAACCGGCTGGCGCTGATGCGCGATCTGCTGAGCGAGTTTTCTACCATCGCCGATTTCAGCGAAATCGTCACGGAGGCAAAGTGAGCGCAACCACTCCTGCCTATCACGGGTGGAGCACGCCTTCAGGCGCGCACAGGAAGGCTCATCTTTCTAGAGTTGTTTTGCAAGGGCACGGCCTTAGCCGTACCGACAAGCCGTCTATTTTGACCCGCCTTGCGGATTTCAGTCCGCGCGGCACCCACGCCCCATACGTTCATGAATGGAAAGCGTTAACATAAATTCGTTTACCTGCCAGCAAAGGATTGATATGAGCACAACCACAGTAGAAGTCGAGCCAAAAGCTACCAGCACAAAATCGGTTAAATATGTTTACTTCTTCGGCGACAACCACGCCGAAGGCCACGGCAAAATGAAGGACGAGCTGGGTGGTAAGGGCGCCGGCCTCGCCGAGATGACCAATGCCAAGCTCCCGGTGCCCCCCGGTTTCACCATCCAGACCGAGGCCTGCCGCGAATACATGCGCAACGGCGACGTCTCCGCCGAAGTCAACAAGCAAATGGACCAAGCCCTCGCCAAGCTCGAAGCTTTGCAGGGCCAAAAGCTCGGTGGCGCCGACAATCCGCTGCTGGTCAGCGTTCGCTCGGGCGCGAAGTTCTCCATGCCCGGCATGATGGACACTATCCTCAACCTCGGCCTCAATGACAAATCGGTCGAAGGTCTCGCTAAGCGCAGCAATAACCCGCGCTTCGCCTACGACAGCTACCGCCGCCTTATTCAGATGTTCGGCAACGTCGTGCTCGATATTCCCAAGAGCGCCTTCGAAGAAGTTTTCGACGGCAAGAAGAAGCAGAAGAAGGCCAAGCTCGACACCGACCTCGACGCCAAGGCGCTGCAGGAAGTCATCGGTGAATACAAGAAGGTCGTGCAGAAGCACACCAAGAAGGATTTTCCGCAAGACCCGCACGAGCAGCTCGTGATGGCGCGCGATGCCGTTTTCCGCTCCTGGCAAAACGACCGCGCTAAGCACTATCGTCGCATCAACAACATCGACGACATGCTCGGCACCGCCGTTAACGTGCAGGCCATGGTTTTCGGCAACCTCGGCGAGACCAGCGGCACCGGCGTCGGTTTCACGCGCAACCCCGCCACCGGCGTCAAAGAGTTTTACGGCGAGTTCCTGATGAACGCTCAGGGTGAAGATGTGGTCGCCGGCATCCGCACGCCGGTGCACATCTCCGAACTCGAAAAGATCATGCCCGACGTGTACAACCAGCTACGCGATATCACCACGCGCCTGGAGAAGCACTATCGCGACATGCAGGACTTCGAGTTCACCATCCAGGATGGCCGTCTCTACATGCTGCAGACCCGCAACGGCAAGCGCACAGGACGCGCCGCCGTGCGAGTCGCCATCCAGATGGTCGAGGAGGGCCTCATCAGCAAAGACGAAGCCATCTTCCGCGTCGAGGCTAACCAGCTTTATGACTTCCTCGTTCCGCGTCTCGACGAAAAAGATGTGAACGTCGAGGTGCTGGCCACCGGCTTGCCGGCCTCACCCGGCGCCGCCGTCGGCCAGATCGTCTTCACCGCCGACGAAGCTGTCGAGAAATTTCAAAAGGACCCGAAAGCTAAGCTGATCCTGGTCCGCAGCGAAACCACGCCAGAAGACATCCACGGGATGGAAGTCGCCTCGGGCATTCTTACCTCACGTGGAGGCATGACTAGCCACGCCGCTGTCGTCACCCGCGGCATGGGTAAGTGCTGTGTAGCCGGCGCCGGAGACATCGACGTCAGCGAGAAGAACCGCGAAATCAAGGTTGCCGGCAGAGTCCTCAAGGCTGGCGACTGGATTTCACTCGACGGCACCACAGGCCGCGTCATCAACGGACAGCTCAAGACCGTCGCGGCCTCACCTGACGATGCCGAGCTGCTGAAGTTTATGAGCTGGGCCGAGCCCTTCCGCCGCATCGGCGTGCGCGCCAATGCTGACATTCCACGCGACGCCCTGCAGGCTCGTGCGTTCGGGGCTGAAGGCATCGGGCTGTGCCGCACCGAGCACATGTTCTTCGCTGAGGACCGTCTGCCGCACATGCGCGCCATGATTCTGGCCAACAACGAGAAGGACCGCCGCGCCGCGCTGAAGAAACTGCTGCCCATGCAGCGCGCCGATTTCGTCGGCGTCTTCCGTGCCATGGACGGCTTCCCGGTCACCATCCGCACCCTCGATCCACCGCTGCACGAGTTCCTGCCGCGTCGCGAAGAGCTGATGGTTGAAATCGCCAAGCTCGAGGCTACCAAGCCGCGCTCGCCCAAGCTGAAAGAAATGCATGCTTTGCTCAACCGCGTCGAGCAACTGCATGAAGTCAACCCGATGCTCGGCCTGCGTGGATGCCGACTCGGCATTACCTATCCCGAAATCACCGAGATGCAGGCGCGCGCCATCTTCGAGGCCGCGGTCAAAGTGCAGAAGGAAGGTGTGAAGGTGAAGCCCGAAGTCATGATCCCGCTCACCACGGGCATCAAGGAAATGGCCAACCAGGCTGCTATCGTGCGCCGCGTGGCCGAAGAGGTCTTTGCCGAGAAAGAAGAGAAGGTCGACTACCTCGTCGGCACTATGATCGAGCTGCCGCGGGCCGCGTTGGTAGCCGATGAAATCGCGCAGGAAGCTGAGTTCTTCAGCTTCGGTACCAACGATCTCACCCAGACCACGTTCGGCTTCTCCCGCGACGACGTGGGTAAGATCCTCACCGCCTACCTCGCTGAAGGCATCTTGAAGCAGGACCCGTTCGCCACGCTCGACCAGCAGGGCGTCGGTCAACTGATCAAGGTCGCCGTCGAGAAGGGCCGCAAGACTCGCCCAACGCTCAAGATCGGCATCTGTGGAGAACACGGCGGCGATCCAGCGTCGGTCGAATTCTGCGCGCAGAACGATTTCAACTATGTTTCGTGTTCGCCGTTCCGCGTGCTGACTGCTCGGCTTGCGGCAGCACAGGCTGGGGCCAGCGCTGAGTTGAAAGTCGAAAGCGGCCGAACAAAGTAACCTGGGTGGGCCTTCGCTTTGAAAGGGCACGGCTTTAGCCGTGCCCTAGGGCCCATAAATTCGAACTCTCGCGAGCACTTCAATTCGAGCGGCCAAAGCTCTAAAGGTACAGATCATTCTGGACCTCTCGTTTTCTATAGCAACTTTATGATGACTGACAGCTGATCTAAGAGCGGCGTCAGCAGCCCGCGGATAGCAGTATCTTAAAAGCAATGAGCCGGCGCCACAACTAGGAAGGCCCGGATCACTCCGGGCATTTTCCCGCCACTGAGAGCTAAAAGCTAAACTACTAGTTGCTAGTCGCTAGTTGCTCAGTGCACCTGCTGCAACTGGGCAATCAGCTTCTGCGCCAAATTGCTCTCCGACTCGGACCACAACACCCGCCCCGATAACTTGCAGTTCTTCTGCACCGCCATCGTGAACGCTACGAGTTTCGCGATGTTGTATCGCACGTGCTCTTCGTTTTTGGCCGACAGCTCCAGCCCTTCGAACAGAAACGGTGTATCCAGCCCGAAGTCCACTTCGACGTGACCGTCATCGGTATAAATTCCCTCATCGAACTGAACTCCATGCGCGACAAACCGCACGGCTATCGGCCGCTGCACCCACGCATCGCCTTCCGAATCTTCGTTCGGAACCCATAAATCCCAGAATGCCTCGAACACGAAGGCAAAATCGTCGTGCGCGAATTCGCTCGCAATCTCTGCGGCCTCCTCGGGCGACACACCCGGATTGAATCGTCGCTCCAGCACCGTTGGCTCCGACCAGGCCGTCGGATGCACCGACAAATATGTAATCCCCTCGCGTACCTCTGAAAACAAAAATTGCCGCATCACCGACACGGTACGCGGCAGCATTTCATTTTCATGGAAGCTGGGAAACCACAGGCTCAGATTGAGCGAGTCCGCCATGCGCCAAATTCTACCGCTCAGATCAACCACGGAGCTACGGTAATCACGGAAAGGATTGATTCTAAGAGCCTAGGTGTCTCTGTGGTGAACTCTCCGCCCCCGCGAACTATACAGCCGCCTTCACCCGCGACGCAAACTTCTGCCGCACTTTCTTCACCTTGGGAGCAACCGCAAACATGCAATACGGCTGGTAGGGATGATTGGTGAAGTAATTCTGGTGATAATCTTCGGCCACATAGAACGTCTGCGCCGGTTCCACCGTCGTCACAATCGGCTTATCGAAAACCTTCTCCCGAGTGAACTCCGCGATCACCTCTTCTGCAATCCGCTTCTGTTCTTCGTTCAAATAGAAGATGACCGACCGGTACTGCTCTCCCACATCATTACCCTGGCGGTTCAGCGTAGTCGGATCGTGCCCGGTGAAGAAGACCTCGAGCAATTCGCGGTAGCTGATCTTCGCCGGGTCGAACGTGATCTCCGCCACCTCGACGTGTCCCGTCGTGCCCGTGCAAACCTGCTCGTATGAAGGATTCGGCCTGCGCCCGCCCATGTAACCGGAACGCACCGCCTCGACGCCCTCCAGTTGCAGAAACGACGCTTCTACACACCAAAAACATCCACCACCGAGAACTGCTTTTTCGAGTGCCATGCACTCTTAGATGCAATAATCGATGAAAATGTTCACGGTGCCTGTAGCGAGTGCCTGGGCAATTGGCAAAAACAGGCCACTAATTACTAATTAACCAAAAATCCCGTGGTTCGGAGGCTGATAGCTGACACCCCAAAGCGAGCTAATTGCTAATGCTTCTGATAGACCCTCACGTAATCCACCAGCATTTGCTGGGGAAACTGCGTGGTGTTGTCGGGATTCCCCGGCCAATTTCCGCCCACCGCTAGATTCACCAGGATGAAGAACGGTTGCGTGCTGAAGGGCCAATTGCTCGGCACCGGAGACCCGCTCGGCGTGTCAGTCGCATAGAGATTGCCATCTACGTACAGACGAATCTGCTGCGGCTCCCATTCCACCGCAAAAATGTGGAAGTCATCCGAAAATGCGCCGCTCGGCAGCGTGTATGCCGCCGCATATCCTTCCGGCGGATACCCCGGCGCATGCAGCGTGCCATGCACGATGTTCGGCTCTCTTCCAATGTTCTCCATGATGTCGATCTCGCCGCACGCCGGCCATCCTGCCGCGTCGATGTTGTTGCCCAGCATCCAGAACGCCGGCCAAATGCCCTGACCCTTGGGAATTTTGATGCGTGCCTCAAAGCGCCCATATTGTTGCGAGAACAGCCCCTTTGTCTGCATGCGAGCCGACGTATAGTGCTGCGTTACGCCGTCCGATCTCGTGTAGTCTTCCTTGATCGCCGTGATTACCAGGTTTCCGCCCTTTACCTGCACGTTCTGCGAACCTGCCGTGTAGTACTCCTGCTCGTTGTTGCCCCATCCGTTACCGCCGACTTGAATCGCCCACTTCGTAGCATCCGGTGCCGACCCATCAGGCCCATTAAATTCATCCGACCACACCAGTTGGTATGTCGGTGACGGTGAAGGTGTGCTGTTCGAACTCTGCGTCGCTTGCCCGCCGCATGAAGCCACAAGCGTCACAGTAAGAAGGAGACCGAAAACCTTGCAAAACCTGAATCGACAAGAGAACATTACAAACCTCAGAACAGATCGGAGGGCATTCTAGTGCAGGCCCGGGCCAATTTTCAGTGAGACGGATCTTAAAAACTCCGTGCCCTCCGTGCCTCCGCGGCAAATCAGCCGTTGCAACCTCTGCTACAGCCCCACCTCAATCCTCGACCTCGGATCCAGATAATCCCGCAAGCCGTCCCCAATAAAGTTGAATGACAGCACTGCCAACATCACCGCCCCGGCAGGGAAGAGCACCAGATGTGGAGCGTCGAATAGGTGCGAGCGCGCGTCATTCAGCATCGATCCCCAACTCGGAGTCGGTGGCGGCACGCCTAAACCCAAGAAGCTCATTGTTGCCTCCGCCAAAATCGCTCCCGCCATGCCAATCGCCGCCTGCACAATCACTGGCTGAATAATGTTTGGCAAGATGTGCCGCACGATGATCCGCAAGTCGCTCGCCCCCAGTGCGCGCGCTCCCTCGACGAATTCGCGCTCCCGAACGGCCAGTACCTGCGCGCGCACTAATCGCGCATAACCCACCCATCCGCCGATCGACAAAGCGAGTATTAGGTTGAACAATCCCGGCCCGAGAAACGCCACAAACGCAATCGCCAATAGAATTCCGGGGAAGGACATAAACGCGTTCATCACAACCACATTAAGAAAGCGATCGAGAAATCCGCCGTAGTATCCGGCGATCGAGCCCAAGATCAATCCCGTTGTCAACGATGCTGCTACCACGCACGCCCCAACCAGCATGGAAATGCGGGCCCCGTAAACCACTCGCGATAAGATATCGCGCCCCAACTCATCTGTACCGAACCAGTGAGCCGCCGAGGGAGACATTAAACGTGCTGGCAGATCAATCCGCGCCGGGTCCCGCGGTGCCAGCCACGGCGCGAACAGCGCGCACACTACGAACACCGTGATCATTAGCGCGCCCGCGGTCGCCAGCAGGTTGTGCTCAGCTGCGCGGCGCAATGCCATGTATTGCGCGGATGTCGCCATCGGTTGCCATCTTAAATCACCCTCCATCACAGCCCACACCAAGCTCAGCCACATGCGGCCTCGGCTTGCTTTCCTGCTAGATGAGCATAGAATCGGCTGTTTGCCGTTTGCGACGGACCATCGGCCCATGCTCCCGTTCAAGCTTGTCTACAGCGAGAAATACTTCCTTCCCATCGGCGAGCATGTCTTTCGTGCCGACAAGTACCGCATGATCCGCGAGCGCCTCTTCGGCCTCGGTGCAGTGGACGAGTCGGATTTCCTTGAGCCTCAGCCGGCTACCGAATCCGATGTGATGCTGGTGCACTCACCGTACTACGTGAACAAGCTGATGGAAGGCAGCCTCTCTGCTGGGGAGGAGCTGCAAATGGAAATCCCCTTTTCGCCGCAGGTGGTGGACACGTTTTTTCTCCACGCCGGGGGCTCAATTCTCGCCGCCGAGCGTGCCGTGGCCGACGGCATGTGCGTCAATATAGGCGGAGGTTTTCATCACGCCTTCCCCGATCACGGCGAGGGCTTCTGCATGATTCACGATGTTGCCATCGCTATTCGCTGCGTACAGAAACGCAAGCTCATCCAGCGCGCCATGACGGTGGATTGCGACGTGCACCAGGGTAACGGCACGGCCGTGATTTTCGGCGGAGCCGGCACACAACCCGGAACTCTGCCCTCGGCGCATCATGGGTCGGTCTTCGGACTTGCAGGCGGGGGCATTCGCGGTCGGGTAAGTGCCAAGGATGTATTCACGATTTCGCTGCATCAGCAGAACAACTATCCGCTGATGAAACCACCGTCCTCAATCGACGTGAACCTCCCCGACGGATGTGGCGACAGCGAATACCTTGCCTGGCTCGACAATGCCCTCAGCTCCGGCCTGCGCCAGTTTGAGCCCGAGTTGATTTGCTATATCGCCGGCGCCGACCCTTTCCGCGAAGACCAGCTTGGCGGACTCGATCTCACGATTGATGGCCTGAAGCGGCGCGACGAACTGGTCTTCCGCGCCGCTCGTGCGCGCGGCATCCCGATCATGGTTACGTTTGCCGGGGGCTACGCGATTCGCGTCGAAGACACGGTTTCCATTCACTCCAATACCATTCTGGCAGCTGCTGAGACATTCCGTACGGTAGAGACCGGTATCGCGCGTTAGTTCTCAAACGCAGAGCAGGCGAGGACGGGAAGGACGGGACAGGTTTTCGTTCGCCCGTCCTCATCTGCGGCTTGCCTCGCAGACTGCTAATCACTTCAGTTTCAGGGAACTCTCACCGGTAAGGCACTGGGCCGCCGAATCAGCAAGTTACAAGAACCTGCTGTCTTTTGTGGCTTGGCACGTGTGAGGTGCATGGTGCCAACATGCCTCAAATAAGTCCGTGGCGCACGTGGTATTCTGAGACTTCGCGGCCAGCAGCTCTCCGCTGTGGCTCCGGTCACCTAAATGTTTGAAAATCTTACAGATAAGCTCCAGCGTGCCTTCAAAAATCTGCGTGGTCAAGGCACGCTGACGGAAGAAAACATCGGCGACGCCTTGCGCGAAATCCGCATGGCTTTGCTGGAAGCCGACGTCAACCTGAATGTCGTCAAGCAGCTCATCGAGCACATTCGCGAGAAGGCACTTGGCCAGGAAGTAATGACCGCACTCTCACCTTCCGAGCAGGTCATCAAGATCGTTCGCGACGAGCTGATCGCAATCCTCGGTAAAGACACTGCCAAGCTCAAGTTCGCATCGCAGCCGCCGACCGTCGTGCTCATGGCCGGCCTTCAGGGTTCCGGCAAAACGACGACCTCAGGCAAACTGGCGCATTGGCTCAAGCAGGGCGGGCACCGCCCGCTGTTGGTTTCTGTAGACGTTTATCGTCCTGCCGCTCGCGAACAGCTCAAAGTGGTTGCCAATGCGATAAAGGCCCATCTTTACCAAGGCACGGTTGAAGAAGCGAACACTGCTACAGTCGAGCGCCTGGCGAAGGAAGCTCGCCGCGACGCGATCAGCAACGGTTGCGACGTAATGATCGTCGACACCGCCGGCCGTCTCCACATCGACGAGCAGTTGATGGAGGAGATGCAGTCGCTGAAGGCGATCCTCAGCCCACAGGAGATCCTCTTCGTCGCCGACTCCATGACCGGCCAGGACGCGGTGCGCTCGGCCGATGAGTTTCACAAGAAACTCACCCTCACTGGCGTGGTGCTCACCAAGATGGACGGCGATGCCCGCGGCGGCGCCGCTCTCTCCATTCGCAACGTTACCGGGCAGCCCATCAAGTTCATCGGCGTCGGCGAGAAATACGAAGCGCTGGAACCGTTTCATCCCGATCGAATCGTGGGCCGCATTCTCGGCATGGGCGACATCATGTCGCTGATCGAGAAGGCCGAAGCTACCATCGACAAGAAGAAAGCTGAGCAGTTCGCGCAGAAGGCGATGAGCCACGAAGGCTTCTCGCTCGAAGACTTTCGCGAGCAATTGCGGCAGGTCAAAAAGATGGGCTCGCTGAAAAACATTGTAGGCATGCTGCCCAAGATCGGCCCGCTAGCCAACATGCAAAAGGCCGCCGACGGCGTCGACGATAGCGAACTGACGCGCGTCGAGGCCATCATCAACTCTATGACACCTTATGAGCGCGAACATCACGAAGCCATCAACGGCAGCCGTCGCAAGCGCATCGCCCGCGGCTCGGGCACGAGCGTGCAGGAAGTCAATCAACTCCTGCGCCAGTATGCCCAAATGCGCAAGATGTTCAAGTCGATGGGCAAGCCCAGCTTCGCCCGCCGGATTGCAGGCATGAAGATGCCGGGAATGTAGGATTGCCATCACAGACAGACAGCCGGCTAATAAGCCAATCTCCTGACCTGTCATCTCGAGCCAGCGTTTCTTGCGGGCGAGGCATCTGCTTTTAATTCTCTCTAGCAGGAGCTGATGGGCCGTCCATGCCGCCGCTCCCTGTACATCATGGCTAGCAGCTCACCTCGGATCCACACCGACGTGACGAATAACCTTGACCGCCGCCCGGTTGCGCAGCACAAATTCGGTCAATTCAAGGGGGTTGGGTGGCTCTTCCTGTTACGGTCGACTCGTAATCGCCTTCCCCGGGGCTACTCCATCCACCAACTTCCCATCGTCCACGACCACTGTTCCATTCACGAGCAGATATCGCACCCCCACGCTCGGCACGTTGGTCTTCTCAAATGTTGACTGGTCCGTGAACGTCTTTGGATCAAACATCACCACGTCTGCATCGGCGCCCACCTGCATACGCCCTTTCTTACGGGCCTGAGGTGTACTGTTCTCCAGGCGCACCGCGGGCATGTAGGACATCTTGCGCATGGCGTCCATCAGACTGAGTGTGCCGCGCTCGCGTACATATCGCGCGTAAACGTGTCCAAAAGTACCGGCGCCGCGCGGATGCCCAGAGGTGCCATCGGAAGCAATCATGACCAGCGGGTTCGCAATGATCTCGTCCACGACAGGCTGCGTGTTGTTGAAGACGATGACCAACTGCGGCTGCGGTGAGGCGTGCAGTTGTTCGAATCGCTCCTTGGTCAGGCGCTCACCGGTGCGGGGAAGCATCAAGTCGGAATAATTGGCGCCGATCTTTTCCTGCCAGCCCGGGTTGAACAGCGCCGAGTTGATCTGGGTCATGCCGGCAATGTACGGATAAGCCTCGGTCGTGACGTCGAGTCCGCGCGCGCGAGCGCCCGCCACCATGCGTAGACACTCGGGTGCTTCGCTCAGGCAACTGCTATTGATGTGAACGATGTGCAGCGGCGCTCCTGTAACTGCAGCGGCCGCAATTACCTCGCTCACCGACTCCACGCGGTCGCCGCGCATGTGGACCTGCACGGGCATGTCGCGTTCAGCGGCCACGCGAAACATCTCAATGATTTCTGTCCGTGTCGCGCCGGGCGTATATTGAATGCCCATACCTACGCCCAGTCCACCGGCATTGATCTGGTCGCGCAGGCGTTGCTGCATACGCTGAATCTGCTCAGGCGTCGCGGCTTTGTTTGTTGCCTCTCCGGAGGACGGAATCAACTCGCCTTCGGCCGCCTCGTGGCCCATCACCATCGCACGCGCCCAGGGATGGCTGGCAGACGTTCCAAAATTGATCAGTGACTTGCCCTGCCGCTCGTTGAGGAACTTGCTTATATCGGGTGGGCCGATTTCCAGCTCCAGAGCGGTGGTCACGCCGTCCATCGCCTTCAGGCGCATGCCTTCCTGCGAGAGATCATGTTGGTGTAGGTCGATGAAGCCGGGAGCGACTATCAGACCAGTGGCATCAATCACTCGCTTGCCCAATAAAGGCTGCTCACTGATGGCAACGATCTGGCCATTGCTGATGCCAACGTCACGCACTGCATCAAGGGAGGTTTCAGGGTCAATAACGCGCCCGTTGTGGAGCACGAGATCGTGTCGAGCTTGAGCTGAAGCTGAACCGGAGGCAATGACGAGCAGTGCGACCGCGATTGCGTTGTGCAAGAGAGCGACAGTAGGTCGGAGCATGTTGGCGAATAGTACATGGTGGGAGCAAAGCGGGCAATGGCGGAAGGGAGCAACTCAACTACTGAGACCACAGAGCCTACGGAGTTCTTGATTCAGGAACACCCCGCCCGAATCTGCGCTTGAAACGGGGCACCCCTGGCCGAGCCGTTGAGACGACATCACCTTCAGGCTTGAGCGCGCGGGCCTCAGCCGAATGCTTTCTGTCGCCGGGCCTCTATTTCCGCTGCAGTCAGGTCTTCCAAGTGCGTTGCGATTGCCCAGACGAACCCGAACGGGTCTTTCACTTCGCCATAGCGGTCGCCCCAGAACTGATCCTGTATTGGCGATACTACTTTGCAGCCAGCTGCGATGGCCCTCGCCCACGCAGCATCTGCATCCGGTACATAGAGGGTCAGGCGTATCGCCGGCCCAGAGCGATAGGCTTCACCTCCGAACTCGGGGAAGACATCGTTGAGCATCATCGCGGAGTTCGCGAAGCGGACGCTGGCGTTCAGAAGGCGACCGTCTGGTGAAGGCGACCGCGTGAGTTCAACGGCGTTGAACGCTCGCCTCAGGAATTCGATATACTGAGCAGCTCCGTCCACGGTCAGATGGACGGTCAATGTAGGAAAGCCCGCGGGACAATAGCTAGATGCTTTTGACACTCGCCAATCCTAGTCGAACTCAGGGGTTTGCTCGCTTCCAGCCATACCGATTTGTGATCCGTCGAGTGAGCATGACCATTCTGTTGGGCTTGCCCCTTGATTTCGCATAGCGCAAAACCGCAGTAGCAAATTCGCCGTTCTATGCCCCCTTTTTCTTGTCTGCCCTCACCCGGTCGAGGTACTTCCCAGTCCTGACCTCTACTCGCACCGTCTCTCCCGGCGCGATAAACAACGGCACGCGAATTTCGAGGCCGTTCTCAAGCGTCGCTTCTTTGAACGCGCTATCCTGTTGTGCATGGATAGGAGGCGTTGTCGTCTCCACCTTTACTTCGACGATCTGCGGCAACACGACACTGACCGGCTTGCCCTCGAAGAACTCAACCGGCAATTCCATCTCAGGTTGAAGGAATTTCTCCGCTGGCCCGAGCATCTCGCGCGCAATCTCAACCTGCTCGAAGGTCACCGGATTCATGAAGGTCAAACCGTTGTCACCGCTGTAGAGGAACTCCATATTGTGGCGCTCGAGTTCAAGATCTTCGAGGCGCTCCTGCGGGCGCATGTGCTGGTCGAGCATGCGTCCACTGTGCAGGTTGCTAAGCGTAGCCTTGACCACGCCCCCCATCTTGGCTGCGCCTGCTTTCGATTCCACTTCAAGCACCTTGTACACCTGTCCTTCAAAGCGGATGACCATTCCAGGTCGTAATTCGGATGCGATGACCATAGCGTCTCACCTCATTCCCCGTTTCTCACCACCAGAGATCGGCATTCGCCCTTCGCTTTTCGCTACAGCCTTACACAAATAGATGAGGAACGAATGCATATGGTAAGCAGCGAAAAGCGAACGGCCTGCCCCGCGCGTCAGTGTCTCTGTGGTGCATTCCTCACTCTTTCGCCTTCGCCACCACCAGTGTCAAGTCATCCGCCTGTTCCCCGGGTGCGAACCGCTTCACGGCCGCAATGACGGATTCCAGCAATTCTTGCGCTGTGCGGCATTGGCCGGCGCGAAGCGCCGTCACAAGTCCCCCTTCGCCGAACTCTTTGTCTTCAGCATTCGCGGCCTCGAATACTCCGTCGGTGCAAACAGCCAATATATCGCCGGGACAGATGAGCGTTTCCGCCACATCACACCGCCAACGCTCGAACAGTCCCAGCACCGTCGCGGTTGCACACAACCGCTTCACAGAATCGCCACGCACGATGACAGGCGGATTGTGCCCGCAGTTCACGTACCGCAGTCGCCGCGTGGCGTCTTCGTAAACACCGATGAACAACGTGGCGTAGTTGTTGGGTTCAGTTGATTCGAAGAACAGCCGGTTCACCTTTTCCAGCGTCTCGGCGAATCCGTGACTCACGATCGCCGACTGGCTGCGCAAATGGGCCTGTAAATTCGCCATCAGCAATGCCGCCGAGATGCCCTTTCCTGCGACGTCGGCCAACACGAAACCCACGTGTCCTTCGCCGAGGTCGAGAAAATCGTAATAGTCGCCGCCAACGGCGCGCGCCTGAATACACGCCCCGGCGTACTCGATCGTCTTCAGCACCGGAGCCTTTTGCGGCAGCAGCTTACTCTGCACCTGGCGCGCGATGTCCATCTCCTGACGCGCACGCCGCTCGGCCTCGAGGCGCTCAGCCATACTTGCTGCAAGATCGAAGTTCTCGAGGGCAATGCCCGTCTGGTTGGCGACAGAATCCAACAATCGCTTGTCCTCGCCCGAATACGATTCCTCCGCCAATTTCGGCCCCAACACCGCGAGCCCCAGCAGTTGTCCATCGCGCCCGAGCATAGGAACGAGACACTCGGGCATCAGCGGTCGCAGGATGGACAAGGCTGGCGCTTCGCCCACCGTTGGCACGATTTCCCAGGTTTGGCCGCGCTCCTGCATGTGCTGCAGCACCGGCAAGCCGGCGGGCAGTGAACGCATGCTTTCCGAAACGTCAGTCGTGGTTACAAAGTCGCCTCTACGTCGGCGAAAGTAGATCGCGAGCGTCGCGGGGTGCAGCGCATCGTTGATCTGGTCGTGCAGCAGCGATGCGAGTTGCTCGCGGCTGGCTGCACTGCGGGTCTTAGCGGCAAGGTCCAAAAGAATCTGTCGGGCGTCGTAGGAGCTTCGAAAGAACGCGCGATCCAATCTGCGGGTGACGCGGCTTTCCATCTGCGCGCCGCCCCAGACCAGGAAAATGCCGAGCGCCGCGCCCGCGGGCACAGCCATGGGATTGCGCTCGGGAAAGTACCTCTCCAACCCTCGCGCCAGCAGTAGAGTGGCGGCGATACCAGCCAGCAAAATCAGCAACAGAAAGCCGCGCTGCACCAGGAAGTAGCGAGCGCTGCGCTTCAGCAGTACCGGGATTTCCAGAGCGCGGTGTTTGACAACGGCATAGGCGAACGAGATGGGCAACAGTGCCAGGGCCAGGATTGGAATAGCGAAAAACCAGAACGGGTACGAGTAATAGACCTTGTGCTGCACGAGTGCAATGGCGCCGGTGATCATGAACGGCAGCATGCTCGCAACCACCCCCCACAACATAACCTGGATTTTGCGGCGGTCATTCGCGGTGGGGGCTTTCAGGCGGTTGAGAAGCAGCGACATCATGCCGAGTCCGAAGGCACAGAACATGTATATCGACGATGCAGGCAGCCAAACTCGATTAAAGAGACCGCTTCCCAGTCTCAATGCAGTGTAAGAGCTACCTGTGATCAGCGCGAGCACAGCAAAGGGGAGTGCGCAAACCAGGGACGCGAGCGCCAACACGTACTTGAGCCAGGGAACCCGACGGTCGATGGGGGAGGAACTGGGAAAGGTCGCAAAAAACCAGTAAAATGTCGCCGGCGTGAAGATGTAGAGCAATATCATGTAGGTCAGCATGAAACGCCGTAGTGGGGGAGAAAGTACGCCCTCCAGAAACGCCACCGGAGCGGACGCGATAAATCCGGCAAACAAAATTGCCAGCAACCACGCATTACGATCTTCGACGCGCAGGAACAACACCACCATGCCCACGATGAGGAAAGGCACGGGGTAGTAGTTGATCTCCTGGATAGCAAGCCACTTGGCCAGTGTCGGCCGCTTACGCGGCTGCGGGGAACCCAACACCACTGGCAGGTTCAACAGCTTAGGTTCGCCGGGGCGCTCCACCTCTACCGTAACGACGTTGCCGGGCCTACCACGTGCAAAGGCCGGGGCCAAAGATATGACGTGCTGCCGGTAGCCGTCGACACGAAGGATTTTGTCGCCCGCCCGCAGGCCGGCCTTGTCGGCTGGGCCGTTGGGAACGACCCGTTCTATCTCAACGAAAGGGCTATAGTCCAGCTTCCACTCAATGCCGATGCTGACGGGCGCAGACCATCCTGAGTAGTACACCCATACGAAGGTGTACAGAGCGGTGGCCGCAGCGAAAGCAATAGCGGCGATGATCAACACCCGGCGCGGGATGGATTCGCAGCTGAACATACGGGTGCACCGTATGTTAACTCTGGGATTGAGCTTTCGCCGGTGATTCTTCTGCCAGTAATTCTTCCCCTAGCTGTTGTTCGGCCATAAACTCCAGCACTTCTTGCGGAGTATTGGCCATCCACACTGGCGCAAACGACATGCGATGTAGTGGTGTGGGGCCTTTTTCGCGCAAGGCTTTGAGATGCAAGGGCGAGCGGTATCCCACATTCGAGGCGAGTCCATAGCCGGGATAAGTGCTATCGAGCTCGCGGATCATGGCATCGCGCTCAACCTTGGCGATGATAGAGGCGGCGGCGATGGAGGCCGAAACCGCGTCGCCGTGGAGAATAGCCGTCTGGTCGCACTCAAAATTGATGCGCAGCGCATCAATGAGCAGGTGGTCAGGAGCAGGCGCAAGCTTGGCGACAGCTTCTTCCATTGCCTTCTTCGACGCCCAATAGATGTTGATAGAGTCGATGGTGGAGACATCGACGCAAGCGATCGCCCAGGCGATGCAATTCTGGCGAATGCGGGGCGCAAGCTTCTCCCGGGTCTTACGGTCGAGCAGCTTCGAGTCGCGCAGTCCGCGAATGCGGTAGTTGGGCTGGAGAATGACGGCGGCCGCTACTACAGGGCCAAAGAGGCAGCCGCGGCCGACTTCGTCCACGCCGGCGACCAGCCTCGCACCTTCAGCCCAAGCCAGTTTCTCGTACTTCAGCGTGCACTTGAGCTTTTTAAGAAGGCGCAGTTTTTGCGTGGCCTTGGTGACGTTTGCGTCATCTTTGAGGCGAAATCGTTTACCGACAGTTTGGGAAGTGGGGGTCACAGCGCTTGGTTGGATTGTAGGACAAGCACCGGTGGAAAAGTAGGGTGGAATTGCTTCTGCGCGATAGCTGGTGACGACTATCTCTATTGGCCTGTCATCACGAGGGCGAGGTCGTTTGCGACCGATGGATCTGCTTTACCTATCAACGACATTAGGTTTGCGGAGCTTGATAGGCTTTCCCCAGTCCGAGGCCAAGTCGTCCCATGTGGGCCGGAACTAGTTGCTGATCCCAACTAACTGTTCTCTCGCCGCATAGTGCGAGGCGACATAGTCGTTGAGGATCGTGATGAACTCGGCCACAATGTGATCGCCCTTCAGCGTGGTCATGAGGCGACCGTCTACATAAACCGGCGCTTTCGGCTCTTCGAACGTGCCGGGCAGCGAGATGCCAATGTTCGAGTGCTTCGACTCGCCTGGCCCGTTTACGACGCATCCCATCACCGCGACCTTCATCTCTTCTACCCCGGCATAGCGCGATTTCCAATTAGGCATCTGCTCGCGCAGGTAGCTCTGGATCTGCTCTGCCATCTCCTGGAAGAACGTGCTTGTCGTACGACCACAACCCGGACAGGCGGTGACCTGCGGTGTGAAGCTGCGGATACCCATTGACTGCAAAATCTGTTGTCCGACGGTGACTTCTTCGGTGCGATCGCCATTCGGAGCGGGCGTGAGCGACACGCGAATCGTGTCGCCGATGCCTTCCTGCAGCAGGACTCCTAGGGCCGCCGAACTGCTGACAATACCTTTTGCGCCCATGCCGGCTTCGGTGAGTCCAAGGTGCAGCGGATAGTCGCAGCGACGCGCGAGCTCGCGATATACGTCGATTAGGTCCTGCACGCCGCTAACTTTGGCGCTCAGGATGATCTGGTCGCGGCGCATGCCGTAGCTGACAGCCAGCTCGGCCGACCGCAGCGCACTTTGCACCATTGCTTCCATGGTGACGTCGCGGGCGTCTTTCGGCTCGTCGAGCTTCGAATTCTCGTCCATCAGGCGTGTGAGTAACGGTTGGTCCAGCGATCCCCAGTTCACGCCAATGCGCACCGGCTTGTCGTTTTCGATCGCCACTTCGATCATCGTGCGGAAGTTGTCGTCGTCTTTCTTGCCGATCGAAACATTGCCGGGGTTGATGCGGTACTTGGCCAGCGCCTTGGCGCAGTCAGGATACTTCTTCAGCAGAATATGGCCGTTATAGTGGAAGTCGCCAATAATCGGCACTCGGATGGCCAGCCGATCGAGGCCGTCCACAATGGGCGCCACGGCTGCCGCGGCCGCGTCATTGTTTACCGTGACCCGGACCAGCTCTGAACCCGCCCGGGCCAGCGCCGCCACCTGCCGAATCGTCCCCTCAATGTCGGCGGTGTCAGTATTGGTCATCGATTGCACCACAACTGGTGCATCGCCGCCTACGCGCACACCTCCGATGGCGGCTGTATACGTCTTTCTACGTTGTAGTTGGGCCATACCGGTTCGGATTCAGTTTAACATGGTCCAACGAGGTACTGAACTTGGTGGACCAGCCTGAAGACGGGGTTTTCCAACGCAAGGTGTTGCGGGAGAATCGCTTGCGAACTAGCCGCGCGCTAGCGATAGCAGCCAGACCGGCAATTGGAACTTTGCGCCTCTGCGGACGGAATTCCAGCCGAGCAATCCGGACAGAATCCCCAGCCGGAGGGCCCTAAGCAGCGTAGAATACAGGTGGCTGGGCAACTCGTTCCGTGGTGTGGTGTTTTTAGCTGTACCGGACTCCCGAGGCGGCGCGCTTGCAGCGCACAGGCGGGATTGAGACCCGAAAAGGTGGAATCATGCATTCTCGATCCAGACAGTTAGGCGCGTTGATCCTCGCGCTGGTGGTGGTGTCGGCTGCTGCCGCCTGGGCGCAAGGATATCCGACACAGGACTCGACCAGTTCCTCGCAACCGCAGAGTGCATCGTCGTCTCAGAGTGCGCCTCCGGCCTCCACGCCTGACGAGCCTCCCTCCAAGCCCGACAAGAATGCTCCCAACCCTTCAACGCTGAAGAATATTGACGCTATCGGCAACCGTAATGTCGGATGCAACACCGGCGCCGGCAACTGGTATTCGCTCGAGAAGCAGGTTGCGATGGGCCAGCAGTACTCGCTGCAGGTTGAGCACGGTGTGAAGCTGGTCAGCGACCCTGTGGTGACCGAGTACGTGAACCGCATCGGTCAAAACCTCGTGCGCAATTCCGACTCGAAGGTGCCGTTCACCATAAAAGTCATCGACACTGACGAGATCAACGCCTTCGCGCTTCCCGGCGGGTTCTTTTATGTGAACTCCGGGCTGATCCTCGCCGCCGACAATGAAGCCGAACTGGCTGGCGTGATGGCGCACGAGATCGCTCACGTCGCCGCCTGCCACGTGGCTCGCGAGCAGACGCGCGGCAACATCGTGAACCTCGCAAGCATTCCTCTGGTGTTCGTCCCCGGCGGATGGGCCGTGTATGAAGCAACACAGGTCGCCATGGGCATCGGCGTGCCCTTGACATTCATGAAGTTCTCGCGCAATTTCGAGAGCGAGGCCGACTTCCTCGGCATGGAATACATGTACAAAACTGGCTACGATCCGCAGTCATTCATCTCCTTCTTCGAAAAGATCGAGGCGCAAGAGAAGAAGAAGCCTGGCGCAATTGCCAAGGCGTTCTCTTCGCATCCGATGACGCCCGACCGCGTAACCCACGCGCAACAGGAGATGGCAACCGTTCTGCCGCCCCGCGACGAATATGTGCTGAACACCTCGGAGTTCGATCAGGTGAAGGCCCGGCTGGCCTCCATCAACAATAAGCACAAGCTGCAGAACGATCAGACGAACGGAAACCGTCCAACCTTGCGGCGCAGCACGGCCGACAATCCGAACCCGAACGGAAACACCAACGGTTCGCAGAATGACGATGACCGTCCCACTCTGAAGCGCACCGACGGCTCGTCGAGCTCGTCGTCGTCGTTCAATCAATGAAAGAGCGGTTCAATACAAGCGGCTTCCCGCCCGGGGAGCCGTTTTTGTGCGCGGCCGTCTCGCCGAGCTGATGTGCCTTGCCTGTTCTAATCCTGAGCTAGCGTCTGCTGAAAGCAAATGATGACTTCTGACATGGAAGTCCAGCCAATATCCGATTTTCAGGATGCTGGGGCTTTTTCTTTTGTCCTCGAATTCCCGCTGCATGGCCTTGCTCTCATGGTCTGCGGTTTTGTCCCCGCGAACCTTCGTGGGCGGCTGAGTCTCGCCGTGCGGGCATGCCTCCAACGATCCATCGGTCGGTCTTATTAGCATGAAGATGTGGCCAGAGTCGCACATAAATGTGAGCAGCGATGTCTGGACAGGAACCAAACTCAATACCGCTGAATCCAAGTATTTAGGTATCTGATTTGCTGGCGAAGCAGTTGATAATGACGCCCAGGACTGCGGGCACAATCGACTGTCCACGCTGCTTCA
>Ga0126379_10000442_pt1 | contig 22903 bp, 23 predicted proteins | sample PanSoiMetPlot_24_FD_92640 | JGI IMG/M metagenome (GOLD analysis project Ga0126379, IMG submission 92640) | Tropical forest soil microbial communities from Panama - MetaG Plot_24 | ecosystem: Environmental > Terrestrial > Soil > Tropical forest > Bulk soil | place: Panama | collected 2016-02-17
GATGGGACACGACGCGGTCGGCGAGGGCCGCGTCGAGAACCGCCACGATCTCGTCGTTGCGCTCGCGCGCCTCGGCCATCGTGATGCCGAGACGCCTGAGCTCCTGCGGCACGCCGATCGCGGTGCCGATCTCCAGCCGGCCGCCGGTCAGGTGGTCGAGCATGCCGATCTCCTCGACCACCCGGGCCGGGTGATAGTAGGGCAGCACCACGCCCATCACGCCGAGACGAAGCCGCTTCGTTCGCCCGGCAAGGGCGGCGATCAGGAGATGGGGCGAGGGGGAGTACGAGCGGCCGAAATGATGCTCGCTGAAGAAGATGCCTTCGAAGCCGAGCGCCTCGTCGCGCACCCACAGGTCGAGATAGCGCGCGAACAGCGCCGCGACGTCGCGCGGCTCCGGCTCGAGGCTCGGGCCACCCAGCTCGGGCAGGAATTCGAACACCCAGGGTTTGATCATTGCGGTCCGCAGAGGCCCGGCCGCGCCCTGCTGGCGCGACCGGCGGATGTCTCTTAGCAGGCTGCTGGAACATTCTCAGTAGTCATTCCGGGACGCCACCGATCTCGCATTTGCGCGAGATCGGCATCGATATTGTCCAAGTCGGCAATGGCCGACTTGGATGGCGGCGTGGATGCTCCAGATCTCGCTTCGCAGCTATTCAGCCGCGGCGACATCAGCGAACTCCGTTGCCTGGCGCTCGAACAAGCCGCGATAGATGCCGCCGGTTCGCGCCGCAAGGGTGGCGTGGGTGCCCTGTTCGACGATCTCGCCGTGATCGAACACCAGAATGCGATCCAGGCTGCGGACCGTCGACAGCCGGTGCGCGATCACGATCGCGGTGCGCCCCTTCATCAGCCGCGCCATCGCCTGCTGAATCAATGCCTCCGATTCCGAATCAAGGCTTGAGGTCGCCTCGTCCAGGATCAGCAGCGGCGTGTCGGCAAGGAACGCGCGCGCCAGCGCCACGCGCTGCCGCTCGCCGCCCGACAGCTTGACGCCGCGCTCCCCCACCAGCGTGCCGTAACCTTTGGGCAGACGCAGGATGAACTCATGCGCATTGGCGAGCCGCGCCGCCTGCTCGATCGCCGCCATGCTCGCCCCCGGCCGGCCATAGGCGATGTTCTCGGCGAGCGATCGGTGAAACAGGATCGGATCCTGCTGCACGATCGCAATCTGGCTGCGCAGCGAGTGCTGCGTCGCCTTCGCGATATTCTGGCCGTCGATCAGGATTCGCCCGCCCGACACATCGTAGAGCCGCTGCACCAGCTTCACGAAGGTCGTCTTGCCGGAGCCGGAGCGGCCAACCAGGCCGACGCGTTCGCCGGCGCGGATCTCGACCGACAGGCCATCATAGAGCGGCGTGCGATGGCCGCCGTAATGGAACGTCACATCCTCGAACACGATGCGCCCGCCCCTGATATCGATCGGACGCGCGTCGACGGCATCGGCGATGCCGACGGCCTCGTCATGAATCGCAACAAGCTCTTCCATGTCGTTCACCGAACGCTGCAGATTGTTGATGTGCATGCCAATGTCACGCAGATAGGCGTGGATGATGAAGTAGCTGGTCAGCACATAGGTCACGTCGCCTGGTGAAGCGCGGCCTGCCATCCACAGCAGCAGCGATCCGCCGATCACCGATGTGCGCACGCAGAGCAGCATGGCGAGCTGCGTAGTGGAAGCGTAGGTGTAGCGCAGCCACGTTCGCCTCACGCGCTTGCGCCACCGGCCGATGACGCATGCAAGCCGCGCGTCCTCGCGCGCTTCGGCGCCGAACGATTTGACCACGGCATTGCAGGTCAGGGCGTCGGCCAGCGTGCCGCCGACCCTGGTGTCCCAGGCGTTAGAGAGGCTTGCTGCAGGCGCGATATAGCGCGTCGAGAACACGATCGTCATCGACACATAGACCAGGGCGCCAAGCCCCACCACCAAGCCGAGCGAGGCCCAGTGCAGCCCGAGCAGGACCATCGATCCGAGTAGCACTAGCAGCGACGGCAACAGCGCCATCAGGATGGTGTCGTTGAGCAGATCGAGCGCCCACATGCCGCGCGTGATTTTGCGCACGGTCGAGCCGGCAAAGCTGTTGGCGTGCCAGTCAGTCGAGAATCGCTGCACCCGCATGAAGGCGTCGCGCGCCACGTCGGACATGATTCGAAGCGTAAACGGCACAATCGCCCGCAGTCCGACGAGCCGCAGGATCACCGACAGGAGGCCGAGCGCAACAATGGCGCCAAACGCCGAAAAGGCATCGTGGCGAGCGGCGGGGTCGGCCGCACCACGCGTCAGCGCGTCCACCAGGTGGCCCGAGAACACCGGCATGAACAGGTCCGCAACGGTCGCCCCCAGGAGGCTGCCTGCCACCGTGAGCATAAGGACCGGCTGATTCAACCAGTGGCGAAAGACAAACGGAATCACCGCGCGGATCGCAGCGGGTTGCCTGCTGCTGGAAGCGGTCATGTCGTTACCCGGCCATGCTCGCGCATATGCCGGCTCCATGCGGGTGATGCGAGTCGGCCGCAGCCGAGCACGCGCATCAGTGATTTAGTTGGAGGTGAGAGTCGGGCGGTCAGCCCGATCAATGCTGCCGGAAAACGCCGTCAAACGGCGAGAAGGGCATCCGATCTAAACTTCGGACGCACAGGAGCGATCTGCGAATAAGCCGAAATCATGCAAATCCTCCCGGGGTTCGAGCAACGATGCGCGCGTATAAACACATCCGGGAGGTTTTGCAATCGGAATCGGAAGTTTCCACTTGAGGCCTATCCGGTAATGAGTTCGCACGCGCGCTACTGTCATAGGCAAGCACCGTCAAGCGAGCGTCAAGATAATTCCTCCCTGTTATCAGCGATTTGGCAGGCTACGGCGAACTTGAGAAAGTGGCGAAGTACTCGGGCAACCTACCTGAGCCCGCACTTTGATTGCCACTCTCCAGTCATTCCGTGGCCTCGCGCCCGCCAACCTTGCCGGCGTTGTGCCATCAGGACCACGTGGGTGGGTCTCGGGAACGATCACATCCAATCGAAGCCCGAGTCCGAGTGGGGCCATGAGCGTCGCTGCGGTGGGCACCCAATGTCCGCTTGGCCGCCGATTCCAGACCACCGGCCGAGATCGGTTACGTGCCATAAATCGGAAGTCAAAGCGTGGCAGGGCTGTCTCGCGACTTTGAAAGTCGGCACGCGCACGGCCTACGCGGCGGCCTGTGCAAAGCTGCGAGATCGTGCAAGGTTACGAACCACGCCGCCACTCGACGACGAGCCACTCACTTGGACACCTGGGAGGACACCGTGCTCGCTGGCGTGAGAAACGTGGCCTGGGGCGCCGCAATGGTCCTGGCTGGGCTGTTGGCCGTGATCCTGGCCGAGTGCGTCTGGATGGCCTATTTCCGGTATGATGCAGCCATCCTGTCCGGTCTGATATTTTGCATGTTCGACATCTGCGATCCGTGGACCTCCCTGGTGGAGTTAATCCGTCGTGACAGCATCATAGGGCTCGCTGTCGTGATATGGCTGATCGGTCGCGCGGTCCGGCGTGTTTCGAAGTCAAGATCGGTAGTCGGTAGTCTATAGGGCCGTTCATGCTGATCATCGCGCGAACGCTTGCAGTGCTCTCGGTCTTGTTCACCCTTGCGGCAATCGAGATCATCGTTGTGCGGTATCTGCCGATAGGCTTCGAAGCTACGTTGGTATTCGGCGGCTATTCCGTTATTATTGCGGCTGTGGCAGCCCTTTTGGCTCTCATGATTGTGAGCGTGCGTGCGCTATCAGGAAAAAGAGCTGGCCTTTCCTCCACCGTGCTGCTTTCCGGGATTTCCTTGCTCGGCGTGGCAACTCTCGTTGCGGCGGATCTATTGGGTTTGGCGTGATTTGGTGACGGCAACACCACACGGGCCGCGAGGCCCTCAACGCATCAATTTGCGATCTGGAGAGTCAGCACTGGGCCACGAAGCGAAGAACTCAATGTGCGTAATGTTTTCTGGTTTGCTGCACAGCGCGGACTCCAGCGGGTGGCCTCGTGATGTCGTCGCAGAAGGGCCAACTGCAGAAACTCCGGACACGATTCAGGCAACCGGGATGTTGCGCACCCAAGGACTCGTCGTTCTGTCCTAGGATTTACAATGGCTCGCAAACCACATGTTACGCTGTTGCCGGGTTGGGTTGACGAAACAGACGTCAGCTCGGTGCCAAAGCACACACGACTCTCCAGAGCACACACGACTCTAGTGCCCTTCACCGTCACCCGGGCTTGATGCCGGATCACTCGGGCTTGATGTCGGCCGACTTAACCAGTGCGGCGCTCGCCACAATGTCCTTCCGGACATACGCATCGAATTCGGCCGGGCTCATGATCATCGGATCGACGCCGAGGGCTGTCAGCTTCTCCCGGACCTTCGGCGTATCCAGCGCCTTTTCGGCCTCGCGGTTGAGCTTCTCCACAATTTCTCGCGGGGTCTTCGCCGGCGCGAACAGCCCGAACCAGAATGGATAGTCGGCGTGGGCATAGCCGGCCTCGCCGGTGGTGGGCACGTCGGGCAGCGCGGCGGAACGCTTCGCGCCGTTCACGACCAGCGCGGTGAGCTTGCCGTCGCGGACGAGCGGAAGGACCAGTCCAACGGGACCGAAGAAGAAATCGACCCGACCGGCCATCACTTCCGACATCGCTTCGGCCCCGCCTTTGAACGGGACATGCACCGCCTTGATACCGGCACTGGCGAGAAAGCGCTCCGCCGCCATCTGGGTGGCGCTGCCAACGCCGACCGAGGAAAACGTCAGGGCACCCGGTTTGGCCTTGGCCGCCGCAACGAGGTCGCCGACGGTCTTGAAGCCCCTGGAGGGCGCGACGACCATCGCCTGCGGCAGGATCCCCAGCGGCATGATCCCGGCAAAGTCGCGCGCGGGATCGTATTTCAACCTGGAATACAGCGACGGCGCGATCGTATGCGCGGCCGAATTGACCAGGATGGTGTATCCATCCGGCTCCGCATTCGCCACAAAATGCGCCGCAAGGGTGCCCCCCGCGCCGGCGCGATTCTCGACGATGATGGGCTGGCCGAGCTGCGTCGAAAGCTGCTCGAAGACGATCCGCGGAACGATGTCGATCGTGCTGCCCGCGCCCGCAGCCACGATCGCGCGCACGGGTTTCGCCGGCCACGCCTGCGCATCCGCCTGCATTGTCGCCAATCCGAGCCCAAGGGCGGGCAAAAGCATCAGGCACGGCTTCATCGCATCCTCCTGTTGCAGTCGGCTCCCTGCGAGGGGAGCGGTCGGAACGCCGCGGAGTTGTGATGCAGGCCTATGTGATCTGTCCAATTTAATGTTCTTCTGGTCATCTATGCCGATCTTGCATAAGGGCACTGGCCATGGACCTCCGACACACGCGAACCTTCGTCACCATCGCTGAGCTGGGCACCGTCTCGAGGGCGGCCCTGCGCCTGCACCTGACACAGCCCGCCCTGTCACGACAGATCGGTGATCTCGAGCACGAACTCGGCTTCAGGCTTTTCGATCGCGTCGGCCGCCGGCTTCTGCTGACCAGCGAAGGAGAGCAGCTGCTCGGCGAATGTCGCGCCCTGTTGACGCATGCCGGAGCTGTCCGGGAGCAGGCGGAGTTGCTGCGACGCGGGGACAAGGGCGTGCTGAAAGTCGCCGCCTCTCCCCAGCACATCGAAAGCGTATTCTCGCAGTTTCTGCACAAGTACGCCGAGCGTTATCCCGGCGTGGAGGTAAGAGTCAGCGAAGGGACGGGCAGCGAGATCCTCGCCATGCTGGAACGTGGCGAAATCCATCTCGGACAGAATCTGCTTCACGCGGTTCGGTTGGACGACGAACGCTTCGCACAGCAGCCATTGGAATCAGTCGAGCTCCTCGCCGCGTGTCTTCCCGGCCTCAAGCTTGGAAGGCGAGGCGCGATCGAGGTCGCGGAGCTCGCACCTCATCCATTGCTGCTGCTTGAGGGCGGCTTCGGTTTTCGCCGCGCATTTGACGCCGCTGCCCGTTTGGCCGGGATCACACCAAAGATTCGGTTCGAGAGCCGCTCCCCGCATACGTTGCTGGCCCTGGCCGAGGCGGGCCATGGCATCGCGGTGTTCCCTTCAGCGCTTCGAGCGCATCGCTATGCCCTGCGAATCCTCCGTCTCACCTACCGGGGCAAGCCCTTGCGCGAGCCGTTGACGATCCTCTGGGACAAGCGTCGGCCGCTACCGCGCTATGCCAAGGCATTTTGCGACATGCTCGCCGAGCACGTCCGCAAGGTCTTCCCAATTACTCGACCATCTTAAGCGGCGACAGTGCAAGCCGCATTACCTGCGGTGTCCACCTTGGGTCATGCGCATCCGATTTCACGGAGGGCGCGCGCCCAATCTCTTCCGCAGCGATCCCAAGAGCGGACACTCGGTCGCGCACGTGCGCTCCGCCGCTTGTGCCATGAAGAGACGTTGCTTCTGCGTATGCGGACGTGAACGCGAGTCCGGCATTGGCCTCGCGATTTGGTTCAGGAGCGGAATTGGGTAAACCTGTCACCGCAATCTCACGAACTGCATTTCGGTCTCGTGCCGTGCAAGCATCGCCATCACCCGCGGGGTAGCCGAGATGGCCTCTGCGATCGTGTGCGCCGCATTTGCGAATTGCCGTGCTGCCGCCTGGTTGCCGAGCGCGCGTTCAGCACGAGCGAGAAACGCTTGACTCATGAGAGAGTCGTAGGGCCCGGCTTGGTCCGCCGCTGCGAGCGGTGCCAACAGGGTCTTCCCCGCCTCGTAGCAACCGAGCTCGACCAACACTGCTCCGCGACTGCCGAGAAGCGTCGGAAGCTCAGGGCCGAGCTCCAATGCCTGCAGCGACCATGCGTCGAGACGGGCGCGAACCGCGGAGTCGCCCGATAAAAGCCCGTCGGTGACAAGAGCATCGAGCACCCACATCTTTTCCTCGCGCACCAGATCGCCGCCCTCAAGCTCACGCAGCAGCGCATCCCGGAAATCCCGGCGGCTGGCCTCGTCGGTCGCCAGTTGGAAGCAGGCCACGTGGTACAAAATGCGAGACGAGACCGAGGTCATCGTGAGCTGCGAGTTTCGATTGCTGTACTTGCTCAGCGCCCTGGCATAGGCCGCGCGGAGTTGCGCCGCCTCATCTCGAGACTGCCGCAGCAGTTGCAGGAGCAGCAGCCCGTCGGTCGGCATGCAGGTGCCTCCGACCCTGGCGCAAGAAGGAAAGAGGTTTACGACGATAAGGTACAATTGAACGGACACGACGAGGCCAAAGGATGCGCCCGGCTGCGCCGGTGCGGCACCGACGGCATCCAACCCTGCCACGAGGCAAATGACCGCCACATTTCCCATGACTCCGCCGAGCAGGAAGAGTGCCCAACGGTACCAGCGAGAATTCACGACCGGATAAGCCGAAACGAAACCTGAGTAGGGCAACAAACGCAACTCGAACCAGGTCTGCCCAAAGCGACGGCGCCATAGAAGCGGCCCGACGCCAACGGCAACCAAGCGGATCGGAATCGATCCAATGGCCGCGCCCAGCAGGTGCCCCAACTCGTGGCACGCAATCCCGATTGCCAAACCCAAGGCGAGCCAAAGAAGTGGCTCAATCCACGAACCATGGACCGTGGCCGCAAGTTGGCAAATGATCGCTAGGACCACCAGGCATACGATGAAGGCAAACGCGGTCTGTGGTGTCAGCCGCCCCCTTGCGCTTGTCATCGAGCCCCCGATTTGAGTTTCGGCACCCGTCAGAGAGTAGCTTATCAGAAATGCGCTTCCTTCGACCGCGGAGTTCGTGGCTGCCGATTATCTGTGGAAGGCGCCCACGGTCCCATCTTCCATTTTCACTGAATCGAGGTTTCGGCCGCTCAGCGTCGCGTAGCGAAGCGAGCCGCCTTACCGCCGCCATCAAGCCACGCGGTGGTATCAAGGCTCGTCGTCGCCCTGCATCGCTCGGGTCAGCGGTCCAGCAGCTTCGCGGGCGACGGCGTGCCCTTTGCGCGCGATGCCCGTTGCCGTAGCCTCCTCGACACCATGAAGCGACGCGAATTCATCACCTTGCTCGGCGGTGCCGCGGCCTTCCCGATGGTCGCGCGGGCACAGCAGCCGCTTGACGCCACCTTGCAGCAGGCAGTCGAGCGCAAGGCCGCCCTCCTGGAGAAGCCGATCGGCATCACTACAGCCGGGGATGTGTTCACCCCGCTCGTCCACGCCGGACAGAAGCTCCCTTACACGAAGTCCGAGACCTTCACGAACAAGACGGATGGGGGTCCCGAAGTCATGGTCGAACTCTCCCAAAAAGATCAGACCGGGACCGAAACCGTGGCGTCGCTCATAATCGCGATCCCTCGCGTCCCTGACAACACGCTCCAGATCACCGTCACGCTGAAGATCTCCGAGGACAAACAGATGCGAGTCAAGACGACGATCTCGCAGCCGGCGATGGTCCAGGAATTCGGCCCGTTCCCCGTGGAATGACGCAGCCAAAAGATGCGATGTGCCAACAGCCGAGGTGACCAATTTTTATTCGATGACTTTCCTACCGCCGGATCGTGGAGAAAACACCTCGACGTTGGATGCGATGATTTCCGTCCCGCCGAGGGCTATTGCACAAAGATGTTGCCGCCTTGAGTCATCGCTGATTCGAATAGGCCGGCGAGTGCCACCTTGATGTTCTCGTCGTCGATGTTGCTAAGTGTGATAACTTCACCCTGCATCTCGGCTACGAATTCATGCAACTCAGTACCCGCTACGGCGGTTCCTGGAAGAAACTTTGCCTTGAGCCACTGCGACTTCAATGAGCCAATAAGCGAAGCCAAGACGGTAGCATCCCCGAGCACCCAGCCATCGCCTTCGTCGCCTGAGGGGAGCGCATGCCCAACGTAAACAGTATAGTCAGAAAATTCTCCCTCTTGAACGACGCCGCCGTGCTGGGCGATATGCATCCTAACACCGGGCTCGACGTCGGCGCCGGTCGGGACATTGAGAATGAACCGCTTCCTGCTGTTGACGGCGAAGAAAAGGGCCAACCGTATTTCATACGTGTTGCGGATTTTGCGGCTCGACTTGCATAGAATGACGTCGCGATCCGTCACGTAGGTCGGGAGCACGGCCCGCGGTCGACGCGCTGGCGGCCTGGTCGGCTGCTTTTGTTTCAGCCAATCGAACATGCTTTGCCGAGCAGCGCCTCAGGCGTTTGCGCCTTCGATACCGTACTTCGAGCGCGCTGAGAGCGTCAATGTCGCCATCGGGTCTTGGCTGTGTGACAACGTTTCGAGACGGTGTGAGATCGAAGTGGATCGCCTTGCGAGCGCCGACCTGGACGTGAATGGCGGCAGAATCGCACCTCCGACCTCCCTGAGGCGTCTGAGCGGCAAGTCAGGAAGACGTTCGTCCAATAAACGCAGCATCATCTTGCCGTCCTGCTCTGACGTCATGCGATACGTCAGATTTTCCGGAGAGACTGGGCTGCTAACCGACCGCGGCGATGATCTTCTCGCGCAAAGCCTTGTCGGGCAGCGGGCCGATTCCGGCGCGCGCATTGTCACGCATGTGCTCGGGCCGGCTGGTGCCTGGGATCAAGCAGGTCACGGCCGGATGCGCGAGTACGAATTTGAGCAGCAGCTGCGCCCAGCTCTCGCATTTGATCTCCGCCGCCCAGTCGGGCAGCGGCCGTCCGCGCAGGCTGCGGAAGAGGTCGCCGCCGCCGAACGGCTGGTTGACCAGCACCGCGATGCCGCGCTCGGCCGCGAGCGGCAGGAGCATTTTCTCCGCCGCGCGGTCGTTGACAGCGTAGTTGAGCTGCACGAAATCGAGCGTCTCAGCACGCAACACCTTCTCGAGCTCGGGATAGGCGCTCTCGGTGTAGTGGGTGACGCCGAGATACTTGATCCGGCCCTCCTGTTTCCAGCCGCGCAAGGTGGCGAGATGGGTGTGCACGTCGACCAGGTTGTGCACCTGCATCAGCTCGATCTTGTCGGCACGCAGCAGCGAAAGCGAGTGGCGCATCTGCGCGATCCCATCCTGGCGCCCGCGCGTCCACACTTTGGTGGCGAGGAACGCCTTGTCGCGGCTGCCGGCGGCGGCCAAGAGGTCGCCGACCACGCCTTCCGAGCGGCCATACATGGGCGAGGAATCGATCACCGAGCCGCCCGCGTCGAACAGAACTTTCAAAACTTCTGCCAGCGGTTTGCGCTCGGCCTCGCTGTCGCCGACGTCGAAGGTGCGCCAGGTGCCGAGCCCGATCACGGGAAGCGCCTCGCCGCTCGACGGGATTTTTCGCGTGAAAATCTTCTCTTGTGCGCTCACATTGCCTCCCATCGCAGTCGCGGCGAGGGCGAGACTGCCGCGGAGGAAACTCGCTCGGCTGATCCTTGTCATCGCGGCTCTCCTTGCGCCAAAGAATCCTGCCGCCGGCCGAGCCACAGGCTCAAGCCGAGCCGCGTGTACCGAAACGGCGCGCCACCGTCAATGAAAACGGGCCTTGCGCGTGGCCCTCGATCGCCCCGAATTGCCGGCGCGCTTGCGAGGTGGCAACGACGGTGGTGCCGCCGGAGCGGCGGTCTCAATTCACGGAGGGGCTACTCAATGTTTGCCAACAAGAGCTTGGCGGCTCTCAGGTCGGCCGTATCCCAGCCTTCGGTGAATTGCTCGAGGACGGGCAGCAACAGTGCGCGTGCATCGCCGGCGCGACCCTGATCGGCGCATAGCGCCGCGAGATCGGTTGCCGTTCGCAGCTCCCAGGCGCGCGAACCGTGTATGCGGCTCAATTCAAGCGACTTCGCGAGGTGCCCCTCTGCTTCGTCGCGGTTATGCCGCGCTTGTGCGAGAAGCATGGTCCCCTTCACCCGCAGCAACTCCGGCATATACATCTCGTCGCCATTGGCTTCGACTCGTCGAATCGTTTCATCGGTAAGCGAGATGCTTTCGTCGTGCCGGCTGAGAGCCATGAGTCCTTGAGCAAGTGACATGTCGAGCGGCGTCGTCAGCAGCTCGTAAGGAGCTGCGTGGAGGATCCGCAGAGAGTTTTGCAGAGTTTCCACCCCGTGTTTGGGATCGCCTCGACGAACAGCGAGCTCCCCTTGCAGCCCGCGTCCTACCGCCAGATACGGCGCGAGCGAATGGGATGAGGCGCGAGAGATAACCCACTCGATGTGCTTTTCTGCGCTTTGAAGATCGCCGGTCCAGAGAAACACTGAAATGGCCCAGATGAGAGCAATAGACAGTGTCAGCGAATGGTCCATTGCTGCGGCGTCCTTGACGGTCTGGCGAGCGCGTTCGACGGCCTGAGCGGGATAGCCTTGCAACCAAAGCGTCCGTGCCAGTATCGCACCGGCCAAGTATTTGCCCTCGAAGCCGAGATGGATCGCCGTGGTCCCGGATTGGCCACGCGGACCACGGCCGAGTACTGCCTCGAACTCCATACGGGCGCCTTCGAGGTCGCCGGTCAAATGAAATGAAGTGCCCAACACCGAACGCGCCAGTTCGATGGCGAGATCATCGCCCGCCTTCTGAGCAAGGTAGGAACAGCGCTTCGCGTGGTTGAGGGCTGCGCTGAAATTTCCGGTGCGAAGATAGAACATGCTCAGTGGGCCCAACACCCGTACTTCATCGAGGGGCCGTCCATGAGCTTCCGCGATTGTCAGGCTTCGGTTCAAGGCCACCCGCGCCGCGTCTTGCCCTCCGCGCGTGAACATGAGCGATACACCAAGCGCCGTTTGGAGATGCATCTCCTGCGGCCCACTGCGGCCTGTTTCGTCGAGCGCGAGAATGGCCCGCTTCGACCAACGATGACATTCAGTGAGCAAGGACATCGCCAAAAAAACCGGCGCGGCGGCAGCCGCAAGCCCAATCCCGATTCCGATATCGCCACTTTCGCCAAAAGACCACTCCAACGCGGCTCGGACATTGTTGAGAGCGGCGAAGTGGGGCGTCCGTTCCACGCCCGTCGACAGGGTGGCCCATTCGCTGCCAGTCTGCTCCAGCCATCGTTTGTAGTAAGTCGCATGGCGCACCGCCAACTCGGCGGCCTCCGCGTCGTCAATGCTGATGTCGAGCGAGTAAGCGCGCGTGGTGTCGAGGAGCCGGTAGCGCATCATCGCCCCAATGGGGTGGGTGGCCACCATCGACTTGGCGACGAGGCTGTCGATCGCGCCGAAGACGGTCGATCGATCCAAGGCAGCGCTTGTTACGACTTCCAGTGCCGCATCGAGAGTGAAATGTCCGACGAATACCGCAAGCCGTCGCAGCACCACGCGTTCCACTTCGGAGAGAAGCCCGTAACTCCAATCGAGCGCGGCATGTAAGGTCTTGTGACGGGGCGGCGCGGTTCGCGACCCTTGCCACAACAATGTCAGACGTTGGTCGAGCAGCGCGGCGGTCTGCTGAAGGCCATAGGTGTCAACGCGCCTCGCCGCCAGTTCGATGGCAAGCGCCACGCCGTCAAGCTTGCGGCAGATATCCACGACGATGGGCGCTTCGACATCGCTGATACGCAGATGGGCGCCACTTGCCACCGCGCGTTCCACGAACAGTTGCGTCGCTGGGAATTGCCGCACAACGGCCGCAGTCAATTCTACGTCATCCGGCGGGCAGGCGAGCGCATCCAATCGGTACACGTGCTCCCCTTCGACCCGAAGCGTCTCGCGGCTTGTCGCGAGGATATGGACTTGCGGTGCGGCCTCCACGATGCTTGCCGCAAGTGCGGCGACGGCCTCAATAAGATGCTCGCAGGTGTCGAGAACAATAAGAATGCGCTTGTCGCGCAGATAGGCGATCAGGCTCGGGATGGCGTCGTCGCTTTGAACCGACAGACCCACCATAGATGCGACAGCCGTTGCTGTCAGTTTTGCATTGCTGAGCATTCCAAGATCGACGAAGAGGACGGAGCCCGCGAAAGCGGCCTCCAAGTGATGTGCGACGGCGACTGCGACCGTCGTCTTGCCGACGCCACCGACGCCGACAATGGTGACGAAGCGTGACGCGATCAGCTCAGCCGACAACCTGACAACGTCCTCATCTCGGCCGACGATTCGACTGAGGCGGGTGGGAAGATTGGCGTGCGGAAAAATGCCGGAGGCAGATACACCGTTGCCTGGATGGCTTTCCTGCGCGACTGAAGCAACGAAGCAATAGCCCCGTCCCGGGACCGTCGTGATGTATCGCGCCCCGTCCTTCCCGTCTCCCAGCGCCTTGCGGAGACTGGCCATGTGAAAGCGCAAGCTACCTTCTTCGACGGTGACGTCGGGCCAAACCCGCGACATCAGGTCCTTTTTGCTGACGATTTCATTCGGCGCGGAAACCAGGGCGATCAGAATGTCGAGAGCGCGTGCACCCAACGCGACGCGGATTCCGCCCCTGGTGAGAAGCCTTTCGCTCGCCGTCAACGTGAAGGGACCGAACGAAATACCGTCTTCGGTCTGACCAGACACCTGTCGCCACCGCGTCCTTTTTCGGACCGCCCTGCCAGTCAGCCGTACTTTAGGTCAACGCTAAGTGCTGCACCAGACATAGGAACCTGGCAATCGGTCCATCTCTAAATACCATCACTGCGCGCTGCCGCCGGCAAAACAGGGCGCTGACAGCGGCTAACAGCATCTCACAACCGATAACGGGTGGTTGCTTCCGAGCGGCGGTAGGGTCTTGGCACGCAAGGTCAGCCGAGAAAGAATCCATCATTATTTGCGGAGAGCCCCATGAACACGGGCCGGGACGCAGTCGATCAGGATCGCCGCCGGTTTTTGGAAACCGCCACTGCCGGCATGGCGGCGGTAGGTGCTTCGAGCCTCCTCCCATCACAACCGGCAGCCGCGCCTGCAGGCGAGGGAGTTCGTCCCTTCCGGTTCGAGGCCTCCGAAGAGCAGCTTGACGATCTCCGCCGCCGCACCGCGGCAACGAAATGGCCGGACAAGGAGCAGGTGCCGGATACGACGCAGGGCGTGCAGCTTGCGACGATGCAGGCTCTCGCACAGCACTGGGCCAAGAACTACGACTGGCGCAAGGTCGAGGCGCAGCTGAACGCGCTGCCGAATTTCATCACCGAGATCGACGGCCTCGACATCCACTTCATCCATGTGCGCTCCAGGCACGAGAACGCGCTGCCGATGATCGTCACGCATGGATGGCCCGGTTCGATCATCGAGCAGATGAAGATCATCGATCCGCTCACCAATCCCACGGCCCACGGTGCGACTGCGGAGGATGTCTTCGATCTCGTGATACCGTCGCTGCCTGGTTACGGTTTCTCCGGCAAGCCAACGGGGCCTGGGTGGAGTCCCCCTCGTATTGCACGGGCCTGGGCGACGCTGATGCAGCGCCTCGGCTACACGCGCTACGTGGCGCAGGGTGGAGACTGGGGTAACGCCGTCACCGAGAACATGGCCCTGCAGGAGCCGCCGGGATTGATCGGCATCCACACCAACATGCCGGCCGCGGTTCCGGCTGATGTTTCCAACGCGCTTGCGGTCGGCGGTCCGCCGCCGGCCGGCCTGTCGCCTGAAGAAAAGCACGCATGGGATCAGCTCGCCTTCTTTTTCAAGGAGGGCCTGGGCTATGCGATCGAGATGAACAACCGCCCACAAACGCTCTACGGAATCGTCGATTCGCCAGTGGGCCTGGCAGCGTGGATGATTGATCATGATGCGCGCAGCCAGGAGATGATCGCCCGCGTCTTCGCCGGCCAGACCGAGGGGCTGTCGCGCGACGATGTGCTCGATAACGTCACGCTCTATTGGCTGACAAACACGGCGATCTCGTCGGCGCGGCTTTACTGGGACAATGTGCACCCTGCGACGGGCGGCTTCTTTGACGTGCGGGGCATCAAGATCCCGGTGGCTGTGAGCGCGTTCCCGGAGGAGATCTATACGGCGCCGCGCAGCTGGGCGGAGAAGGCGTATCCCAAGTTGATCCACTACAACAACCTTCCCAAGGGTGGCCACTTCGCGGCCTGGGAACAGCCGGCATCCTTCGTTTCGGAGATGCGCGCCTCGTTTAAATCGCTGCGCAAACCAGGCTGAAATCGACGGTCCTCGAGGCGCGCGCAAGGCGCGCGCCGCTTGTTTTTCCGTTGAGGCAATTTTTCGGCATTGGAGGCAGGCATGGCTACCGACAGCGGTACCGAAGACATCGTGCCCCGGGATCGCGATTCAAGCGCAGCCGCGGCCGGCATCGTTGCTGCCTCTAGTCCGACGAGTCCGCTGCCGTGAACGCTGCACCCGCAGGGGATAGAGTTTTCGAGACCCTCAAAGTACGTAGGGAAGGCGCCGTTCTGTTCGCGGACATTGCTTCCCCGCCCATGAATCTTCTGGGGCCCGCACTGGTGCGCGACCTGGTTTCCCTCATTCAGCAGGCGGAAGCCGACAACGACCTCAAGGTGCTCGTATTCAGGAGCGCCGACCCGGACTATTTCATCCCACATGTCGACGTGAACCGGATCCAACAGTACCGGGAAGAGGCGGCGAAGCTGACCGGCGAAGCATCGATTGCGCTGATGTTTCGTCATCTGAGTGTGAGCCGCCTAGTCACCATCGCGCAGATCGAGGGGCGCGTACGCGCCGCCGGCAGCGAGTTCGTGCTGGCGTGCGACATGCGCTTCGCCGCCCGCGAGTCGGCCATCTTCGCGCAGCCGGAGGCTGCATTTGGCGTCGTACCCGGCGGAGGCGGCATCCAACACCTCGCACGCCTCTTGGGGCGCGCCCGGGCGCTCGAGGTCATGTTGAGCGCGGGTGATTACGATGCCGATCTGGCTGAACGGTACGGCTGGATCAATCGAGCGCTGCCCGCGAACGAACTCGGCGAGTTTGTCAGAGGACTCGCTCATCGGATTGCAAAGTTTCCAGCCGGCAGCCTTGCTACGCTGAAGGGCCGCGTCAATGCGATCACGCTCGCGCCCGTCGAGGACTTCCGTCGTGATTCCGATCTCTTTGGCGAGGGAGCGCGCAATCCCGAAGCCCAGAGCCGCTTCCAATCCGCCTTCAAACGCGGCTTCCAAACACGCGACCCGGAAATGGATTTGGGGCGGCTGGTGGGCGATTTGGACTGACCGGTCGATCGAGGCAGAGCACGAGAAACGAATGGGAGATGTCATGTCTGCAATATTGCCGAACCGCCGGGACCTTCTCGCCACGTCGGCAGCCGCGGCCGCGATCGGCCTGCTGCCCGGTCAGCTTGCTGCGGCCGACGACAGCACAATTCGGCCCTTCAAGATCAATGTTTCCGAGGAGGCGATCGTTGATCTCCGCCGGCGCCTCGCGGCCACGCGATGGCCCGACAAGGAAACCGTCACCGATCAGTCGCAAGGCGTGCAGCTGGCCAAGCTGCAGGAGCTGGTTCGGTACTGGGCTAGTGATTACGACTGGCGCAAGGTGGAAGCGAGGCTGAATGCATTGCCGCAGTTCATGACGGCAATCGACGGCGTGGACATTCACTTCATCCACGTTCGTTCTCGCCACCAGAATGCGCTCCCCTTGATCGTCACGCACGGATGGCCGGGATCGGCCATCGAGCAACTCAAGATCATCGGTCCGCTGACCGATCCAACCGCACACGACGGAAGTGCCGAAGACGCCTTCGACATCGTCGTCCCGTCGTTGCCAGGCTTCGGCTTCTCCGGCAGGCCGACCAGCAGCGGCTGGGACCCCGACCGTATCGCGCTGGCATGGGCGGAGCTGATGAAGCGCCTCGGCTACACCCGCTATGTCGCGCAGGGTGGCGACTGGGGCTCGCCAATCTCAAGCGCAATGGCGCGGAAGAACGCCGCCGGGTTGCTCGGCATCCACATCAACCTGCCGGCGACCATCCCTGTCGAGGTGGCCCCCGCGCTCGGCGGCGGACCTCTGCCGGCCGGGCTGTCCGAAAAGGAGCGCGCGACGATCGATACGCTCATGAGGTATGCGAAGAACGGCAATGCGGCATACTTCACGATGTTGACGGCACGGCCGCAGACGGTCGGCTATGGCGCAACCGACTCGCCTGCCGGTCTCGCGGCATGGATCCTGGTGCATCCCGGGTTCAAGGACTGGAAGTACGGAGCCGATCCGGCGCAGTCTCCCACCAAGGACGACGTGCTGGACAACATCACGCTCTACTGGGTGACGAACACTGCCACGTCGGCGGGGCGGCTGTACTGGGAGAACGGCGCACGCGGCAGCGTCATCGTCGCTGCTGCGCAGAGGACCAACGAAATCTCGCTGCCGGTCGCCATCACGGTATTTCCTGACGACGTCTATCGAGCTCCGGAAACATGGGCTCGGCGTGCCTATCGCAACCTCATCTATTTCCACGAGGTCGATCGAGGCGGTCACTTCGCGGCGTGGGAGCAGCCGGAGCTGTTTAGCGCTGAGCTGCGCGCAGCGTTTCGATCACTGCGGTAATCGCGAGCGGACGACACAACGTTCGATCGGACATTTTGACGGAGGCATCGATGAGGCGGGTTGGTTTTGCGCTCACTGCAATTGCAGCGCTGGGTGGGCTAGCCGCCTACTTGGCCCCAGCCTCCGGACAAGTCGACGGAGACGCCGCGCCGATCTACGGAATCAAGATCCCGAGCGGATATCGTGACTGGCGCTTGATCTCGGTCAACCACTTGACGGGAGCAGGAGGCAACCTGAAACAGGTGCGCGCCCAATTGGGCAACGATATTGCGATTGAGGCCTTTCGGGCAGGGAAGCTCCCGTTCCCGGACGGCGCCATCATTGCCGCGCTGCATTGGAATGAAGTCTCGTCGGAGGAAAACGACAAGGTCTTAGCCATCGGGTTTCCCGGCGCGGGCCTCCAATCTTTCGTTGCCGGGTCCGCTGTGAATGTTCAATTCATGGTCAAGGACTCGAAAAAATACGCCGCCTCTGGCGGCTGGGGATTCGGCGACTTCACGAACGGCAAGCCTGGCAACGAGGCGCTGCACCAAACCTGCTTCGCCTGCCACCTGCCCGCCAAAGATCGCGACTTCGTATTCACCCGTTACGCACCTTAGTGCGGAGCGCCATAGCGAGACATCATCGGAGAATGGCGATGGCGGAGATGACATTCAACAAGGAGCTCACTGCGCTCCTGCTGATCGATCCCTACAACGACTTCATCTCAGAGGGCGGTAAGATCTGGCCGCGTATTCAGGCGGTGGCCGAGGCCAACGGCTGTGTACCTCACATGCTGCAGGTCCTCGACGCCGCGCGGAAGGCAGGGCTTCGGGTCTTCTACGCGCTGCATCATCGATACCGCCTGGGCGACTACGCGACCTGGAAATACGTTGCACCGATTCAGAAGGCGGCGTGGAGGCACAAGAGCTTCGAACATGGCAGCTGGGGCGGCGAAATCCGTGCCGAGTTCGCACCTCAGCCAGGCGAGATCGTTGCGATGGAGCATTGGTGTTCCAGCGGATTCGCCAACACGGATCTCGATTTGCAGCTCAAGAAGCACGGCATCCATCAGCTCATCGTCGTCGGTCTCATAGCTCATACCTGCGTCGAGGCGACGGTTCGCTATGCGGCCGAGCTTGGCTACGAGGTCACAGTCGTGAGGGATGCGACGGCGGATTACTCGGACAAGGAGATGCACGCCGCGCTCGACGTGAATCTTCCGAACTACGCCAACGCCATTGTGACCACCGACGAAATCGTCGACGTGATTTCCTCTCTCCACTTGTGACGCTCAAGCATTCGTGAGGAGACGCGCCTCTGCGGAGTTGCCGATGAAAACGAAGAATCTTCTGGTCGGCGCCGTCCTCGCCGTCGCAATCGGAGCACCGATCGCCGGATTCCTGGAGGACATGAAGGGGCAACCGATGACGCCCCGGTGGATCTCATTCCTTCACGGTCTTCGTGCTGACCAGGGTCCAGGCCAAGCCGCCTTGGCTTCGCTCGAGCGGGCCGACGAGTGGCTCAATTCGCCGCCTCTGAAGGCGGAAGATTTGCGCGGCAAGGTCGTCCTCGTCGATTTTTGGACCTACACATGCATCAACTGGCTACGTACGCTGCCCTATGTGCGCGCCTGGGCCCAAAAATACAAAGACAAGGGCTTGGTGGTGATTGGCGTTCACGCGCCGGAGTTCTCATTCGAGAAAAATCCAGACAATATCCATTGGGCCGTGAAGACGCTAAGGGTCGATTATCCGGTCGCCGTGGACAGTGAGCACGTCATATGGCGGGCCTTCGATAACCAGTATTGGCCGGCTTTGTATTTCGTCGATTCGCAGGGGCGTGTTCGCCATCAGAATTTTGGCGAGGGCGAATACGATCAGTCGGAAATGATCATCCGACGATTGCTCACCGAGGCGGGGGCCGGAGGCATGGATGACGATCTGGTGTCTGTCGATGCCGGCGGTCTCGAAGCGGCCGCCGATTGGAGCAGCCTGAGGTCGCCGGAAAACTATGTCGGTTACGGACGCACCCGCGGCTTCGCGTCGCCTGAGGGCGTCGGGTCCGACAAGCCTCGCACGTACGAATTGCCCGCGCGGCTTCGGCTGAACGATTGGGCGTTGTCGGGCGAGTGGACGATGAAGAGGGAAGCCGTCGCGCTGAGCAAAGCCAATGGGCGCATCGCCTACCGCTTCCACGCTCGCGATCTTCATCTGGTGATGGGCCCGACGGCGCCCGGTACAACCGTGCGATTCCGGGTGCTGATCGACGGACAGCCGCCAGGCATGGCGCACGGAACCGACGTCGACGAGCAGGGCAACGGCAGGGCTACCCAGCAGCGGCTGTACCAGCTGATCCGCCAACCCAAACCGATCGCCGATCGACTCTTCGAAATCGAGTTTCTCGACCCGAATGTGGCGGCCTTTGCGTTCACCTTCGGCTGAACCTGCCTGCAGCAAATTCACGGAGTCGAGCAATGCAGACTGTGGACGAAGTCAACCGGGATCGCCGTGGCTTCCTTGGCATTGCCGTGATGGCCGCCGCCGCCACACAACTCGGCATGGTCAGCCCAGCGGCGGCACAGGGGACGAAAGCAAAAATGCCCGTGGTCAAGCCAGGAACAAATACGTCGTTCGGACCGCTGAAGCAGATCGATGCCGGTGTTCTGAATGTGGGCTACGCAGAGGCCGGTCCCACGAATGGACCTGTTGTGATTCTTCTCCATGGCTGGCCATACGACATTTACAGCTTTGTCGATGTCGCGCCCATGCTCGCGGGAGCTGGCTACCGCGCAATCATCCCGTACCTGCGCGGCTATGGCACGACGCGATTTCTTTCGAGCGAAACGGTCAGGAACGGTCAGCCGTCGGCGCTCGCCACCGATCTCAAGGACTTTTTGGACGCGCTCAAGATCGAGAAGCCGATCCTGGCCGGCTACGATTGGGGAGGGCGCACGGCCAATATCTTCGCGGCGCTCTGGCCGGAGCGCTGCAAGGCGATGGTCTCCGTGAGCGGCTATCTGATTGGCAGCCAGGCGGCCGGCAAGGTCCCGCTGCCGCCGCCGGCCGAGTTGCAGTGGTGGTACCAGTTCTACTTTGCCACTGAGCGCGGCCGCGCCGGTTACGAAAAATACCGGCGCGAATTTTCGAGGCTGATTTGGCAGCTCGCTTCGCCCAAGTGGCAGTTCGACGACGCCACGTTCGATCGCAGCGCCGCAGCCTTCGACAATCCAGATCACGTCGCCATTGTCATCCATAACTACCGCTGGCGCCTTGGCCTCGCGGAAGGCGAGCCCAAATTCGACGTGCTGGAAAAGAAGCTTGCCACAGCTCCGGTAATTACAGTGCCCACAATCACCATGGAAGGCGACGCCAATGGCGCGCCGCACCCGGAGCCCAACGCCTACGCGAGCAAATTCTCCGGTCCATACGAGCACCGGAACATTGCGGGCGGGATCGGGCACAACCTGCCGCAGGAAGCCCCGCAAGCATTCGCGCAGGCTGTCGTGGACGTGGCCGGCAGGTGATCGCGCAAGCGGGCGCAGGTTCGCTCGCTGCAGGTCGAACCTGCCGTGGTTCGCCCAGAAAAAATTAAAGGAACGCACTATGAGCCGGGTCTCAAAAGTCATGCATACCGGCAAAACCCGCACCACCGGTGGTCGGGAAAATGGCGCTTCGCGCAGTTCGGACGGCCGCCTGGACATCAGGTTTGCGGCCCCCGGCTCGGCCCGGATTGGCACCAACCCGGAGCAACTGTTCGCCGCTGCCTGGTCAGCCTGCTTCGAAAGCGCGATCGCGCTGGCGGCTCGAAAGCGAAAAACCGTCTTGCCGGCCGGGATCGCGATCGACGCCGAAGTGGATCTGAACGTCGGAGATGACGGTCAATTCCTCAGCGTTCGGCTCGACATCAGCCTTCCAGGCATCGACCGGACTACGGCTCAATCCCTGATCAATGAAGCACACGAGATCTGCCCGTACTCGAAAGCGACACGCAGCAACATCGACGTTGCCATCAGCCTGGTCTGAGAGGGCGTCATGTCAGTCCCCATCAATGTCAATGGAAACACGCACACGGTCGATGTCGAGGCCGAAACGCGGCTCCTCTGGGTGTTGCGTGACGTGTTGGGGCTGACCGGTACGAAATACGGCTTCGTGACCTGGGCGAAGCCCTTGCCGCAGTGGTGCCTACGCAACACAGCCTAGTCTTAGGAGATGCTCATGAGCACATCCACCTCCACCCCAGCGGTGACCTCATCTACCAGCGTGTACGCCAGTGGCGCGTTCTGGGAACGCTTGTGGCGCCTGAGCGGCATACAGTTCGTCGTGTTGTTCATCATCGCCTACCTTATCTACGGGTCTCAGCCGCAGGTCGGTGCGTCGGCCGACGTGGTTGCGGGGTTCTACGAGGGCGATCGGACACGAATTCTGATCGCCGCGGTGATCTCGGGCATGGCGGTCCTCACCCTCATGTGGTTCGCGGCGGCGCTCAGGATGGCCTTGGCGAACCTAGGGCAAGATGGTTGGGCTGGAGCAGCGACCGCCGCCAGCGCGATGTTGGGAGGACTGTTCATCCTGCTTATCACGGTGGGCGCGGCGCTCGCGTACTCGATCGCTGGCTCGGAAAATCGCGCGCTCACAACGGGACTGAACGATTTCGCGTGGGCCAGCGTCGTGCTCAGCTCGTTCCCGCGCGCGATGCTGATCATGTCCAGCGCGTTCGGGCTCTGGCGGGCCGGCTTGCTTTCGAACGCGTTGTTTGCGGCAGGCGTGGCGGCCATCGTGCTCGTCTTGCTGGGCGGCACCACGTGGATCAGTGGCGGGTTTTGGGCGCCGGACGGTGCCTATTCGCGGTTCATCTCGCCTGTCATCGGCCTCGCGTGGATTCTGGTCGTGAGCTGGATCCTCCTGACCCGAAATCCTTCGACGCATGCTGGATGGTGATGTCGATGCTCTCCTCGGTGGTCAGCCTTGCAGTGCAGCGCTGACGCTGGCCTGCAAATCCCGTGACGGGGATTGAATCGTGTCTGCGCCCACAAGATCGACAGCTTGCCAACCATTTCGAGCGATAGCGAGGCGACGCGATCGTGCGCCCGCAATGGCGACTTCCTCCAGTTTTACGCGCGAGCGGTGGCGAGACGCTACCTCGGCATAGCGTCGTTCACCAGCAATCGTGCTCGCCGAAATCGGATCAGGCTTCGTACTTGAACGAGAGCGCGACGCGAGTACGGAATGCAGTGACCTTGCCGTTCTCCACTCTCATATCCATTTTCGTGACCTCAGCCACGCGCAGATCACGAAGTGAACTCGCTGCCGTCTCCACTGCATTGCGGCCAGCTTGCTCCCATGATTCTTCGCTGACGCCGACAACATCGACAATCCGGTAAACGCTGTCCGATTTCTGCTTTGCCATTGGATCGCTCCTGTTCGCGAATGACGGAATTCGACCCTCTAATGCCGTCACGCAACTCGATCTTAGCTTGACTTTGACACCCCCACCACGGTGTCCGCGATGGCTCATCGGCCGGTGAAGATCGCCTTCGGGATCATCCCGTGCACGCCTTTCACGCCGTCGACCACCTGC
>Ga0126379_10000443_pt1 | contig 22850 bp, 23 predicted proteins | sample PanSoiMetPlot_24_FD_92640 | JGI IMG/M metagenome (GOLD analysis project Ga0126379, IMG submission 92640) | Tropical forest soil microbial communities from Panama - MetaG Plot_24 | ecosystem: Environmental > Terrestrial > Soil > Tropical forest > Bulk soil | place: Panama | collected 2016-02-17
ATCCATCCCGAACGTGGCGCGAATCGCGCCCAAAAGATAAACGTACACACAGGTCACCAGCAGGCTCGGCAGGCAATGCGCCAAGACTCGTCGCGCAAGTTGTTTACTGGAAACGGGGATCAGCCGGTCCACCCAAAAAATGAGCGGTGTGACCAGACCCCAAGACCACCATAGCGTAAGAGACAGAAGCAGGGCATAGCGCCGGTTGGCACCGGTAGAAAGACCGGGCAAGGCAAACACACAGCCGACAATCGTCCACGCCAGAGCCGCGAGAGCAACACGCCCCGGACGCGTCTTCATCCACTGTTTGCCGGCCAGCGGGTATGTCACTTTGCTGCCAGACGAACCCCTTCCGGATCAGCCAAGCGCAGCATCAGTCCCCATCCGAAGAAGTTGTTCGCGATTGCCACTGCGACTTCATTATCACCCGCTTCCAGAGGCAATGTGAAGGCGCCATTCTCGAGCGAACATCGCGCGTCGGGAACTTTCCTCGCGTCCTCCACGTCAAACAGGTTTTTGTCGGCATACACGAGTTTCCCGTTCACGAATACCCACAGTTCGCGCGTCCATCCAATATCGACCTTCTTCGTCTGCTTCTTGTCTGAAGTTATCATCGTCTTCAACCATGCTACTGCTCGGTTCGGCTCGCGTAGAGGCCGTCCATACACGCGGCTGAGATTTGCCAGTCCGTTCCGCTCCGTGCTGATGGTTTTCCATTCCTGCGAAGGACCGGGCATTTCCTTGTACACGGGTTCCTTACCGTTCTGCAGCGCGGAAAACGTTGAGAGACTCCAATTCCGTACCAGGCCGCGGTCCCCATCCAGCGGATCATTGGCGGGCTCGGTAGGAAGACCGTCTACTGCATCGGGAGTTATCACCATGTTTGCGAAAGTGCCTGGCCCCTGCAGTCGCAGACCGCCTTTCATCGCATCCCCCTCTAACCTGCCGACTTCCAGTGTGGGCGATGTGGCATCGTTCACGAAAACTTTCATGCGTCGGCCTGACACGACCATCTTGATGTGATTCCATCCGTTCTCCCGGAGCGGCGCCCGCGTTTGATATTGCGGAAAGAGGTCCCATAGCAGGACACCATGCGTCTGTGGCGCATACTGGATGCACGCATGAAAGGCCGGACAGGCAGGATCGGGCCTAAGGTATAAGAGTTCGAAATTATCTTCGTCTTGCTGACGAAAGGCTATTCCCGGTGCGCCCCGCCCAATCGTATTGACGTCGAACTCGATTGTTCCGTCACTGAACGTGATGCCCTTGAGTACCGCATTGCCGCTGTTCAGTCGCATCAAGCCGTGATAAAAACCGAGCTGCCGAAGGAACTCCGCGTTCTCCTTAGTCTGCCAGTGGTCAGCCGTCATCGTGATCGTGATCGGTTCCGCGCCCTTGGCAATAGGAAGTGCTGACAGGAAGCATACGCATACCGCCATCCTGGTCAGGAAACCTTTGATAACAAGTGTCTTCATGACCCCAGCGTACGGACCATGCAACGCCTTGGCTAGCAAAAGGTGACGAGACGGACAGGAATGTTACGAGGCGGTCCCGGAAGTTGCGGGTTGGTTCTTGGCGACGTCCGGAAGTAGCCTGCGCTGATTCAACGAAGGAAGGGCATGTTTCCCCTGGATCACGAGCGAATTACGGGCTCGTCAGTTGAGAATGCGAGCCCAACCGAAACTCAACCTCAGAGTTTCCGACTGGGTATAACAGCCTTCGAGAGGGCCGTTAACCGATGGCGCATGCAATCATCGAGCCTCGCACGGTCATTGTTGCCACCCACCTCCTAAGGCTTCCTACAACTGAACCGTTCAGGATGCCAAAAGCAGACATCCCGGTCTGAAAATTTTTCACCTTGATTACCTTAAAATAAATAATTTTCCAGTTCTAGTACACTCCATTTGGCGACAATCGGTTGATGAAATTCGTGATAAGTCTTGGTTCGTCATCGTCTTTCGAAAAATACCTCGATTGGTATTGTCGTTGCGGTTACTGAAATGGGTTCGAAAAGCGCCGTGATCTTCGAAAAACCAGCCAAGATCTGGTCCAAGACGCGAAGCTTCTCAGCGAGCGTCGTGCGAAAGTATGTTTCCGAGTTGGGGTCAGAACGAAATTTCCGATGTTCGGCCTGCGCTTGGGGAGAGTTGTCGTATGCAGGTCACATCAAGCCGATTGGAAGGACGCAGCAGAAGCAGTGTAGCTGTTGAGCTCTCTAGCTTGAGCAAACCCCCGGTCTTCGAAATCACATCCACCGAGAACATCAGTGCTCACGGCGCTCGAGTCGTGACCAAGAGCATCTGGCAAGCACACGAGCCGATGTCACTTAAATCACTGCAGGGTGACCTTCGGTCGCGAGCCCGTGTCGTTTACTGCGAGACTTTGGACGAGAATAAGTTTGCCGTTGGAGTAGAGTTAATCTCACCCATGGGGAGTTGGAAAAGGTGGGGTTGAAGCAGGATCAATCTGAAGAGATCGTTGACGGATTGGGTTGCGTGCCAAGTTCCTTCCCCAGCCACTTCTCTTCGGCGGCGGGTAGCGTCACCTTGAGACGCCCCGACACGGAATCGCAGCAGTTTCCAACTACTTGGCACGCCTTCCGAGAACGGAGACATCTCTAAATTCAACTGCAGTCGTAGCACCTGAAGAAAAGAAAACCTCGTGACGGAAAAGCCCTTTTTCGGGCGACCTGAGTTGGTCGTAGCCCCAATCACCAAAGTTCGTGTACATCCCAATCGGGAGCAATTGAACTTTTCCGGGGAAGTTCACATCGATTTTCCTTAGGTCCCTGTATTCCAAAATGTAGCAATGCTGGTCAACGATGTCGGAGAGCACGAAAAGCCGGACGAGCAGCTTCCTGTGATCCGCAATATTGCGTGTAGCTTTACCATCTGCACCAGCGATGCGTTCCCCAACTTCCATGCGAGTGAGAGTGGCGTCATGCAGAACTAAGGCGTTTTAAAAAATCGACGTGCTGATGGCCTTAATTGCGGCAAGATTGTCTGTAGATTTGCGCGGTAGGATTCAAATCTAGCGTCCCATGTACCAAGCACTGCCTTTGACCGCGGTCCATTGAAGCCTAGCCACATTTTCGGCGTGAAGTATCTCACGGTAGGCCAATTTTAATCACTGGTGTTACTAACGAGGAGAACGTCTGTCTACCACAGTGAGTAAAAAGGTACTCTCCGGTGACGCGGTGAATCAGGACGCCAAGCCCGCAGCAGACTGACCATTTTGTCAAATAGATGCGCTAAAGTACGCAGGTGTTCCTCCGGCAAGAGGAGAACTCGCTATGTTGAAACAGCGAATCGTTTGGACCACGCTCCTGCTGGTGTTCGCTCTCGCGAGTGAAGCATCTCAATTCGCACAAAGTACTTCCACCGGCGTTCGAGAACCTGACATGGGAAGACGTGCTTTGCGCTCCCTTGATCCCCTCTATGTGATTGTGGGTGACTGCTGTGTATTCAGTCGCCCGGACCAGCACTTCGTCTAGCGCGTCGAATGCAAACCCGACATGAGCTAATTCGCATGGCGGCCCCGTTGCCCCAGCTGTTGTAAGGCTGGCTTTCGCGAGCTTGCGCCCACCGATGAAATAAGCCTCCTTACCCTGCACCTGGGTAACGCCGATAGTAGGCCCTCATCAATGAAGCGTAGTCGTTTCCAGTTAGGATCGATTCGGATAATGCGACGGTGAGGACGGTATCATCGGTGAAGCAGCAATCAGCGCTGAACAGATCGAACTGCTTGCTCTTGATTCTCTCCCACTCGTAGACCGACCCGATAGTGTCACCCGCTATGGCACCTATCATCTGGACGCTCTGGAGGTTATGGCAAACGAATCAAAGCCCTGGTGGTGCTGGAATTAGATGATCGGATGATTTTAGGATGATCTCCGGTAACGCGTTAATGGGGACTTGTGGGACCAAAGATTCCTTGCCAAGTCTGCACGCGTTATAATCCCGCCAATTATGCCCCTCGATCCAGGAACAAGATTGGGACCTTATGAGATTACCTCAGCGCTCGGAGCTGGCGGGATGGGAGAAGTCTATCGCGCGAAGGATACACGATTGGGGCGGGATGTGGCGATCAAGATTCTGCCGAAAGGGATGTCGAGTGATCTCGCGCGCAAGCAGCGGCTGGAGCGGGAAGCGAAGATTATTTCTGGATTGAATCACCCCAACATCTGCGTGTTGCACGACATCGGACACCAGGACGGGATCGATTATCTCGTGATGGAGTGTGTTGAGGGTGAGACGCTAGCGAATCGGTTGGCGAAAGGGCCGCTGCCGTCAGAGCAGATCTTGGAATACGGGATTCAAATCTCCGACGCACTCGATCAGGCGCACCGCAACGGCACTACCCACCGTGACTTGAAACCCGGGAACATTATGCTGACCACCGGCGGCCGCGCCAAAGTGCTGGATTTCGGATTGGCCAAGCAGCTGGCCGAGACCGAAGGCCCCTTCGCGATGGATCAAGGGCCAACTCTGGAATTCACAACGAAGTATGGCGCTCCCCTCGGTACTTACGCCTACATGTCACCAGAACAGGCTCTCGGCAGGCAAGTTGACTCCCGCACCGATCTATTTTCCTTTGGGACCACTCTTTACGAGATGGCGACAGGGAAGCGCCCTTTTGAAGGAAAGACTTCAATCGAGTTGTGCGACGCTATCTTGCATCGGGAACCCATTCCGCCGAAACAGCTGAATGGGAGCATCCCCGACAAATTGCAGGAAATTATCCTGAAGTGCTTGGAAAAGAATTTGAACCTCCGCTATCACAGCGCGGCGGAAGTAGGGACGGATTTACGGCGAATGCAGCGTGATAGCGATTTCCGACAGGGTTACTCCGGCCACCGACAGATTCTGCCGGGTGTAGGTTCACACCGAAACATCACGAATTGGACGATAGGCGCCGTAATCACTCTGTTCTTAGTTCTGGGAATCACCTTGTGGATCCGCCATGTTGTCGGCACACCTGCAACCGCCCCCGGGGAGATTCATTCCTTGGCTGTCCTTCCACTGAAGAATCTGTCGGCAGATTCTAGTCAGGAATACTTTGCAGATGGAACGACCCTGGATTTGATCACCACCCTGACCAAGATCGGCAACCTGAGCGTGATTTCCTGGACCTCGGTGCGCGGGTACAAGAACACGACTAAGAGTTTGCCGGAAATCGCCAAAGAGCTGAACGCGGATGCAGTCATTGATGGTTCTGTGCAGAGGTTTGGTGATCGTGTGAAGATCACCATCGAGTTGGTCCGGGCACGCGGTGATCGTAGCTTGTGGGCGCAAAGTTACGATCGGGAGTTGCGCGACATTTTGCGGCTTCAAGAAGAAGTGGCGGGCACGATTGCTCGGGAGGTCCGGGTAGCACTGACACCGCAAGACCATGCGCGGTTGTCAGGGACCCACTCGGTTGATCCGGAAGCGTATCTGCTCTACACGCAGGGCCGCTCCTTAATGCAACGTTGGACACCGGAAACTTTTCGTGACGCACGAGAGAGTTTTCGTCAAGCGATTCAGAAGGACCCAAACTACGCTCTTGCCTATGCTGGACTAGCTGAGACTTATCTGACGGGTGACAATCTTGATCCGAAGGTTAGCGTTCCGCTCGCCCGAGCCGCAGCTGCGAAGGCCCTGGCCTTGGACGACACGGTCAGCGATGCCCATGTTGCAACCGCCCAACTCAAGTACATCGAGGACTGGGACTGGAACGGAGCGGAAAGAGAATTCAAACGTGCCATCGAGCTCAATCCGGGGGACACTCTCGCCCATCATTTGTACTCTCACCTGCTTCTGACGATGGGCAGGAACGAGGAATCGTTGAAAGAAAGCGAACTTTATGTTCGCCTCGACCCTCTCATGCCGGCGGCCTATGATCACATGGGTTTTCAGTACTTGTCCATGGGGCAGTACGAGGCGGCAGTTGAGGCGTACCGCAAACCCCAGCTGTTGGACCCGAAATGGGAATCTTCGCATCAATCGCTTGGCGATGCCTACCGTCTCCGAGGCATGTCTCAGCAAGCTTTGTCGGAATATGAGCGGGCGCTGGCGGTAAACAAATCCGGCCCTGAAAGTGCGGATGCTCTGCGCAGAGCATTCGAAAAAGGAGGATGGAAGGGCTACTGGGACAAGAGTCTAGAGGGACTATTAGAAAAGTCTAATCGCGAATACATCTCCCCGTATTCTATAGCCATCTTGTGTGCCCGATTGGGCGATAAACGAAACGCATTTCGCTACTTGGACAAGGCATATGCAAACCATGACGCTGGGCTCACGAGTATCAAACTTGATCGGGACTTCGATCTGCTACATGACGACCCCCGATACGTAGCTCTGCTCAAGAAGATGGGGCTGCTGCTGTCGTCCAAAGACACGGCTTGATGTGCATTCACAAACCATTGTTAGCGCCGCACGTCTAACCGGTAATCAACGCCCGCAATTGAACTTCGGAGGTTAGCTTGTTTATCAGGCCCTACGCTTCATTTTGACTTGGCTGGCAACAAGGCAAGACAGCGACGACAGGTCCCGATACTTTCACAACGCCCGAGTTTTTCGGAGCCCAGAGCAAGGCAAACCTGTTGGGAGTGACCATGATCTACGTCACGACTCCGGACGTCTCAGGACTCACAGCAGACGAGTATCGAAAGGTGCTGGACGAAGCTGGAGTCGAAGTCCACCCTGCGGCAAATATTTATCTTCACCTAACTTCGGAGATTCCGGGCGGATTTCGTATTCTGGAAATTTGGGACAGCCAAGAGGCATTCCGAGATTTCCTGAAGGAGCGATTCGGTCCGGCACATAGGGCACTCAAGCTGAATCGCAAGATGTCAATAACTGTCACTCCGCTGCACAACTGTTTTGGCCCCCGCATTCAGGAACTGCTGGAAACGGTTGCGACGCCGCCAGGCTCGTTAAACCACCAACTAGTTTAGAGCCGTAGGACTCACCTTCTGTTTCGTTTGACGTTCCACCCGATGTGGATGGCGAACGCCTGTAAACGCAAGAACTGGGCATTATGATGAGCGAGAGCACCGACTGGGGACACGAGATGCATGAACAGCGGTTATTGTTTACAAAGGCTGGCTTGCTGGATCTTCACGCCGGCTGTCATGGCTCATTGCGAATTCTTTTCGATCACGCCTCTACAGTGCCCAGTGAGCCGCTAAGGGTGCCTTTGCCAGGTTTTGGAATTGCGACCGTGTGGAAACAGTTCCTGCATATATTGGAGGTTGAAGAAAGCTGGGTGCTCGATCTTCAAGGCAAGGCGTGGGAGTCTCGTGGTGAAGGAGACTGTGAAAGTTCCGATGCCCTTTTCAAAATGAAGACGCGGGTACAAAAGGCAACACAAGATTACTTAGAAAGTCTGAGTGAAACGAAACTGAATCGCCCTTTGGGCGAGCGGCCGGCACATTGGGTTGGAGCCTGCGGAGTACCGCCTTTATTGTGCTGCATGTAGTGACACACCCGTTTCATCACAAGGGTCAGGCGGTGGCGATGTTAAGAACGGTCGGCTACCCTGCGCCAGACACGGACCTGTAACGAGCTTAAGGCCTTCCTTCCGCGACCGGTGTATTGGTCACTTTTCCCTGCGCTTTCTGGAGTCTTCCAGCAGAACCGCCTTCGCAGCATCGCGGAGCACTTGTCCCGCGACTGTCTTCTTTTCGCACATGTCGGCAGGGGTCAGTTCGAGGCGCCTGGTCACGTCATTGACGACATGAGTATCCGCGTAACCATGAGAGGAAGTCTTAGTTTCACTGCGGTTCTCGCAGATTAGCTGGAGCGTCGAAGCCTGACTTGCGTCCGCCAATGCGAGCTCCACGAGCTTGGCGCGATACTCGAGTTCCCAGCTCTCCAGGTTTGGAAAAGCCTTCTTATCCGCGAAGTGCTGCGTTTCGTGTGCAAGAAACCGAACCGAAAAGGTCTCGTCATTTAGGCTCTTGTAGGCAGGAACGACAGCAAACAAGCCGTCTTCCGTTGCCCAGCCACCTGCCGAACGCCGGCCGCAAGTCGCGTAGTAGCCCCAGCCCCGCAGAAGGAAATCGTCGAGGTAGGTCACCTCTACGCTTTGCGGTCCCTCTGGTAAGTTCGCGGTCCGCTGTTCTACCGTCAATGTCTTCCATAGCATCAGTTCGCGAAGTGGTTGGGTGCGGCCGAGCAGTACGTGGTACCCACGCCGGAGAGCCTGCTTTTTGACTTCATCTTCTGCTGAATCGAAGTCGTTGCTAGTGGAAAGCGTTCGACCAAGCAATCTGCCTACTTCGTTTCGAAGTGTGTCCTCAGCTTGTTCTCTCTCAGCGGGCTTCGTAAGAGAATGATTCCAGTACTTCAGATAATTCGTTGCCAAGGAGTTGATCCGTGGGTCGCCAAAATTCTGCTCGCCGACCTCCAGGCTTGGGGACCCAAAGCGGTCGAGCATGCATGCGCGAAACGTGGCGTCTTCTCCTTGGAAGTTACCACTGGCGCTCTCAGACAGCAGTTTGATTGCGGCGGCCGAATCGCCTTGAAGAGCAAGGCCCGTTGCGCGGTCGACGACACTCTTGCTTGGATCAGTGGGCCGCGCCTGATTGACGCTCGATTGCGCCGCAGGGAACGGTGCACCGGGCATTGAAGCAACCGTCGCAAACGCTGTGAACGCGAGTAAACCCATGCCCGGAATTCTCAACTTCGTCTCCTCGATGATCGTGGCACCGTTTCGACAGTGCGACCCTGTTGTTAGTCTAATCGATGCTAGGGTCTTGCCTTCTGCGAAGCGGCTTCGAACTGCTTCCTGATTTTGCGATTCTCGGAAAGAACTTCGCTCCCCAGGCTTGTCCCATTTGTTGGAGTTCGGCAGTCACCACCGGCATTTCCTTTAGAACTTTTTGGCCGAGTGGCGTTTCATAGAAGCGGATCATTTCCTTGATTTCCGCCGCTGAGAAATGCTTATCGTAGACAGGAATCGCGCGCTCCTTGAGTTCCTCGGGGTTGAGCTTCGATTTGTATTTGGCCACGAAAAGGTCCACCAGCTTGGCGCGGTACTCGCCCGGCGGCAAAGCGTTGGTAATTGCCGGTCTGACATTCGCTTCCATAGCGCCGATGGTCTGCTTGTCGAGCAAGGTCGTATGAGTCAGCGCCATCAACCGGCGGATGTCGGCTTCTTTGGCAGCGTCAATTTTGGGCTGTTTTCCGTTAGCCTGTGGCGCTCCATGCACCGCGCTTCGATCCCGTTCGGCAGAGGCGCTGTCGATTATCGAGGCCTCCACTGCGCTGACGGAAGGTCTTAATTGTGGCGTCTGTGCCGTGGCTTGAGTGGCGACAGCCAGCAAACCTGTTAAGCAGAGGCCAAAGAGCTTCATGCGTTCCCTCCACGTTGCGTTCATTCGTGGGCTGCGGATCCGGTCAGCATCCGCCGCACGCGTGATTCTCCGTCACAGTTCGGCTACAGCCGGAATTCACTTCAAGGTGCGGCTCTTTTTTTTGTGACATAAACACCACGGGGCGTCCAGTACGCACCTTTTGGTTACCGCCTGCTTTTGAGCTTGGCAAGGCTTTCTAATGGGGCCGAGAGCTTTGAAGGTCTTATGCGCGTTTCGCAGAGAGTTTGTGCTTAAAGGTCTTGTGCTTCTTTCCCCATGCCGCCATGACGGTCAGCACGGGAACGAGAGTACGACCATAGGGTGTGAGCGAATACTCGACACGCTCAAATCTCCTTTGCGAGGGAATTCGTGAGATCACTTGCTCACTCTCAAGCTCTCGCAAGTGATCCGTGAGCACCTTGCGGCTGGCTTCCGGGATTTGTCGTAACAGTTGGCCAAAACGCAGCGTACCTCGCTTGAGCGCATTGATGATCATCGGTTTCCATTTGCCGTCGATGACATCGGCCGTTTCTCTGACCGGGCATTCGTAAAGCTGCATAACTCGCTCCAGTTACAAAATAGTGCGTACTAGACGTGTTTCGAATTGTATGCCAAAAAAAATACCGTAGCTTGGGGATTTGATTCCCAAAGAATACAAATCTGCGCCGCAAATACAAGACCTTGTGGCTAGCTTTGCCTGCCCTTGGCGAAGCATGGTCTTCCATAGCTGACCGTGCGGCTAGAGCTGGGTGCTCGACACTCAGTTAAGTGCAAGTAGCCGAGCGCGAGATTCGATATGTCGGGAGATTTATGATCGTTGAATACACCAGATACAAAATTGACGAAAACCGCCATGCCGCATTTCTGAGCGACTATCGAAAGGCAGCAGAGTCGCTGAAGTCTTCGAAGAATTGTCTGGCGTACGAGCTCACGCAATGCACCGAAGACGAGGCTTACTTCACTCTTCGCATCGAGTGGGATTCCGAAGAGGGCCACCTAGAAGGATTTCGGAACAGCGGTGAATTCAAGACCTTCCTCCCCCTCGTCCGGCCGTACATCAATGAAATTCAGGAAATGCGTCACTACAGGCTGACGGATGTAGGGGAAAGGAAGTAGGCAGCGGAGCGAGAAATGCGGCGGTGTCTGGTAATTGCAAACTCTAGGAGGTGAAACGTGCCTGAAACGAAGGTTTTGGTCAACGGCGAGCAGCGAACCACAGACCTCGATCCACGAACACCACTGCTGTGGGTGTTGCGTGATACGTGGAACCTCACGGGGACGAAGTTCGGTTGTGGCGTCGGGCAGTGTGGCGCGTGCACGGTCATTCTCGACGGCGATGCCGTGCGCTCCTGCCTTACGCCCCTCGCGCGTGCCGCGGGCAAGCAGGTCACCACGATCGAAGGGTTGTCGCGAGATAGAAGTCATCCTGTGCAGCGTGCCTGGCTCGTCGAACAGGTTCCGCAGTGCGGATATTGCCAATCTGGCCAGATCATGGCGGCAACAGTTCTACTAAGCAAGATTCCACAACCGACAGACGAAGACATTAACGATGCGATGACGGCAAATCTTTGCCGGTGTGGAACCTATCACCGGATACGTCGCGCAATTCACCGCGCCGCTGAGCTTTCGGCTGCAGAGGCGAGGAAGGCATGAAGCTGGGACTCGGCCTTTTCCGCGGTCTCTTTGCCAGTGCGGCCTTGCTTGCGGGTTTCCCGTGGTATGCCTCGGACCTCTTGCGGGCAATTCCCACCCCGCAGAAGTCCGACCTTTCCCAACAGCAAAGCCAATCCGTCCGGGCCTTCGCGGCGATGGCGACCGTGCTCACGAGTCCGCGCTGTTTGAACTGCCACATCCCTGGCGACGCTCCGCTCCACGGAGACGAAGGCAAGCCTCACAAGGAATTGAACATCAAGCGCGGGCCGGACGGGCGCGGCACGCCTGCGATGCGCTGCGCGAATTGTCATCAGAGCGAAAACTCGACGGCGTTGCATGCGCCCCCCGGTGCGCCAAACTGGCAACTCCCTCCACCCTCGATGCGCATGGCGTGGCAAGGTCTCAGCACGGGAGATTTGTGCAGGACGCTCAAAGATCCAGCAAAGAACGGAAACATGACGCTAGCTCAGTTGTACCGGCATCTAGACGAGCATCCCTTAGTGCTCTGGGCTTGGAATCCAGGCCCCGGACGGAGCATTCCGCCTCTTAGCCACGAGCAGTTCATGGTCAAGGTGAAGGAATGGATGGACAACGGTGCGGCGTGTGCGGAGTGAGGAGATGACCGTGAAAAACGTTGAATCGCCGGATCGCATCGAAACGGCCGCAAGAGGAGTGCCGCGACGAGAATTTCTGGTCACCGCAGGACTCACCACAGGCAGTCTCCTTTTGAACTGCGCGGTTCAACCGCAGGAGGCTTTTGCATCCGCCGGCACCGAAGCGGCAAAAGCAATTCCACTAAACGCTTGGCTCAAGATCGGGACGGATGATTCGATTACGATCGTCGTGTCTCAGGCAGAAATGGGCCAGGGTATCAGAACAACATTGCCCGCAGTCCTCGCAGAGGAACTCGGAGCCGATTGGTCGCGAGTTCGACTTGAAGATTCTCCGACCGATCCCGCTTACCGCAATCCGCGTCTCAATTGGCAGTTCACCGGGAACAGCGAAAGTACCCCATCTTTTTTCGAGCTGATGCGCAAGATGGGAGCGAGCGCGAGAGAAATGCTGATCGGTGCCGCGGCGGAGAAATGGCGCGTGGATGCTGCCTCATGCCGGACTGAAAAGGGCCGTGTGATTCACAAGAAATCGGGGCGCAGCGCGCGCTTTGGAGATCTCGTCGAGGCCGCAGCGAAGATCACACCTCCCTCGAATCCGGCGCTCAAGAACGAAAAGGATTGGACTCTGCTCGGAAAATCGCTCGGCCGTTTGGACAACCCGGGCAAGGTCGAGGGCAGCGCGATTTTCGGTATCGATTTCACTTTGCCGGGACTGGTTCACGCCGCCGTGAGGCAGTGTCCCGTGTTCGGTGGAGATGTTGCGTCCTTTGACCGCTCATCGATCGCAGGGTTTCCCGGGATTATCGATGTCGTTCGGATTCCGAACGGAATTGCCGTCGTTGGAGAGACTTACTGGCAAGCGAAATCGGCTCTCGACGCGCTCAACGTTTCGTTTAACGAGGGGCCTGCAGCAGCCATCAGCAGCAGCTCACTGCGCGACGATTACCGCCGGGCCATGGAGGGTAACGAATGGTTGTTGGTACACGCTGAAGGGAACGCGGACGCACTTCACCATGATTATCCGAATGTGCCTCTGGACAAGAACACGGTGCCTACAATCTCTTCCAATACGGTGAGGAGAACGTATCCAACAATCTATTCCCAAGAGTACGAATCGCAATTTCTCGCACACGCCACGATGGAGCCGATGAACTGCACGGCTCGCGTGGCAGGCGACACGGTAGAAATCTGGGCGCCAACGCAGGGGCAGGAAATCACGCGCCTCACGATGGCGGGCGTCTTCAAAGTCCCGAAAGAAAACGTTCAGGTGTCTCGAACTCTCCTTGGGGGCGGCTTTGGCAGAAGGTTGGTGGCCGACTTTGCCTTGCAGGCCGCTCTGATCTCAAAAGCTGTGGGCAAGCCAGCGAAAGTCGTGTGGTCGCGCGAAGAAGACATGCAGCACGACATCTATCGCCCGATGACCCTGCAGCGAATCATCGCGGGCATCGACGAATTCGGAAAGCTCGGCGCCATCGCGCACCGTTTGGTCTCTCCCTCCATCCTCCAATACGTCTTTGCCCCAGCAGTAACGGATGTGTATGACCCAAGCTGCCTAGAAGGGCTTCTAGAGAGTCACTACGAAATACCGAACGTACGCGTGGATTTTAAGCTGCTCCACGTGCCGGTCCCGACTTCCGTTCTTCGCACTACCGGCTACGGGCCAAACATCTTCGCTTTTGAAAGCTTCATCGATGAACTTGCCTCAAAAAAGGGAGTCGATCCGTATCACTACCGTCGCGACCTTCTCGCGAGAAACCCGCGTTCCCTTGCCGTGCTCGACTTGGCCGCAAAGAAATCCAATTGGGAAACGCCTGCCGCGAAGGGCCACTATCGCGGCATCGCTTATGCGGAGGCATTTGGAACCCACCTCGCGCACGTCGTTGAGCTTTCGGCGACGAAAGACCGGCAGGTAAAGATTCACAAAGTGGTTTGTGCCGCCGATCCCGGAACGGCTCTCGATCCGGATATCGCTACGAATTCACTCGAGGGAGGAATTGCGTGGGGGCTTTCGTGCGCGTTTAAGTCCGAAATCACCTTTGATCGCGGACGCACCGTCGAGAGAAACTTCTACGACTATCAAATTCTTCGCATGTTCGAAATGCCGGACGTCGAAGTGCACCTGATTAACAGCGGTGCGCGTCCCCTGGGCGGAACGGGAGAGGTGGGGCCAGTCACGCTTATTCCGGCCGTCGCCAATGCCATCTTTGCTGCGACGGAGACCCGTTTTCGGTCTTTACCGCTCAGCAAGCATGGGTTTTCACTCGGCTGATCATGAGCGCGTCCAGGGGCAACCGACGATTCATGGTCCGGCTTTTTATCCTTATTTCTTTTCTGACTTTTTTGCCTGCAATCGGAGCGGCGCAGTGCCAAAGGCAACGGCCGAAGTTGCAGCCTTTGCGGTACGACGAGGACTGGAGTTTGCTGTCTGACCGGGATTGCAAGAAAGAAGCGTTAGACGAAATCAAGTACGTTTCGTTGGGGCGCAAGGACTGGTATCTCTCGGTTGGCGGAGAAATTCGCTATCGATACGAGAATTACGAAGATCCAGCGTTTGGTGTGGGGCCGGAAACATCTTCGGGCTACATCTTACAGCGTTACCTCGTTCATACGGACTGGCATCTCGGACGCCATTTCCGCGTCTTTTCGCAGTTTCAGAGCGGCCTGGAAGAAGGACGAAATGGCGGGCCGCGTCCGACGGACAGAGACATTGCCGATCTGCATCAAGGTTTCATCGACGTCACGGATTCGTCGCAGAATCTGCGCTTGCGCATTGGTCGCCAGGAAATCGAATTCGGAACGGGCCATCTGATCGGCGAGAGCGAAGGACTGAACATTCGCCGGGCTTTTGACGGATTTCGCTTCACTTTCAAACACGGGCGTTGGACGTGGAATTCGACGTTGACCCACCCGGTCCTGGTTAGACCACAGGCGTTCGACATACCAGATCACAGGCAGACGGAGTGGGGCGCAGGATTTACCCGCGCACGCGAACTTGGGGGCTGGTCCGGCTACTACATCGGCCTGAATCGTAAGCAGGCGGTTTTCAATGGAATGGCCGGCCAAGAGGTTCGAGAAACCTTCGGCAGCCGTATTTGGAACCAAGGAGGTCTCTTCGATTACAACGCCGATTTCATCCTGCAGAGCGGAACATCCGGCAGCGGGCAAATCTTGGCCGGTGCAGTCTCCACGAACGACGGGATCACGTTGCACAAGCTAAGATTCGAGCCGCGCTTCGCGATACGCCTCGATTACGCAAGCGGAGACTCGGCCCAGACAGGCAAAGATCTTCACACCTTCAATCCACTCTTTCCCAATCCCATGTATTCGAGTCTGTCTGCGCTTCTAGGCCCTTCAAATCTTACCGATGTCGGCCCGACGATCCGACTTGCCCTCGACTCCAAAACGACAATTTCGCCGGAAATCCCATTCTATTGGAGAAGTTCAATCCACGACGGAATCTACAACTTCGCCGGAGTTCAAATTCGTCCCGGAAGCCTCAGCACGGCTCGATTTGTGGGCTATCAACCCGGTCTCGTCATCGATCACTCCTTTTCGCCCCATCTTTCAGCTACTGCGGCCTATTTTTACTTTTTTACCGGTCAATTTTTGCGCGAGACGCCCCCGGCAAAAGGAGTTGGCTATTTTTACGTTGCGCTGACGTTGCGAATGTGAGACGCGACACGTGCTTGAGGGCGTTCACAGAGAAAAGTACGACGTCGGAAACGAGGACTTATGGTTCGAAAGGCGCTGATGCTGGGCATGTGGCTTTGCTTTAGTGGGCTTTGTGCGGTTCTCGGGCAAGAGCAAAGCCATCGGCCGCAGATGGGTGGAGGCCCGACAATCTCGCCCGAAAAAGGGTATGTGGTTCAAGAGATCCGCGATGGCCTCTATTGGGTAAGCGATGGTGCGTACAACACGATGTTTCTAGTCACGCCGGAAGGTGTGGCCGCCGTCGACGCTCCACCGACCTTAGGGGCGAAATACCTTCAGGCGATTTCCGAGGTTACGTCGAAGCCTGTCGTGTACCTTATTTACAGCCATGAGCACACGGACCATATCGGAGCGGCTTACCTGTTCCCAAAGACGGTGAAAATCATTGCTCAAACAGAGACAGCCCGAATTCTCGAAGAGCGCCACGACTCCAGAAGGCCAGTTCCGGCGATTACCTTCGAGCAGAACTACGTCGTAAAGCTGGGGAATAAGGAGCTGGTGCTCGAATACCCCGGAATCAATCACGAGCGCGGTAACATTTATATATACGCGCCTGCACAGAAGACTCTGATGCTTGTGGATGTCGTCTATCCCGGATATCTGCCTTACAAGAACCTTGGCATCGCGGAAGACTTGGCGGGGTATTCCGCAGCCCAGACGCGGGCTCTCAGCTACGACTTTTCCACGTTCGTAGGGGGCCATGTGACTCGACTGGGCGCGAAGAACGATGTCGAGCTGTCGATCGAGTTCTACGAAGATCTGCATCGGACCGCTGAGTCGGCCTTGAATGAGCTTCCCTTGAGCGAATTTGCTCGGGTTTCGCCTGCAGGGCACGGTTCGACCATTCGCGATAAATGGGACCTGCACAACCAATATGAGAAGGCAGTCGTGGACCGGTGCTACACCGACTTGCTTCCACGATGGAAAGATCGCCTCGCGGATACTCCCACATACCTCAGAGACAACTGTTGGAGCATGATGGAAAACGTAATCGTGACTCTAGCGCCCGGCCATTCTGAGCAAGGACGCTAACGGCGCGGCGAATGATGATCCCATTGAAGTTCGCAAGCCTAGTAAAGACGGATTTGCGATGGTTAAGCTCCCTTCCGTGGGCGTAGTGCCTCCCTTACTGGTTGTCGGAGTACATGGTTTGGTCTTCCTGTGGCTTCGGATGCGAAAGCCAACGGCAAACAGTGAAGCGGATCCTGTTGCCATCGATCGTCCTAAGCCTTTGAATTTTGGGCACACCACCAGGTCTCCGCTCGCACCATATGATTGCTTGGGAGCATGCGGTGGTGCCCAGTTCAGCTATTTAGAGTCATTTCCTCTGCCGTTGCTTTTCTTCGGTCGTGCGACCGAAAATCGGCCCGCGGTGAGCGGCCAAAAAATCCTTGCTTCCCAAACGGGCGTGCTCATTCGTGATTCGCGCGCGGCGGCGGACAACCAGGAGTGTCAAGTCGTCACCAGGAGGGCATGCGTTAGCGAAGTCGAGTACCCCCGCCAGCGTGGAGAAGAGAGCTTGGTTTGCGCTCGCACCTCTGACCGCTTCTGCTGCGGCCAAAAGGCGTTCCATCCCAAACTCCTCTTCTCGGGAATTCCGGCACTCGGTTACTCCGTCGGAGGAAGCGATCAACGTGTCGCCAGGATGCAGTCGGACTTTTCCAGAGCGGAACTCGGCCCTTTGTAGGGCACCGAGGATTGGGCCACCAATTTCCAGCCGTTCCACCGCCCCGTTCTGCCTAATCAGCAGCGGGGCGGGCAGGCCAGCGTTGCAGTACGCAAGTTCATTCGCTTGCGGATCGAGTCGGGCAAAGAACAACGCTGTCAAAGGCCGTTCATCTTGATCCTCGCAAAGCTCCCGGTTGACTTCGGCAACGGCCTCCGCCGCGTCCGAGTGCGATTGTGCACTGCGCTGGATCAAGCCGAGCACATGAGTCTGCCAAATTCCCGCGGTCAAGCCTTTACCGGCGATGTCGCCCAAGGCCAATCCGAGGACGAGGTCGAGTTCCATCACTTTGAAGAAATCTCCCGAAAGATGACGCACGGGGAAAATTTCGCCGGCGATCTCGAACTCGCCGCGGGTGAGCTCGCGTGGGGCGCAGAGCCTGCGCTGCACTTGAGCGGCTTCATAAATCGCTTGTTGCAGCTTTGCTTGTTCGCGACGCACTGCATCCAGTTCGTCTTTGACCGCTTGGATGTTCTCTTTAGGCGTTCTTCCGGCCGCATTGGAAGCCGAAGCCGAGATCGCGAGCATAACTTGCCGGCTTTTCGCTTCGCTCGCTCGCGTTGTTACCTGCGCCCGGTAGTTCCCGATCGCGTTTCGCCCCAGGTCTCGAGTTTTCTCGATCAGCGCAGCCATGCTCGCCTCACCCAACGAATTTGTAACCCACTCCGTGCACCGTCAGAAAGAAACGGGGCTGCTCGGGAACGGGTTCGAGTTTCTGGCGAATCCGCACAATATGAGCGTCCACCGTGCGCGTAGTTGGAAAGTTCTCGTAGCCCCAGACCTCGTCAAGCAGCCTGTCACGGCTCATCGTTTCCCCGGAATGACATATAAAATGCTTCAGCAGCTCAAACTCCTTGCTCGAGAATTCCACCGGCTTGCCACCACGCCGGACCTGGTAGCTGCGCAAGTCCACCTCGACATCGCCGAAAGCAAAGCGATCTTGCTCTTTCGGGAGTGTCTGCGCCCGCCGCAGAACAGCCTTCACGCGGGCCAGCAGTTCCCGGATCGAAAAGGGCTTCGTGACGTAGTCGTCGGCACCCAGCTCGAGGCCTACGACCTTATCCACTTCCTGACCACGCGCTGTCAGCATGATGATAGGAATCGACGGGCGCTTGGCCTTCAACTGTTTGCAAACATCCAGGCCGCTCATGCGCGGCATCATCACGTCAAGCACGATCAGGTCCGGAGATTCCTTCAGCGCGCGCTCGAGTCCTTCAACGCCATCGAGCGCCGTGATCACATGAAAGCCCTCGTACTCGAAATTATCGCGTAGCCCCGCGACCATGTGCGGCTCATCCTCGACGATCAGAATCTTCGTTGTCCCCATGACCACTCCCTTGTGCTCTCCCCGGACCATAGCGTCCATCTCCACAGCCTTCATGCCATTGCGTCCCCAGGCTGTGTCGGGGAATCCAAAGGCAATGCGATCGTGAACTTGCTACCTTTCTCGGGGGCGCTTTCCACCAGCACGTCACCGCCGTGCGCCCGCGCGATGTGCCGCACGAGGGATAGACCGAGCCCCGATCCTTTGATGTTGTGCACCAGAGCATCTCCGCAACGGTAAAACTTTTCGAAAATTTTCTCCTGCTCGTTCTTCGCGATGCCGATCCCGCGATCCTGCACCTCCAGATTTACGCGGGTGTCTGAACGGTACAGATTCACACCGATGAATTTCTGGTCCTTGGAGTACTTCAGGGCGTTGTTCACGAGATTGAGGAGCGAGCGCGCGATTGCTTCGCGATCCACGATTACCGGCGGAATGTCGCGGGAAATGTTCTCCTCGAAGGCAAATCCATTTTGTTGGATTTGAAACCGGTAGGACTCCAACGTCGAATGAACCAGTTCGGCGAGGTTGGTTTCCTTGAACTCGTATTCCTTGCGTCCCGCCTCAATTCGCGAGAAGTCCAGTATGTTGTTAATGAGTCCCGTCAGACGCTCGCTCTCCTCTCGAATGATGCGGAAGTACTCTTGGTATTTGTCCTTGGCCATAAGGCGGCCGAGCTCCAAGGTCTCGGCATACAGGCGGATCAGAGCCAGCGGCGTCCGCAGTTCGTGTGAGACGTTGGCGACGAAATCGGACTTCAGCCTGGCCAGAGTCATTTCCCTCGAAACGTTGCGATAGGTGAGCCAGATACCGGCAGCCATCAGCAGAGATAGTGCGCCAAGCACGATGTAGTTGTACCTGACGAATTTGGTTCCCATGTCGGCGACCGTCGTGCCTTGGTACTTGATCGCCAGGTGCAATCGAGGAAAAACGTCTGTAAAGGTGCGCTCCGCCTCCGGCTTGCCCCCGTCCCAGTTTGCAGAAGCCACCCAGGGAGTAGGATCCTTCGGGGGATGGATCATCATGACCGGGGGATAGGCATCGCCCCTCAACACAATACTCTTGCTGGTCAATACGTCCTTCATCATGGCGGGCAGGAAGGTTTGGCGCAGGTAGTCTTCGTCAAAACCAACCATCCCCAGCGTTACGCGGTCCTTGGCCACACCGGGGGGAATAAAATAGGCAAAACTCCAGTACGCTTCCTGATTTTCGGGGCCCGTCCACCACGCCTCGAAGCCCAGCGGAATCTCTTCTTTCCCCGACGCTGTTCGAAGGTTTTCCGCCATCTTGGAGGCTTCCAAAGGTAGCCAGGACGCCACATCCTTGATCGCTTCCTGCGTGAGTGCGCAAAAAGCCGCATCCTGTTCATGGCCGGGCTGCAAGCGCGTCGATAGCAGATTAGTCTTCTTATCGTACAAGGCCGCGAACCGATACTCAGGATGCTCCAAAAGTATCTGCTTGAGTCCGATCTTGATTTTGGAGTCGCCGTCGTCGGCGTTGGGGAACTCTTTACGGACGGGCGTGAGCAACTCGTTCGCCCTCTCCAAGCTTTTCTTCTCCGCGATCTTCAGCACGTGGGAGAAGTCGCGCTCGATGGCAGCTTGGACGGCCTCCGAGCGCTGGATATGCTTGAGGTTCCAGATGCTGAAGCCCATCAAGGCTGCTGCAGGCAGTACGATGGCCAGCTCGAGAGTCAGGAGCATTCTCGTGCGTTCCGTCAATCGCCACTTCTTGGACATTCCGAGCCTCGCCAGATTTTTCTCGCCCTTACAAGGATAAAGACTACAGAGACATCTTCCGGCAAGTTGTCAAGCCATCGCAAATGATTGTAAAAAGTTGTAAAGAGCGGATGAGCCTCTTTTCTTCAAACACTTAGCAAGTATGAACTCGACCTTTTTTTAAAGCCACTTTCTGGGTTGGGAGCGGGAACCATTGTTAGGCCCAAAGCAGGGTGGAACTACTATTCGTGTCTGGGCGCAACGAGCGTTGCATGTCAGGTACACAGAGTCACGGTGTGCTCATTCAGCACCGACCCACCCGACGCTCCTCTGTTTCGTCTGCCGATCGAGCCGAGTCAAGCCAACCGGTCTGCCCGCGATATGCCGACACAGGTCCGACCCATACACAAACCAATGCCGAAACCCGTGCCCGCCGATAAAGCCTGACCGCATATACTTGACAGGGACAACTATATATGTGCTATTGTCAACAGCTTGGGAGGTAGCCTGTGCCAAAACTTGGCCTTGACCCAGAGGTGGCCACGATTCGTGCGTTCAACCGCCTTTATACTCGCAAGATCGGCGTGGTAGACGGAATCGCCAGCAGCCCCTTTTCTCTTGCCGAGGCTCGCGTGTTGTATGAGCTCGCGCACCGCGAGCAATCGACGGCCACTGACATACGCAAGGAACTTGGGCTAGACCCTGGATATATGAGCCGCATCCTGCGCGATTTCGAGCGGCGCAAGCTCGTGACGCGAGAGCAGTCAAAAACGGACGAACGGCAAAGGTTTCTTTCACTGACCGCCAAGGGGCGGAGAGCCTTTGCCCCGCTTGATGAGCGTTCGAATCGTGACGTGGCCGCAATGCTCGATGAACTCTCGCCCACGGAGCGGAAGCAACTGGTTGACGCAGTGCAGACGGTCCACAGACTGCTTGGCGGCAAAGCGGAGCCAAAAACTCCCTATTTGCTTCGACAGCACCACCCGGGCGACATGGGCTGGATCGTCCATCGCCAAGCAATCCTCTATGCCGAAGAGTATGGATGGGATGGAACATACGAGTCGCTGGCGGCGGAAATTGTGGCGCAATTCATCAAGAATTATGAGCCGAAACGCGAACGCTGCTGGATTGCGGAAAAGGATGGAGCAAGGGTTGGTGCTGTCTTCGTCGCGAAGGCATCGGACGAAATCGCAAAGTTGCGGCTGCTGCATGTTGAACCGGAGGCGCGTGGCTTGGGAATCGGCAAGCGGCTGGTTGAAGAATGCGTCCGATTCGCACGGCAAGCGGGGTATAGCAAAATGACGCTTTGGACGCAGAGCATTCTTCATGCGGCACGACACCTCTACAAACAGGCCGGGTTCCAGGTCGTGCGCGAAGAACAGCACCACAGCTTCGGGAAGGATCTTACGGCCGAGACTTGGGAACTCGACCTGCGGACAACGACGTAGACATACCGACACTGCTGAGGTCATGTTGAAAAAGACACCAGCATAGGGAGACATGGACGTCTACCAGCCTTCCCCGCGTCCCTACACCGGCTTGCCGGATATCGACTATCCCCTCCACGACAAAGTCATTGTGGTCACCAACTGCGGGCGCATCTGTCTGGGCAAGAAGAAAATCAACTTCAGCACGGTCTCTGCCGGACAGGCTGTCGGCATCAAAGAAGTGCACGACGACATCTGGCTGGTCAGCTTTATGGATTATGATCTTGGGTACTTCGATCTGGAGACGCGAGTGCTCGAACCACTGGAAAATCCGTTCGGCCCAAAAGTGTTACCCATGTCTTAGGTACGTTGTGTAACCCATGTCTCCGGGCCGGACCAGGGAGTTAGTGGTCGGGGCGCCCGGATTTGAACCGGGGACCTCCTGCGCCCAAGCCAGACGGGTTATCTCTTGGAAGTCCTTCCCTTGCAACATTGTTTTTGAAAACAAAAGACTTCCCGAAAAATTTGGTCGTGGGAAGAAGTACGAAAATGTGCCTCCGCATGCGCAAGGTCCCCCGAATTTTCCCCATAGTAAAAGGATAGGTAAGAAGGGTGCTCGGCGTAAGCCCTTGAATGCTCCCACCGTTGTCGCCCAAAGTACCGTATGGCCCGTCATCCGGGCGGGACCCGTTGTTTGTCCTGCGATTGAGGCTGCAGTTCGGAGTCGGGCGGCGGCGTTGTCGGCGCACTTTGCGCCTCTTTCGCAGCGCGTTTCGCGAATTTCTTCTGCTCACGCCGTTCCGCCTTCGCCCGTTGCTTTTCCTGCCGCTTCATTTCCTTCTGGCGCTTTTTGAACGTGATGCTCATAGCTCTCCTCAAAAGTCCGGGGCCACGCTAACATCATCGAGAGTAGTAAGGCTACCAGCGCGGTTCGCGCGGCTGGCGAGCCGATTCCCGGTAATCCTCATGCGAGAATCCGCTACGGCCGCGACTACCACCGGGGCGTCCGCCGCTATTGCTGCGCGGGGGGCGTTCGCCCTTGGGCCGCGCCTCGTTGACCTTGAGGTTGCGGCCTCCCACTTCTTTTCCGTCGAGAGCGGTAATGGCCTTCGCTGCCTCGGCGTCATTGGGCATTTCCACGAAAGCAAAACCGCGCGCCCGGCCTGTCTCGCGATCAGTCACGATGTGAATGCGCCCGACCTGGCCAAAAGGCTGGAACAGCGCCGTCAAATCGGCCTCCGTAGTTTGAAAACTCATGTTGCCAACAAAAAGATTCTTCATTCGCGATCTCCCTTACTGCGTACTTGAAATTGATGTGTGCAAAATCTGGATAAACG
>Ga0126379_10000444_pt1 | contig 22842 bp, 20 predicted proteins | sample PanSoiMetPlot_24_FD_92640 | JGI IMG/M metagenome (GOLD analysis project Ga0126379, IMG submission 92640) | Tropical forest soil microbial communities from Panama - MetaG Plot_24 | ecosystem: Environmental > Terrestrial > Soil > Tropical forest > Bulk soil | place: Panama | collected 2016-02-17
AGATGGATTGCAGACCGCCTATCTGTACGATCTGAAGACACCGAAGGCCACAGCGGTGGCCATGCCACCGGGATTGACCGATCTAGCAGGGACTCCAAATGCTTTCGCCCCGAGGAGCAACTCGCTGCTGTTGCAGTATCAGAGCTCACAGCAACCGTCGGATCTATGGGTATACGACATCGCATCGCAGAAGCCCAGGCAATTGACGTACTCGGCGGTGGCAAGCCTGAATCCCGGGAGCCTTCCAGCGGCGCAGCTGGTGCACTACAAGAGTTTTGACGGGAAGATGATCAGCGCGTTTCTGTGGATGCCGTTCAACCTTAAGCGTGACGGCAGCAATCCGGGTATCGTGCTTCCGCACGGCGGCCCCACCGGACAGACTACGGATTATTTCAATTCCACGGCCGCGGCGCTCGCATCGCGCGGCTACATTTGTATCGCTCCGAACGTGCGCGGATCGACAGGTTACGGAATCGACTTCCAGAAGGCCAACTTCCAAGACTTGGGCGGTGGAGATTTGCAGGACGAGGTGTATGCGACGAAGTTCCTGATCGATACCGGATATGTCGATGCCAATAAGATTGGAATCACGGGCGGTTCCTACGGCGGGTTCATGACACTGATGGCTATCGGCAAGACCCCGGATGTTTGGGCCGCGGCGGTTGAGCAGTACGGAATCATAGACTGGTACACCATGCTTCAACATGAGGATCCCTCCCTTCAGGAGTACGAGAAGTCACTTCTGGGCGATCCGGTGAAGAACAAGTCAGTGTACGATGCGACCTCGCCGATCAAATACATTCGCAATGAGAAAGCGCCCCTGCTGATCCTGCAGGGTGAGAACGATATTCGTGTGCCAAAGGAAGAAGCCGAGCAGGTTTACGACATCCTCAAGAAGGAAGGCCGCACCGTCGAAGCACACTATTACCCTGCTGAAGGTCATGGGTTTGCCAAGCGCGAGAACCAGATCGATGCGCTGCGGCGCACGGTGGCGTGGTTCGACAAGTATCTGAAGGGCGAGAGCCAGGCCAAATGACGTTGGGCTCTTTGTCTAAGAAAGACCGCATCTTCGTGCTTACCGGCGCTGGCGTCAGTGCGGAAAGCGGGCTGCCTACGTTTCGCGGAGTGAATGGGTTGTGGCGCGGATATCGGGTGGAGGAGGTGGCGTCTCCGGAGGCGTTCTCGGCTGATCCTGCAATGGTTTGGCAATTTTACCCGGAACGCCGGCAGAGACACGCGACGGTGAAGCCGAATCCGGCGCATTTTGCGCTGGCGGAGTTGGAGCGCTGGCTGGGGGATCGGTTTTTCCTCTGCACGCAGAACGTCGATTCGTTGCACGAGCAGGCCGGCTCTCAGCGGGTTGTGCACCTGCATGGGCGGATCATGTGGTCGCGATGTTCGGACCCGCGCTGCGGGTCGGAGCCGTTCGAGGACGGGCGAGCGTACCCGCGGCGGGAGGAGATTCCGCGCTGCGAACAGTGTGGCGCGCTAATTCGTCCTTATGTCTGCTGGTTTGGCGAAGTCCCGTTTGAGATGGAGTTGATTCTTCATCAGCTCGGAGCGGCGACTATGGTGCTCACGATTGGCACATCAGGAGTGGTGGAACCGGCGGCAAGCTTCGTGCGCATGGCCCGGCGGAATCGGGCGCAAACGGTTTACGTGGGGCCGGAAGAGCCAGCGAATCGGGCCTTCTTCGACGAGGTGGTGGAGGGAAAGGCGGGCGAGGTGTTGCCGGGATTGGTGAGCGAATTGGGGAAGGGTGCTTGGTAGGAAGTGGCGGGGGTTCTAACCCACAGTTATCGATTCGTTTTCCAATCCTTCCACTGTCCGCCAGAGGCAAAATGTAGTCGTCGTCTGGGCGGCGGTAGCTAACCAATATCGAGCGACGCTAACTCTAGCGAATGAAATATCCGGTGATGTGGTAGGCCGCGTAGGCGGAAACGTAAGCCACGACGGTCATGTAGGCGAACTGAGCGGCGGGCCAGGTCCAGCTATTGGTCTCGCGACGCACGACGGCCAGCGTCGACATGCACTGCATGGCGAAGGCGAAGAAAACCAGCAGGGCGACAGCTCCTGGCAGGGTCAATTCTTGGCGCAGAGCCATCTGCAGGTCGAACGAGTGGACCTCCGCGTCGATTCCGTTCAGTGTACCGAGCGTCGCAATGATGACTTCTCGCGCGGCCAGAGAAGTAACCAACCCGACGCCTATTTTCCAGTCGAAGCCGAGGGGCCGAATGACGGGCTCGATGGCATGGCCGACCGAGGCAACCCAGCTATCCTGGATTGCAGGCGGCTGGCCGTTGTGCATGGGGAAATTCGTCGCGGCCCACAGCACGATTGAGATCAGCATGATTACCGTGCCGGCGCGATACAGAAAGGCTTTGCCGCGATCGACGAGGCGTAAGCCAAGCGAGGCGGGCATGGGCCAGCGGTACGGCGGCATCTCGAGGATGAAGGGCGCGTCCTTGCTGCGCAGAATCGTAGATTTCAGAATCCGCGCCGTGAAGACCGCCATCAGGAACCCCAACACGTAGAGACCGAGCATGGCCGCTGCACGCGTGCTGAGAAATGGTCCGAGCACAGGGCGGCCGGGAATGAACGCTGCGATCACCATGGTGTAGACAGGCAATCGTGCCGAGCAGGTCATGAAGGGCGCAATCAGGATGGTGGCGATGCGGTCGCGCTTGTTCTCGATGGTACGCGTGGCCATGATGGCCGGCACCGCGCAAGCGTAGGCAGACAGCAGTGGGATGAAACTTTTGCCGTTCAGTCCGACGCGCGACATGGTGCGGTCGGCGATGACGGCTGCGCGCGCGAGATACCCCGAATCTTCAAGAATGCCAATGACCAGAAACAGCAGCAGAATCTGAGGCAAAAAGACGACGACCGATCCGGCTCCCTTCCAGACGCCATTGATGATGAGGGAGCGGAGCATGCCGTCAGACAAAATGGCTCCCACTCTCGCGCCGGTGGCGTCGAGGAAGCCTTGCAGAATGTCCTGCAATGGCTTGCCGGCAACAAAAATCATCTGGAAGACAGCCACGATGACGGCAAGGAAAATCAGGGGTCCCCAAACTCGATGCAGAAAGATGTTGTCGAGTCGCTTGGTCCAGACCGGTGTTGCCGGGCGGCGATAGTTGGCGGTCTCGCCGACGCGAACGGCCCACTCGCGCACGCTGCGAGTGCTACCGACTACCGGCAACTCCAGCGGCTCAGGAGGAGACGAGGTGGCAGACAGGAAATTCCTTACAGCCTCGAGCCCTTCTCCGGTGGTCGCGCTGACGAGGGCAACCGGCGTTCCCAACTCGCGCGCGAGGGCGAGGACATCGACTGCTCCCTTCTGTCGCTTCAGTTCGTCCGCCATGTTTAGCAAAACCAGTGTCGGAAGACCGAGCGCTATGACACGTGCAGCCAGCACGAGATGGGTATTCAGGTTGTTGGAATTGAGGACGACGATGACCGCATCGGGACGCGGCATGCCCGGCATTTTGCCTTGCAGTACCTCCACGGCGACACGCTCGTCTTCGGATTTCGGATGGAGACTATAAATGCCGGGAAGATCGATGAGCGCAACCTCTTCGCTCAAGGGGTTACGCATATACCCGACATGATGCTCGACGGTGACGCCGGGGAAGTTGGCAACTTTCTGTCGGAGTCCAGTGAGACGGTTGTAAAGGGTAGTCTTACCGGAATTGGGAGGACCTACGACGGCAACGGTTCGGACTCCGGCTGCATTCTGCTCCTCCGGGCGTGCCACAGCATGACACGTCATCGCCGGACCTCCGTTAGGTTAATCACCGAATGCTGCAGCGCCGACCAGGGATACTTCGATATAACGCGAGAGCTCGCGGCGGAGAGCCACTTCCGTCCCTTCGACCCGATAGACCCGAGGATCCCCCCCGGGGCCGCTGCGCTCGACGCTGACTTCCAGGCCGGGCACAAAACCCAGATTCATCAGATGTTCGGCGATGGAGTGGTCGAGGCGCAATTCCCGCACAATGCCCCGCTCGCCGACCTGAAGATCCGCCAGAGCGCCGTTGCCCTGCGCGTGCCGGTGCCTGCGGCCGAATATGAAGTTGAAAATCATTTTCAATTCCAACTCTATTCTAACCCCTTCTCAATTTCTGACAACGACCAAAGTCACACCTGATTGTGACAAGCGAACATGGTGGGGAAGCATATCGGGAATATGGCGCTTTGAGCCATTTCTCTTTGCTTGTGGCACACTGGTGAAATCGTCACTGCCGGAAGGAGCTTCGGATGTTAGGCCTGAGCGATATGGCCAGCCGTATTGTGCAGTCCACGATTCGCACTATGTCTGTGGAATGCGAGAAGGTAGGCGGCGTTAACCTGGCGCAGGGTGTGTGCGACACGGAGGTCCCAGCGGTCGTTCGAAAAGCAGCAGAGGCGGCAATGGAAGCAGGTCATAATCAGTACACGCGGGCCGACGGGATCGCCAGTCTTCGTCAGGCAATCGCCGGCAAGCTGCTGAGACAGAATGGGATAGCGGCTGATCCCGAGAGCGAGATTCTGGTGACCTCGGGGGTGACCGGGGGATTCGACTCTTCGTGCCGTGCGCTGCTGAATCCGGGGGATGAGGTCATCCTGTTTGAGCCGTACTACGGCTACCATTACGCGACCCTGGCCAGCCAGTATTGCAAACCGGTGCTGGTGCCGCTTGATCCGCCAGATTATTCGCTGGCAGCAGACCGTCTCGCTGCGGCGATCAACCCGAAGACGCGAGGGATTGTGGTCAATACGCCGGCCAATCCGTCAGGGAAAGTGTTTTCCAGGGGTGAACTGGCCAAGATTGCCGAGATTGCAACGCGCCATGATCTGTTCATCTTCACCGACGAGATTTACCAGCACTTCGTCTATGACGGACAGCGGCATCTGAGTCCAGCTTCCCTGCCCGGTATCGCCGAGCGAACGATTACCATCTCAGGATTCTCGAAAGTCTTCAGCATTACCGGATGGCGCATCGGCTACGTGTACGCATCCGCAAAATGGACTCCGGCGATCAATTACTTCCACGATCTCACCTATGTCTGTGCGCCGTCGGCATTGCAACACGGTGCCGCCGCCGGTCTGGAGCTTCTACCGGATTCGTTTTACAGCGACCTTATCGACGAGTATCAGCACAAGCGCGAGATGATTTGCGACGCACTGCGTGAAGCTGGGCTGGAGCCCAGCGTTCCGGCGGGGGCGTACTACGTGCTGGCAGATGCGTCGGCGGTTCCGGGAGCGGACAGCATTGAGAAGGCGATGAATCTGCTCCATCTCACCGGCGTGGCATGCGTGCCAGGAGAGGCCTTCTTCCAAGGGGGAAGAGGCGAGCATCTGCTGCGCTTCTGCTTTGCCAAGACGACTTCCGATCTGGCAAATGCGTGCGAACGGCTAGCGCGGTTGCGGCAGGAGGCGCGGCGTTGAGATCCGCCGCGCATGCACATCGGCGGGGTCGGAGCCTGTTCGATTAGAGATCGCAAATGCCGGGGCTGAAGCCATCGGTTATTTTGGGACACGCATTTCACCGGCTCGAAAAGCCGGTGCTCCCCCAGGGCTATCCAGACCTTTTAACGAAATGCCACATTGCGCCGCGCAAATAACACGCGCGAATACGTGGCATAAATAGTTTGAATTTCACAGGACCGCGAAAAGCCTGTATTCCTAGAACAACCACCAGAAACACTCGGCCAACGCAGCCGGCGCGTTGGTATTTTCTGGTTGAAACGGATGGTACGCGGGGCGCTTCACACTACTCCCGGTCGATTGCTAGGAGAGGGCGTTGCGCCGTCACACGCAACGAACATGTCGAGCCCGACTTTTGATCCTGCGCTGCGGAGTTACTACAAAGAAGAGTCAGATCGGGTTCGACGCGATTTTGAAAGCAACGCTTCGGGCAAGGCCTGCATTCAGGGGCGCGCACAGTTGGCGGACAAGCTGGTCTTCCACCTGTGGCCCCAACAGAATGCCTTCTCTCCAGGCTCAGGAGTTGCCGTCGTGGCGCTGGGCGGTTATGGCCGCCAGGCGCTCTATCCGCATTCGGACATCGACCTGCTTTTTCTCTGCGAGACGGAAGGCTTGCGCGCACGCGCGAAAGATCCTGTGCGCACCATCTGCCAGGAACTTTGGGACACGGGGTTGCGGGTCAGTCCTACAACTCGCACGCTGGACGATTGCAGCCGATTCGATCAGGAGAATGTTGAGTTCACGATTTCGTTGCTGGACTGCCGCTTTCTGATCGGCGACGAACGACTGTTCGCCCGCCTGCGCGATAACATCGTGCCGCAGTTAGTGGCGCGCGAATCCAACCTGCTGATCTCACGACTGGTTGAGGTCACGAACAGCCGGCATCAGAAATTCGGGAAGACCATCTTTCACCTGGAACCCAACCTGAAGGACGGCCCGGGAGGGCTGCGGGATTTTCACATCACTCGTTGGGTGACGCTGATCGGCGAGTTGGCGAGCAATCGGGAGTGGCCGGCTTCGCTGCAAATCCAACAGAACTCGGATGACGACAGCGTGCTGGATGGCATGGAGTTCATGTCGTCAGCGCGCTGTTACTTGCACTACCGCAGCGGCCGCGATGAAAACATTGTTTCGTGGGAAGCTCAGGAGGATCTGGCCGGACGCGGCGTGGGCAGCGCGGAGGGCCCGATCTCGTCGGCAGAGTGGATGCGCCTGTACTTCCGTTACGCAAAAACTCTGTATCGCAACGCGCGGCAGGTGCTGGACCAGACAACGGCGTCCCGTTCGGCACTGGTGCGGTCGTTTCGCCGCTGGCGGTTCGGGGTCTCGAACGACGAGTTCTCGGTAGTGGACCGGAGGGTTTACATCCAGCAATCGGCGGGCGCGCGCGATCCAGAGGTGGTGTTGCGCCTGTTCATCTTCATGGCGCGGCATGGTCTGCAACTCGCCATAGAAACGGAGCGCCGGTTGAACAATGCTCGCCGCGCACTGCGCGATGCCATGCCGCAAGGTGCCAGCTTGTGGCGGTATCTGCGCGAGCTTTTGCTGCAGCCATACGCAGCCGAAGCGCTGCGGGCTATGCACTCCGTGCGTTTACTGTCGCAGGCTGTGCCCGAGTTCGAGACGATCGACTCACTGGTGTTGCGCGACCTCTATCATCGCTACACCGTCGATGAGCACACGTTTCTCACGATCGAAACGCTGCACGAGCTTGCGAAGAACAAGGCGGAATGGCTGGCACCGTTTGCCGAGGTTTTCTCGGAGCTTGAGCGGCCGGAGCTGCTGTTCCTGGCTTTGCTTTTCCACGACACGGGCAAGGGCCTTGCCGGGAACAATCACGTTCACGGAAGCCTGCAACTCGCGCTGCCGGCGGTAGAGCGGTTGGGACTGAGCGCAGAAGACATCAAGACGGTAGGCTTTCTCATCTCCAGCCACCTAGAGCTTTCGTCCACACTGCGGCGGCGCGACATCTTCGATCCAGAAACAGCGCGCGAACTCGCCGGCAAGATGGAGACACCCGAGCGGCTGAAGATGCTGACGCTTATGACGCTGGCCGATATCAAGGCGGTAAATCCGGAGGCGCTCACGCCGTGGAAAACCGAGAGCCTTTGGCAGCTCTATATCGCGACGGCGAACTACTTTAACCGCAGCGTCGACGAAGAACGGTTTCACGCAGAGGTGGCTACCGAACAGGTGGAACGCATTGTCGCGCTGGCACCCAAGGACCGTTCGCCACTGTTGAAGTTCCTGAATGGACTGCCGCAGCGCTATTTGCTGTCGTATTCACCCGAGCAGGTGCTGGGACACTTCGAGATGGCCAAGCGCCTGGGGTCGGAACCGGTGCAGGTCGGCTTGCGCCAGACACGCGACCAGCACGAACTCACAGTGATCAGCGCCGACAAGCCCGGTCTCTTCGCCATGCTGACAGGAATTCTGTACGGCTGGGGAATGGATATTACGAAGGCGAGCGCGCTGTCGAACGAGACTGGCGTGATCGTGGACAGTCTCTACTTCCGTGATCGCTTCCGCACACTCGAACTCAATCCATCCGAACGCGAGCGTTTCAAGAAATCGGTGGTATCCATTCTGAACGGAGAGGCGCCGCTCGACAGGTTGATCGAACCCCGCCTTCGTGCCGACAACAAGCCGGTCAAGCTCAAGGTGGAAACCAAACTGCGCTTTGACGACGGGTGCTCGCCCACCAGCACCATGATCGAAATTACGACACAGGATCGTCCGGGATTGCTGTACACCATCAGCTCAACTCTTGCGGGCGAGGGTTGCAGCATTGAAGTCGCGCTGATCGACACCGAAGGTGCAATGGCGCACGACGTGTTCTATCTGACGTCGAGTGGCATGAAGCTGACTCATAATCAGCAGCGCGAGGTAGAGTGGGCACTTACGACGGAGCTGAGCGAAACGCTGCCGGCGAGCTGGTAAGAAGCGACTAGCAACAGGCAGTTTGCATTTAGAGCATTCTCCCCGTAAAACGCCAAATTCTCGCATATGATTCTGTGGTTTCGCATCGAATGCCTCACCTGCTTTGCGGCAGCATGACAGGATAGGTTTCGCGCGCACCGACCGGGCTGATTGTTGTGAATCGCAATTCGGCTCGCATGTCCTGCTCTGCAAGATGTGCCGTCACGCGCTCTTTCACTTCCTCGCGATTGATGTTTTCGCGCAAGAACATCAAAACCGACGGACCCGCGCCGCTCAGCGCGACGCCATTTACTCCCTCGCTTCCTGAAAGTGCGCTCAGTACCGGTAACAGAGGACACAGTTGCGCACGGTAGGGATGGTGCACGCGATCGCTGAGCGCCTCCGCCAGCCACTCTCCGTGGCCCTGAGCAAACGCCAGCACCAGCAGCATGGCGCTTTGAACGTTGTGGATGAGATCGACGCGGCTATAAAGACGCGGAAGGACCCGGCGAGCTTCCGACGTGGCAAGGGGCGTTTCCGGAATCGCGAGCAGCAATGGCCACTCCACGGCAACCGGAATGGGCAACACGTGTATAGCAGGAACCGAGCCTCCGCGCGACGGAGACAAGGTGCGCGCCAGCACGACTCCTCCATGCCAGCAAGCTGCTACGTTGTCGGGATGGCCTTCGCACGCGGAAGCCTCAGAGACGATGCGCTCGTTGTCCCAATCCAGACCGCCGAAGCTCGCGGCAAGCGCCACGCTGGCCAGCACCGCCGCCGCTGACGAGCCACAACCCATGCCGAGCGGTATCTCGTTATCGAGACGAATCGCGAGCGGGGTAACCGGCCGGCCTTCGCGCTGCAGCAGCGAGGTGTAGGTGTCGACTATGAGGTTATTGGGCAGCTTGCCACACAGGTCGGCGTTGCGACCGTGAGCGTCGATGGAGAAGTCGACCGCGGGGCGGGCTTCAACCGTCAGTCCGAAGTCAAACGCCAAGGCGGCTGCATCGAAGGCCGGGCCAAGGTTAGCCGACGTGGCGGGAAAGAACAGGCGGAATGGCATCCCCGAGGGATCAGCCATGGCGCTCGGCTTTCTCGTGAGCTTGGAGGGCACCGAGTACGGCATCCGCGCTCGCGTCCAGCACGACGGGCGCGCGCTGCTGCAATTTGGTCAGCGACTGGAACTCGGAGTCTGCCATGCGCGGCACCGAGAGCTCGCCGCGATGGAAGTTGATGGTGTACTCGGGATCTTTCAGCACATGGCCGGTCAGAATCAGCACCACGGACTCGGACTTGCTGATGAATCCGGTGCGAACGAGCTTTTTGAGCCCCGCCAGAGTCACCGCGGAGGCAGGTTCGCAGCCGATACCGTCGGCTCCGATCTCCGTTTTGGCCACTGCAATTTCGGCTTCACTTACCTGCTCGACGCAGCCATTGGTCGCCTGTAGAACTGCCAGCGATTTCTGCCAGGAAGCAGGATTGCCGATGCGAATGGCAGTAGCCAGCGTCTCGGCCTCGACCGGCACCAACTCTCTGCCAGCCTTCTCGTGCACCGTTCGGTACAGGGGATTTGCGCCTTCGGCCTGGATGACCGAGATCTTCGGCACGGAATCGACAAAGCCCAGGCGCTTCATCTCGAGGAACGCTTTTCCCAGCGCCGAATTGTTGCCCAGATTACCGCCGGGAACGACGACATGGTCAGGCACGCGCCAGTCGAGTTGTTCCAGCAGCTCGATGGCCGCGGTTTTCTGCCCTTCGAGCCGATAAGGATTGACGGAGTTCAGCAGATAGATGGGATGTCGCCGAATGATGTCATTGAGCACGCGCACGCAACCGTCGAAATCGGTGCGTAGTTGGCAGGTGAGGGCTCCGTAGTCGAGCGATTGCGAGAGCTTGCCCCAGGCGATTTTGCCCTCGGGAATAATGACCAGACTGCGCATGGCTCCGCGCGCGGCATAAGCGGCCATGGAAGCTGAGGTATTACCGGTAGATGCGCATGCCACCCAGTGGAAATTGTTCTGGCGAGCGAACGAGATCGCGACTGTCATGCCGGTATCTTTGAACGATCCCGTGGGATTCATGCCCTGGTGCTTCGCCCGAAGGTGGTCGACACCAGCCGCGCGGGCACAGCGCGGCAGATCGTAAACCGGGGTGTTCCCTTCCCGCATGGTGATGGCCGATGACCAATCGTCCAATTCAGGAAGCACTTCGCGAAAGCGCCACACGCCGCTAGAATCCAGGGTCTGGTTCGAAGTTCTCCGCTCGCGCCAGATTGCTTTCAATCTGTCAGCATGGAAATCGTCGTCCCCGCTCCAGCCGGGAAAATTCACTTCCAGCAGCTCGCCGCATCGCTTGCAACGGAAATCGGGGGCAAGGTCGCCGGCAGTCGCACCACAACCGATGCAGCGAACGATGTAGCTGCCGCGAGAGATACGATTTGCATCGACTGCTTCCATGCGATGACTCGGCTCTTCCGGATATCTGTTAATTGTAAGTTACGATACGGAAATTCGTGGTCATGCGCACGCCCAATGCGGAAGAAACACAAAGGGAGGAGCGGCGACTCCTCCCTATTCTGTCGAATGCGCTCGGAATGCCAGAGAAGCTTTCGCTAATCCGGGACCCTCGATCGGCCCTTATTCGACGTACGGCTTCCACTCGCCGTCTTTGGTTTCCATCAGAACGACGCTGGCCTTGATCGGTGCAGCACTGTAGAAGTCCACGCCATAGCTCTTGATCAGCGTTCCGCGGTCCCAGGTGTTGAAGCTGTGCACTAGATCGCCGGAAGCATCAAATTCCTTGCCCAGACGATTGGGCTCCCACTTCCAGGTGTAATCGACTTTTGCCAAGTGTGGCTTCACCATAAAGATTTTGTCGATTTGGACGAACTTGCGCGTGGCCAGCGGTACCGAGTACATGACGTAGCCGTCCGTGCTCTTGCCCTTCTCCACGCCGGGGATGTCGCCGAGCAACTTCTGGCCCGCAGGGGTCACAGTCGCAATGATGGTGTTGTAGCTCTTCTGCTTGACCTCCAGGATGCCCGCCTTGGCCAGCAGCTTGTAGTGCGGGTCGTTGGGCTTTTCATTCACGCTGGAAACGACGGTTCCGACGCTGAAGGTGATCTTCCCTTCGCCCTGCGCTTTCAGGATGTTGTTGATGGCGACTTTGGCAACGGGCTGGGTCAAAACCTCGCGGGCCGTTTTGAAGAAGTAGAAGATCGTGCCACCCACCACGGCGACCAGGGCAAGCACCATGATAAACACGCCGAGGTAGGAGGACTTCTTCTCCATTTCCACTTCGGCGGCGAAGAGTTCGGGCTCGTGTACGGTTTCCGTAGAAGGTTTGCTGGATTCTGTGACTCCGGGATCGGTTACGGTGGGCATCGCTTCACACCTCCGCTACTCCTTCAGAGTATGAATTGGATAAACAAACTCGCAGTGAGCGGCGTCACAGCAGAAAGTGAGGGGTGAACGTTGCCGAAGGCGCTGAAAATGAGTCGCTTAAGGCTGTTCCAGCACACGGCAGGAGTAGGTTTTGATGACCATCCAGACCGGCTTTCCGCGTTCCAGGGCCAGCGCTTCGCACGCGCTCGGCGTGAGATGAACCGCAAATTGCTGACCACAGTCCACTACGGCGACCACAGTTACGTCGCGGCGATCTAGCGAGCTAATCGTTCCCTTTAGCACGTTTCTGGCGCTTAGACCGACGGGCATTTCAGTGGCCAACAGGATGTCGCCGGCACGCACGCCGACTCGCACGCGATCGCTTGATCTACGAGTCAGCGGAACTTCCAAGGCGGTCTCAGAGTTGCCGATGCGGCACGTCATGGTTCCATGCTCTTCATGCGAGCTGACGACTTGGCACTCAAAGATGTTCTCGAATCCAGCCAATTGCGCAATCGATTCGAAGCGCGCGCGGGAAAGCACTTCCTGTGGCGTGCCCTCGGCAAGAATGCGGCCCGCCTCGATGACCAGAACAAGACTTCCGAGCGCATACACTTCCTCAAGTTCGTGGGTGACACACAAGACCGGAACGGCGTGACAAGCGTTCCAGCGGCGAAGATCGTCGAGAATCCTGGACCGCGTTATCGCGTCGAGCGCTGTCAGCGGCTCGTCCAACAATAAGGCTTTTGGACGAGTGACGAGCGCTCGTGCAAGAGCTACTCGCTGGCGTTCGCCGCCGGACATCTGGGACGGACGTCGATCGAGAATATGCATGATGCCGAACGATTGGACCACTTCCTGCGTGCGAGTGTCTCGTTCCTGTGGCGGAAGCGTATTGATCCCATACTCAATGTTCTGACGGGCATTCATGTGGGGAAATAAGGCGAGGGTCTGAAAGAGGTATCCGACGTGACGATCACGAGTTGGGACGTTGATATTCGCCTGTGCATCAAAGAGGACTGCCTCGCCGATCGAAACGAGTCCCGCATCCGGATCTTGCAGCCCGGCGATGCAGTTCAGGACGCTGGTCTTACCTGCTCCCGAAGGTCCGAACAGAACTGTGAAGCCTGGGGTGAGCGTGAACTGCACATCGAGCGAAAATCCCGGGGGTGCTGTAGAAGCACCGGCGAACTGTTTGCGCAAGGCAACCGTTAGAGTGGCGGTCTCGGACTTCGCTAGGGCGCTTACTGCCATTCCCACAGACTCCATTTTGTGTGACGACGCAGTCCGAACAGAACCGCCAGCAACACAAAGCAGCTCACCAGCAGCAGGAACGCAGTCTGGTTGGCGACGGCGTAGTTGAGCGCCTGCACCTGGTCGTAAATGAGAATGGAAGCGGTTTGCGTGGCGCCGGGAATGTTGCCACCGATCATCAGCACAACCCCGAATTCGCCGAGTGTGTGCGCGAAGCTAAGGACCAGTCCGGTGAAGACGCCGGGAATACCGAGCGGCAGGATGATCTTCCAGAAGCTTCGCCAGGAAGACGCACCAAGAGTGGCCGATGCCTGTAGCAACGTTCGATCGACTGAGGAAAAGGCGGCCGCGATTGGCTGCACGGCGAACGGTAGGCTATACAGCACGGAGCCGATCACGAGACCGCGGAAGGTGAAGGCAAGACTGCCGCCCGTCAGCACGTGATACCAGCGGCCGATGGGACTCAACGGGCCGATGGCGGTCAGCACGTAAAAGCCGAGCACGGTCGGCGGCAACACGATGGGTAGTGCCACGACCGATTCGACCAGGAATTTCCAGCGCGAACGCGACATCGCCAGCCAATAGCCCAGGGGCAAAGCGATCACGATGAGGATCAGGGCTACCACCACCGCCAAGCGCAGTGTGAGTGCGAGTGCCTGAAGGATCATGGCTGTACCGGCGGAGTCAGTCCGTACTTCTGCAGTGTGGCGGCGGCTTCGACCGAGAGCACGAAGTCGAGAAACGCCTGCGCAGCTTTCTTGTTGGTCGAGCGCGACACGATTCCAACTGCCTGCCGCAATTCCGGATAAGCCTCTTGCGGTACCTCCCAGTACTTACCTGCCGAAACCATAGCGGGGGAGCGGGCCAGCGACAGCGCAATCAGTCCGGCCTGCGCATTGCCGGAATGTACGAACTGCGCTGCCTGGCTCACGCTTTCGCCGAACACCAATTTGCCGGAGACTATGTCCTTCAAGCCGTAGTGTTCCAGTGCAGCGAGCGCGGCCCTGCCGTACGGAGCGTGTTGCGGATTGGCGAGGGCAATGCGGGTCACGGAGCTCTGCATGAGCGAATCCATCTTTAACTGTTTCGGATTGAAAGGGGCAGCAGTGGGCACCCACAGTACGAGGTGTCCCACCGCATAGGTCCGCACGGAAGCTGCATCCAGCGCGCCGGAAGCTGCGAGTTTGCGAGGATATTCTTCATCGGCTGAGAAAAAGATGTCGAACGGCGCACCGGCTTGGATCTGGGAAAACAAGTTTCCCGAGGCGCCAAACGAGAGCGTCACCTTGGTCCCGCTAGCAGCCTGGAATTCTTGCGCGAGCTCGCTCAGCGCAAAGTTGAGGTCAGCGGCTGCCGCTACGGTGATGGATTGCCCGGCCGAGTGCCCTGCGAATATCGCCACCGCTATTACGAGTAGCCCAAGCCTACGCATCTTCATCCAATCTAGATGAATGGTCGACCACCTACACTCTGGAGTTAGACATTATTTCGCGGCAGCACATCCGACGAAAGTGCCATATCGCCACCATTTTCGGTTTACCGCTTGACCGGCCGTGCCAATCCTGTCAGAGTAGCAAGCGATGCCTTCCGGGGATGACGCGCAGCTCTGGCCGCCCTACGCTGAGTGAATTGTTTGCGACAATTTTATGATTCGTATTGAGGTTACGCTCAACGCCGATCCCGATGCCATTAGTCCAGTCGTGGAAGGCATAATGGAAATGGCGCGCCGGATGGAATGCGCTTCCGGCAAAGAGTTTGAGGTTGAAACCGCCCTGCGAGAAGCCCTCGCGAACGCAATTCTCCACGGCTGCAAGAACGATCCGACGAAGAAAGTGCAGTGTTGCGTAGCCAGCGATGAACAGCGCGGATTGCTGATCATCGTGCGAGATCCCGGCTCAGGTTTTGAGCCCACCGAAATCCCCGATCCGCTATGCGGGGAGAACATCTATTCCAATCACGGCCGAGGTATATACCTGATTAATCAGTTGATGGATGAAGTCCGTTTCGAGCGAAACGGGACGGAAATCCATATGCGCAAGTACTAACGCCAGTTACCAGTTGTCACCCGTCAGTTCTCTGTAAAAACACTGCTGCGCAACTTTTATCTCTGTCGTATACCAAGAAGCTACGGCAGAGAAGCCTGATCTGATCGGCTAATTCGGCGTTAGCTGACTGCTTTTTATCCGCCCGGACGCGAGAGAACGTGGGCGAATCGTTCCTTCAGGCCAAGGAACGGGGTCTCCAGCCAACGATACGAGATTGCCGCCATAGCGATGGTGGCTGCCAGCGCGACGAGTACGCGCAAGGTGTAACGCAAGAGGCTCGCGGTCTGGTCGTGAACGGAGTAATCGGAGATCAGCAGGCCAAGAACGTGAAACACATACAGGCCGTATGAAATACGGCCCAAATAGACGAGGATTCGATTGCTCTTTCCCCCACCGTTGCGCAGCACCGCGAGTAGAACCAACGTACCACCGATGGCTATCGACGGGTAGCCCAGCACGATTCGCGTCGTGGTGATCGGATCGTCCTTGATGCCGAAGTAAAGACTACCCAGCACTAAACCAGTCACGCCAGCAATCAGAGTGGCACCACGCGCGAGCTTAGAAAGTCTCGGAACCTCTCCCTTCAACAACACTGCCAGAAGGATTCCCAGCGCGATCGGGTCAAGCTGAACGAACGTATTGGACCAAACATCACTTTCGCCGGCATGCATATGGCCGAGATAGACTCGCGCGAGACTCGCTGTCGCGAGCAGCAGGCCAGCGCAGATCAACAATCCTGTTTCCGTCACCCGGCGCACCACCGTGGGCCAGGTAATGTAGAACTGCTCCTCGATGGATACGCTCCACAGGGGGAAAATCACCGACGACGGAAAGCCGTGAAATACGATGAACCAGTTACCTGCAAGCAGCGAAAACCACAAGCCGGCGCGCCACGTGACATGTTGGCCAGGAGCAATCCATTGCAAGACCACGGCCAGCGCCAGAAAGGCGAAGTACAACGGCCAGATTCGCAGCATGCGCCGGATGTAGAACGAACGCACATCCAGCGTCCCGATCAGGTCCTTCTCGCGCAGTAGCAACTCTGTGATGAGGTACGAGCTCAGCACGAAGAACAGGCTCACACCGAAGGCGCCTGTGGCTCCGATCCCTGCAAGCAAACCCGCCAGCACCCAGGGCACGCCGAGTTTGGTCCAGAATGATGGCTCGTGCGGAAATGCATGGTGGAGGAACACAATCAGGAAGGCAAAGAAGCGCAGCACATCCAGTTCCGGATGATAGAAGCGCACGGTGGATGTCCGGGCAGTCTCAACCCGAACTTCTGGGCAGGATGTGACGGTTGCAGACAATACTAAATTCTACTAGATGAGGCTGATCGAAAAGACGTTGGCTCCTTCTTAAGCACTTGCTGGACGCGCACACGATCACAAAGTCGGCCAACTTTCCGACGGCCCGAATTACAAGATACAGACTCCAGGCGCTCAGGAGGACAAGATCTTTGCGAACCTTTCCACCGCCCAATCGATCTCGTCGCGCGAAATCACCAGTGGCGGGGCGACACGAATAACGAGCTCGTGCGTTTCCTTGCAGAGCACCCCCTGCTCTTTCAGCACTTCGCAGAATGGTCGCGCCGGTTTGTTGAGCTCGATACCCAACCACAGTCCCTTACCGCGCGCTTCCTTAATGTGAGGACTCGGAATGGCGCGTAACTTCTCGAGGAAGTAGCTGCCTAACTGGGCAGCGCGTTCGATCAGCTTCTCTTCCACTAGTACGCGTAACGCGGCCCGAGCTACGGCGCAAGCCAGAGGATTTCCGCCGAAAGTGCTGCCATGCTGCCCTGGCTGGAATACGCCCAGCATCGCCTTCGACGCAAGCACCGCCGAGACAGGATAGAACCCTCCTGAGAGGGCCTTACCAATGATCACAGCGTCGGGCCGAATGTCTTCGTGCTGGAAGGCAAAAAGCTTACCCGTGCGACCGAGTCCGGCCTGAATTTCGTCGCAAATCAGCAGGACGCGGTTCGCACGACAGATTTCTGCGGCTAATTTCAGGAAGCCCTTAGGCGGAATGAGGATTCCCGCTTCGCCCTGGATAGGCTCGAGCAGAAACGCGCAGGTGTTCGGCGTAATAGCTTGCTTGAGAGCGTGGGCATCACCAAACGGAATAATCTTGAAGCCAGGAGTGAACGGGCCGAAACCATCGCGGTAGCTGACTTCGCTGGAAAAGCCCACGATGGTCGTCGTGCGGCCGTGGAAGTTGTTCGCACAGACGATGATTTCTGCTTTGCCCTCCGAAATGCCTTTGATTTTGTATCCCCATTTGCGCGCCGCCTTGATCGCCGTCTCGACGGCCTCGGCGCCTGAGTTCATCGGCAACGCAGCATCGAAGCCGGTGAGATCATGAAGCTCTTTGTAGAGCAACGGCAGTTGATCGTTGCGGAAAGCGCGCGAGGTTAACGTGACCTTGTGCGCCTGCTCGACCATAGCTTCAAGAATCTTTGGATGGCAGTGTCCCTGGTTCACTGCCGAGTACGAGGCCAGGCAATCGAGATAACACTTTCCCTCGACGTCGTACACCCATACACCCTCAGCACGTTCAATCACTACGTCTAGCGGATGGTAGTTATGCGCTCCGTACTTCTCTTCCAGCTCGATGAGTTCGTTGGTTCGAGTCATGAGTTCTATAGCTTGCGTCAAATTTCGTCTCCCCATCGTAGTAGCAACCAGCCATCAGCAGCTAGCAACTAGTTTTGCCTTTCGCTCGCTAGTTGCTAGCGGCTAGCTGCGTTTTTAACTCCCCATCGAGCAACCTCCTCAGCAGCACCATCCGCACATACAGCCCACTCGTCGCTGGGCGAAAATATAGCGCCCCCGGATCGTCATCCGCCGTCCTGTCCAGTTCCGCCCTTCGCGGCAGCGGACGCAGGATCATCGCATGCGGCCACATTTTCCGCAGTACGGTCGAGTCGATACCGTACCGTCGCGAACGCCCAACCGCATGACGCCGGTCCGGACGGATCCGATCACCTAAGATAAAGCGGGGAGCGCATGAATTGCCCACCCGCTCCGACTTCCTCCGTGTCCTCTGTGCCTCTGTGGTGAATGATGGTTCCCCCCAGCGTGTCAAACCTCACGTGACCCTGTGACCGCCATCACTTCGCTTTGGGTATCAAGTGGGCAAAAATCAAACCATCGTTCGGTGCCTGGTGGATGTCCCCACCGCAACGTAATTCCATTCGCGACGGCGATTGAAGGTGAGGAACTTGCAGCTTTCGCAACTGACGCTGCGCGTCGTCGCCAAGGAACAAAAGCATGGCAAAAGGTTCGGTTCAAATCGTAGTGGAGCGATGTAAGGCCTGTGGTTTCTGCGTAGAGTTTTGTCCGACCCACGTCCTTGCGCTCTCCTCCGCCTTCAACGCCAAGGGCTATCACCCTCCCTACATGGTCCACCCGGAAAAATGCAGCGGCTGCGATCTCTGTGGAATGTACTGCCCCGATTTCGCTATCTTCGGATTCAAACATCCTACTGAAGAGGCAGAGAACAAAGACGCCCCGCAGGTCGCTGCCCCCGCACCGCGCGCATGGGAGGTGCAGGATGCACGCTGACCCGGCTGGCGTACTCACCGGTTCCCACTTTCTTGACGGCGATCACGCTTGCTGTGAAGGAGCACTCGCGGCAGGCGCGCGTTTCTCCGCCGGATACCCAATCACGCCGTCGACCGAAGTGGTGGAGCGCTTCGCACAACGCATCCCGACAGTCGGCGGCACCTTCATCCAGATGGAAGACGAGCTCGCTGCCTCGATCGCCATTCAAGGCGCAGTTTGGGGAGGAGCTAAGGCCTTTACCGTGACCTCCGGTCCCGGCTTCTCCCTGATGATGGAGCACATTGGCCTCGCTGCCATGACCGAAACGCCTTGCGTCTTTGTTGATGTGCAGCGCGGTGGTCCATCGACCGGCTTGCCGACGCTGCCCGCACAGGCCGACATGATGCAGGTGCGCTGGGGTTCGCACGGTGACTACGAGATCATCGCCCTCTGTCCCAATTCGCCGCAGGAATGCTTTGACTTGACAGTGAAAGCGTTCAACCTCGCCGAGCAGTATCGCTGCCCGGTGTTTGTGATGCTCGATGAAGTCGTCGGCCACATGACCGAGAAAGTCGTGATCCCACCGCCCGAGCAGATCGAAGTTACACCGCGCCGCTACACCACCGTTCCTCCTGATCAATTCAAGGCTTACGAACCGAAGGAAGACCTTGTACCCGACATGCCGCACACCGGCCAGGGCTATAACGTTCATGTCACCGGGCTCACGCACGACGAGCGCGGCTATCCCAACATGAAACCGGCCGCGCAGGACAAGCTGGTCCGCCGGCTCATGGACAAGATCGTCAGGAATGTCGACGACATCTGCCTGTTCGAAGAAGCGGATGTCACCGACTCCGACTGCGTCGTGGTCTCCTACGGCATCACCTCGCGCGTTGCGCAGCGCGCCATTGAAATGGCCCACGAGAAAGGCGTGAAGGTTGGTAAGTTCCGCCTCATCACCGCATGGCCCTTCCCCGAGAAGAAGATGAAGGAAGTCGCAGCTCGCACCGACTCCATTGTTGTCGCAGAGATTAATCTCGGCCAGATGGTGCGCGAGGTCGAGCACGCCGTCGCCGGTAAGGTTCCCGTCCGCTTCGTCGGACACGCCGGCGGCAGTGTCCACAGTCCCGAGGACATCCTGAAGGCCATCATGGAGGTGGCGTGATGACGACCCTTCCCGTGCAGACCAACGTGGTGGAACAGTTCTTGCGGATGGACCGCATCCCGCACATCTGGTGCCCCGGCTGTGGCATCGGGACCAGCGTGAACTCTTTCGCGCGCGCCTTGATCGACGCCAAGATCGACGTGAAGAACCTGGCCATCGTTTCCGGCATCGGCTGCACCGGTCGCGTCGCCGGGTATGTCAACCTCGATTCATTCCACACCACGCACGGACGCGCGCTGCCGTTCGCCACCGGACTCAAGCTGGCGAATCCGAAGCTCAACGTGGTCGTGTACTCCGGTGATGGCGATCTTTTCGCCATCGGCGGCAATCACCTGATTCACGCCGCCCGCCGCAACGTGGACCTTAAAGTCATCTGTGTGAACAACCTGATTTACGCTATGACAGGCGGCCAGACGGCACCCACGACGCCGCGCGAGGTAGTCACGTCCACCAATCCTCACGGAACGTACGATTCGTCCTTCAATCTCCCCTATCTAGTCGAAGCTGCCGGTGCCGTTTACGTCGCGCGGTGGACCACTTTCCACGTGCGCCAAATGGCGCGCACCATGCAGGAGATGTTCAGAAAGCGCGGCTTCTGCTTTCTCGAGGTCATCTCGCCCTGCCCGACGCTCTATCAGCGCCGCAACAAGATGGGCGACGGACTAGACACGATGATCTTCTACAAGGAGCACAGCAAAGTTCGCAACGGCGCGCCCACCAGCGAAGTTTTGCTGAGCAAGGCAGGCGAGATCATCGTTGGCAAGTTCGTCGATCGTGAGCGCGCCGACTACCGCGACCTGATGCACGAGCGATTCTATGAAACCTTGGGAGACCGCTACGTGGAAAGAGAGGCATGCGAATGCGAAATCTAACCGAAATCCGCATCTCCGGGTTCGGCGGACAAGGTGTGATTCTGTCGGCCATCGTCATCGGCAAGGCTGGCTGCATCTTCGAGCACGGCTTCTCGACCATGACGCAGTCGTTCGGACCTGAGGCCCGTGGGGGCGCGTGCAGCGCACAGGTCATCCTGTCGAAAGAGCCCATCCTCTATCCTTACGTCACGCGTCCCGACATTTTGGTCACGATGTCGCAGGAAGCATACTCGCTCTTCACGCCGCAACTCAAAGAAGACGGCATTCTCATCATCGAGCAGGACCTTGTGCGTGTGGAAAAGCTGCCGCCGGGCGTGCGCGTTTATGGCGTGCCGGCCACGCGTCTCGCCGAAGAACTCGGCAAGCGCATGGTGCTTAACACAGTGATGGTCGGCTTCTTCGCGGCGGTTACGAATGTGCTCGAGCCCGGGGCAGTTCGCCGGGCAGTTGCCGACTCTGTGCCGCATGCCTTCCGCGAGCTCAACCTCAAGGCATTTGACAAGGGTTTCGAATATGGCACCGAGCACCTGACTGCCGAGGTCGAGAAAGAGGAGCCCGAGATCGAAGTCTCAACCTTGGAACAGTAGCTCCATACCCTTAATTACATGGCAGCACAAAGCCGGCCCAAATTGGCCGGCTTCTTGTTGTCCGCTTGCAGCTCGTAAACCGTCCTCCTAATCCCTCTGATGCTGAAACGTCCTCAACGCGGACACAAATCCCGTCGCCTGGACGATGTCGTTTCCCTGATATGGACGGTCGAGGTCGGCGATCGCCACCAATACCAGCGAGATGAGAAAAGTCAATACAATCACTTGCAGCACATGGAAACGAAAGCTCGACACTCCAAAGAAGCAGGACGCGGCAACCGTGATGATTCCGCCCGCAACCAACACCGCTCGCAGAATTCCCGGCAGCTGTTCCCGGCTGTGCATCAGGCGGATACGGCGATACTCGGTCAACATCCGCAGTTCCTCCATGAATTGATAATTGGCAATCGAGTCCGGACTGGAGTGCGCCTGGGCTTGGCCGGCCAGCGTCCACAATCGATTGATGATCTCGGTGGTTTCCCGCGGCACCGACTTTCCCGCCTGCATATCGGGCCACTCCTGACTAATGACAACATGCGCGTATTTTTGACAGAGATCTTGCCCTTCCGCCCCGACGGCAGGGTCGATGTCGCCTGTAATTCGCCAAATATTGACTAGCGAATTGGCCTCTTGCTCCGCGTTGGCTTGGGCTGCCTGTAGGTTGTTCCACACACCCGAAAGCATGAAAGCCAGGATCACGGCATAGGTCGTCCCAATCACGGCCACGACAGCGCCGGTAAAGTCGTTCGAATCTTTTCTCGCGTGCGCCGCCGACGAGCGCGTCACAAGGAAGAGGAAGACCAGCGCTGCGATCACACAGGCCGCAATGATGAGGATGTCGAAGAGCAAAGCTTCTTAACACCGCCAAATTCAAAACGTTAGCGGGTATGAGCTTACACCGAAGCGCGCGATCAAAAGTGACGCCTCTTCCAGGTGTATCAGAGTAGTACTGTTTGGATTTGGTCTTTCCCAACTGACAACTGACGACTGGCAACTGCTTCTATCCCACGCGCAAAATTTTATGCTCCGGACATCGCGCGCCGGCGGCTTCGATGAGTTGATCGATCAGGCCGGCTCCGTAGCGAACCAGGAAATATACTCCCGCAATTTCGCGCTCCTGCAGCGTTTTATGCGGAAACAGGGCATTCTCGATCATTGCCGCGTGGCGTGCCAGGACTTGTTGCTTGCGCAACTCCGCCTGTGCCGCACGCTTCTCCAGTCGGCCGACCTGGTAGCGCATCTTGCTGGTTGCGTTTTTGGCGGCGCCGACTAGAGTCTGATCCAGCTTGTGCAGCGATTCGCTGATGCGCTGCATAGCCTCATCGACGGTTCGTATTCCATACTCGAAATCGAGCTTCAGCTCTTGAGGCAGCGAGTGTTTTGCCAACTCTTGGCGCAACTGCGTCTCACCGTGAAACAGATCTTCCAGGTTGAGCTCATATTTGTTGAGCAGTTTCTCGATCTTCGGCTCCAGCAGCGTTGCGCTCATGCGCGGCAGGATCGGCGTCACCCGGGCCAGCAGTTTTTCGTACACGACGCGAACCTGCGCGAAGTAGGCGATCTCTGCCGGGCCACCGATATAGGCCAGGGTGGGCAGCCAGTAATC
>Ga0126379_10000445_pt1 | contig 22828 bp, 19 predicted proteins | sample PanSoiMetPlot_24_FD_92640 | JGI IMG/M metagenome (GOLD analysis project Ga0126379, IMG submission 92640) | Tropical forest soil microbial communities from Panama - MetaG Plot_24 | ecosystem: Environmental > Terrestrial > Soil > Tropical forest > Bulk soil | place: Panama | collected 2016-02-17
CTCGATCGCCTGCATGTACGCGAGCGCGGTCTCGCGGAAGCCCGGCAGTCCGGCCGGCCACTGGTTGAGCCCGTGGAAGCGGCGCCCAGCGCGCACCAGCGGATCGTCAGGCGTGCGCTCCCGGCGGAGGAAGAACGCGGCGTTCCGGCTCGGCGGCCGGTCGGGGAACTGGCCGACCTTCATCGGCAGGTAGCCCACGTTGTCCTCGTTGACCTGGACCGCCAGCTTCTCGGCGAGGGGCAGCGCATGGAACCGCGCCGCCTGCGCGAACGTGGCCTCGATCAGCGAGGCCGCGATGCCATGGCCGCGGAGGTAGTAGAAGCCCACCTTCTCGAACGCCCAGCGAAGCTCGGCGCCGAGCCGCTCCCGCGCTCCGGGTTCGCCGGCGAGGTAGGGCGCCACGTCGAGAATCGGGATCGCGCCCGCGATCAGCTCCGGTCGGCCCTCCGCTGTTCTGTCGATGGACGGCGACATGGCGACACTCCTCCGACGGTGATGTCGCCCTACTGTACCGCAGAACGGCGAGCCCGCCGCCCCGGCGGTCTCTACGCGATGAGGCCGATGGCGCGCGCGGCCAGGACGATGATGATCACGAGCGAGATGGTCACCTGCAGGATCACCAGGAGCTTGACCGAGATCGCCAGCGGCATCGCCTCGGCCGGGGCGAGGCTGCTCGACATGTTGAACGAGAGCGAGAGGTAGTCGATGTAGCCAGGCACCCAGTTCTCGTAGCCCGGGTACCGCACGGAGTGCTGGGGGAAGGCGAAGCACTGCCGCTCGGCCACGCCGCGCGCGTGCGCGACCTGCCGGTGATGGTCCATGGTGGCGTACCACACGGTGAACAAGAGCACGGTCGAGGTGTGGACCAGCGCCACCTCGAGCAGGAGATAGATCGGATTCGACTGTTCCCCGAAGATCGTGGACGCGATCAGCCCCACGACGTCGAGCGACAGCCCCGTCGTCTGCAGCGCCAGCACTCCGAGCGTCAGCCGCCGATGCGACCCGCGCAGGAGCACCGGCCACGACACCAACACGGCGGCGACCCCGATCGCGCACACGACGCTGAGACTGGTGTCGATCACCCGCACCAGCTCGACGAAGCGCGGCTCGACATAGGCGACCAGCGACAGCGAGCGCGCCGTGTAGAAGTCGATCGCCGACACGAGGAGCAGCGAGATCCCGCACGCCACATCCAGCGGATGCCGCTCGTCGGTCGCGCTCATATCGGCCCGCGCATCGAAGGAGCCATCGAGGCCTCGGCGAACGGCCGGGTGCGCCATCCGCGGTGGCTAGTCTAAGCCCGCGCGAGAAACTCGCCGACCAAGGCTGCCTGCCGGAGTGAAATGCGCGCGTACGCCTGTTCGGGCGCCGGCTCCGCCGGCGCAATCCCGCAGTTGGGGGATGCTCGAAGGGGGCCGCCGAGGCCCCCTTCGATCCTCTAGCTGCGATAGCGGAAGTGGCCGGCCTGCGTGTCCTTGTTGAGCTTCTTGCTGAGATGCAGGCCCTCCAGCACGAACTCGAGGGCGGTGGCGACGCCGGCCGGGTCCGCGGCGCCGAGCTTCCGCACCGCAGACACGAGGGGGCGCGCCTCGCCGAGCTGGCGCACGTATTCCGCGGCGGGCATCGTGTCTGACACCTCCACGCGCAGCCCACCCTGGAAGGCGCCGATGGCATCCTCCAGCTCGGAGACGGTGAAGCTCTTGTTGAAGACGTTCAGCACCGCGCGCTGCATCAGCTTGGCGAGCACCTTGTCGTCGCTGCCCTCGCCGAGCGTCTCCATCTCGATCTTGCCGCTGGTGGACGCGACGAGCGCGCCGAGGTCGCTCACCCGCGGCGCGGCATCCTTCTCGCCCAGGCGGATGGCCCGCTTGAGCGCGCTCGACAGGAGGTTCTCGTAGTTGCAGATGCTCACGCGCACCGACACGCCGGAGCGCTGGCTGATGTCCGAGGAGCGGCGCGCCAGGTGGGTCAGCTCCGCCACGATCAGCTTCATGAACTCGGGGGTCTTCACCTCGAGCCCATCGCCCGTGAAGTGCGTGCGCTCGGCCTCCATGATGGCGATCTCGTGCTCGAGCCGGCGCGGATAGTGGGTGCGGATCTGCGAGCCGAAGCGGTCCTTGAGCGGCGTGATGATGCGCCCCCGATTCGTGTAGTCCTCCGGGTTCGCGCTCGCCACGACGTAGAGGTCGAGCGGCAGCCGCACCTTGTAGCCCCGGATCTGCACGTCACGCTCTTCCATGATGTTGAGCAGACCCACCTGGATGCGCTCGGCGAGATCGGGCAATTCGTTGATCGCGAAGATGCCGCGGTTGGTGCGGGGCAGGAGCCCGTAGTGGATCGTCAGCTCGTCGGAGAGATACCGACCCTCCGCGACCTTGATCGGATCGACCTCGCCGATGAGATCGGCGATCGTGATGTCGGGTGTGGCGAGCTTCTCGCCGTAGCGCCGGTCGCGATGGATCCACGCGATGGCGGCATTGTCACCCTCGTCGGCGAGGCGTGCCCGGCAGGCCTGGCAGATCGGCGCGAACGGCTCGTCGTTGATCTCGCAGCTCGCCAGCGCGGGCACCTCGTCGTCCAGGAGCGCCACGAGCAGTCGCGCCATGCGGGTCTTGGCCTGGCCGCGCTCGCCGAGGAACACGACGTCCTGCCCGCTCAGGACGGCATTCTCGACTTGGGGCACCACGCTGTCCTCGTAACCGACGATGCCCTCGAACAGCGGCCGGCCGGCCCGGACCCGGGCGATCAGGTTGTCGCGGATCTCCTGCTTGACCGATCTGGGTTGATAGCCGCTCGCGCGAAGCTGGCCGACCGTGCTCGCTTTCGTCATGGCGCGTCCCCGGGTGCTCGAGGTTGACGTTCGTCGCCGCGCCGATGCACGCGCCGCGCGAGGCCACTATGCGACCCAGACATCATGCTGTCAACCGCGCGCCCGCGGCGGCGATCGCCATCGGGGCGCACCGAAGTTGAGATTGGCGAGAACGGCCCTTAAGATATCGGGCATGCCGCCGAGCGACGCGTCTGGATCCAACTTCATCCGCAAGATGATCGCCGACGATCTGGCGTCGGACCGGTTCGGCGGGCGCGTTGTCACGCGCTTTCCGCCGGAGCCGAACGGCTACCTGCACATCGGGCACGCCAAGTCGATCTGCCTGAACTTCGGCCTGGCCGCGGAGCATGCGGGCGGGCGATGCCATCTGCGGTTCGACGACACGAATCCGACCAAGGAGACGCTGGAGTACGTCGACTCGATCATGGCCGACGTGCGCTGGCTCGGTTTCGACTGGGGCGAGCATCTCTATTACGCGTCGGACTACTTCGAGCAGCTCTACCAGTGGGCCGTCCAGATGATCGAGGCGGGCCAGGCCTACGTCGACGATCAGAGCGCCGAGGAGATCCGCAAGAGCCGCGGCACGCTCACCGAACCCGGAACGGAAAGCCCGTGGCGCAACCGCCGGGTGGAGGAGAACCTCGCGCTCTTCGAGCGGATGCGGGCGGGCGAGTTCCCCGATGGCTCGCGCGTGCTGCGCTCGAAGATCGACATGGCGTCGCCGAACCTGAACCTGCGCGATCCCACGATGTACCGCATCCGGAAGGTGTCGCATCACCGGACGGGCGACCGCTGGCGCATCTATCCGATGTACGACTTCGCCCACGGGCAATCGGACTCCATCGAGACCATCACGCACTCGATCTGCACGCTCGAGTACGAGGACCATCGGCCGCTCTACGACTGGTACTGTGACACGCTCGGCATCTACCACCCGCAGCAGATCGAGTTCGCCCGCCTCAATGTGAGCCATACCGTGCTCAGCAAGCGGCGCCTGCTCGAATTGGTCGAGGGAGGCCACGTGAGCGGCTGGAGCGACCCGCGCATGCCCACCATCGCGGGCCTGAGGCGGCGCGGGTACACGCCGGAGGCGATCCGGGATTTCTGCGAGCGGATCGGCGTGGCGAAGAAGGACTCGTTGGTCGACGTCGCGCTGCTCGAGCACTGCCTGCGCGAGGACCTGAACCGCCGGGCGCCGCGCGCGATGGCCGTCCTCCGTCCCCTGCGCCTCGTGATCGAGAACTACCCGGAGGGGAAGGAGGAGATGCTCGAAGCGGTGAACAACCCGGAAGATCCGTCGATGGGCACGCGGCACGTGCCCTTCTCGCGCGTCCTCTATATCGAGCGCGACGATTTTCGCGAGGACCCGCCGAAGAAGTACTTCCGGCTCTTCCTCGGCAACGAGGTGCGCCTGCGCTACGCCTACATCGTCCAGTGCACCGACATGGTGAAGGATCCCGCGACCGGCGAGGTGGTCGAGGTGCGCTGCGTCTACGATCCGGCGACGCGGGGCGGCGACGTGCCCGGCGGACGCCGCATCAAGGGCACGATTCACTGGGTGTCGGCGCCGCACGCGGTCGAGGCGGAGGTCCGTCTCTACGAGCACCTGTTCCAGGTCCCCGTTCCGGGAGCGGACAGCGACGACTGGAAGGCCGACATGAACCCGCGCTCGCTCGAGCGGGTCCTGGGCTGCCGCCTCGAGCCGAGCCTGCGGGACGCCGCGCCGGGCAGCCGCTATCAGTTCGAGCGCAACGGCTATTTCTGCTCGGACACGGTGGATTCGTCGCCGGGGCAGCCGGTCTGGAACCGCGCGGTCGGCCTCCGGGATTCGTGGGCGCGGATCGAAAAATCGGCGGAGTAGTCGCCGCGGTCGACCCGGGACGTCCAGCGCTTTCCGCCGACTCGACAATTTCTTCGAATCACCGCTCCAGGTCCGCCGTCTGATTCCGCGAGGAGGGGACGGAGCATGTCGATGAGAACGATCACCATCTCGGAGTCACCCGGATCTGGCCCACCTGCAGCAGATGCTCCAGGTTTCGATCGCCGCTGGTTCATTCGCGCAGCGTTGATGGCTGCGGGCGCCTGCGCCCTCACTGCGGGGTCCCTCGTGAGGGGCGCTCGCGCCCAGAGTCAGCCGCCCGGTCAGATGCCCGGAGGCGCGCCGGCTCCGCCGATGACAGGCGCTGCGCCGCCTCCTCCACCGGCCGGCGCTCCGCCCGCTGCGCCGCCGGACGCGCCGCCCCCGCCCGGAATGCCGGGAGCGGCAGGGGTTCCTGGACCGGGCGCGCCACCATATCAGCAGGGTGCCCCACCATATCAGCAAGGCGGGCCGCCGTATCAGCCGGGTGTGCCGTCAGCTCCGCCAGGCCCACCGGGTCCGCCAGCGCTGGGCGGGCCACCACCTCCAATGACCGGGGCCTACCCCCCGGCACCACCGCCGAGGGTGGAGGTCGTGCCCCCGTTGCCCGGTCCTCGCTACGTCTGGGTACCCGGCTACTGGACGTGGCGGCACCGTCTCGCGCGCTACGTGTGGGTGCCGGGACGCTACGTCATTCCCCCGTATCCCAACTACGTGTGGATTCCCGGACGCTGGGTCAGGAGGGGAGGGGGCTACTACTGGGTCGAGGGAGACTGGCGCCGGCGGTGAACTGCGCGATCCGCCGCGCTCACACCAGCGGCCAGGGATATTGCCGGCCGCTGGTGTCCTGGGGAAATCGGCCGGTCTTGATCACGGCGCGGGCGCGGTCGAGGAGCGCGGCCCGCTCCTCCGCGTCGAGCAACTCGGCGAGCGGCTCCGGCACCGAGCGGCGTAGCACGCGCCGCACATCGTCGAGCAGCGGGCGCGGGATCGGAGCGCCTCCGAACTCCCAGATCACGGTGCGCAGCTTCCAGTCCGTGTGGAAGGTGAGGCCGTTGTCGATCGCGTAGATTGCGCCGTCCTCGCCCAGGAGGCAGTGGCCGCCCTTGCGGTCCGCGTTGTTCGCGATGATGTCGAACAGGCAGATGCGCTCGAGCTGCGCGCGGTGCTCGGGGCACTCGCGGATCGTGAAGTAGTTCTGCTCGAAGTCGGCAGGCACGAACAGCTGCAGCGATCCCTCGCCGTACGGTCCGTCGTCGCGGCACACCGTCGGCGGCACCAGCCCCCAGCCGAGCGCGTCGGACAGATGATAGGCGGCGGCCTCCCGCTTGTAGAGCCCGGGCGGGAAATCCCACAGCGGGCGCTCGCCGCGCTCCGGCTTGTACACGGCGAGCGCCGTCTCGCCGTCGAGCGCGATCTCGGCGAGGAACGTGGCGTTGCTCGACCACGGCATCCGGCCCCGGACGCCCACCACCGCGCCGCGCGCGAGCAGGTCCAGAGCCGCGGGCCCGCCCGCCATCACGTCTTGCGGGCGGCGTGCCCGTTCTTCCGGGGGCAGATGTGGCCCGCGGCATCCATGGGCTGCGTGCAGATCGGACAGATCGGCCGGCTCGCGCGCATCAGCTCCCGCCCGCGCTCGACCAGGCCCTTCGCCTGGGCGCGCGTGATGCGAAAGCGAGCGGATGCGGCCTCCTCCTCGCTCTCCTCCTCGAGCAGCTCGCCCGCCTCGATGACGATGCGATCCCGGCCCTCGTCGTAGCCGACGCCGATCGAGCCCACGTTCCACGCCGCCTCGACCGGTTCGAGCAGCGCCAGGTCGTCCGGGGTCTCGACGTCGCGGGCCTTGAGCCGCGTGAGGAGGCCGGCGAGATACTCCGCGAGGGCGCGCACCTGCTCCTTTTCCACCTTGAGCGTGACCAGTTGGCGTGCCTGCCGCGCCTGCAGATAGAACACGCGCTGACCCGACGGGCCCACGGCGCCCGTGGTGAAGTGGTCCGGCGTCTCGAAGTCGAATGAGGGGTTCATCGCTTTCCCGCGAGCCAGCTGAGGTCGCCATCCACGGAGTTCACGGTGAGCACCGCCGGGCCGTGGGCATGATACGCCACCGCGCTGATCGACGCGGGCGCGATGGCGATGCGCTGGAAGAGGTCGAGCGGCGTGCCGAGCGCGTGGGCCACCGCCGCCTTGATGGGGTCGGCGTGCGACACGGCGACGACGATCTGTCCCCGGTGGCGCTCGACCAGAAACGCGATCGTCGAGATCATCCGCGTCTGCATCTCGGCGAAGGATTCGCCGCCGGGGAAGCGAAACCCGCTCGGGTTCCGCTGGATGATCGGCCACTCCGGCCGGCGCGCGGCGCGCTTCAAGCTGAGCCCGGTGAACTCGCCGATGTCCACCTCGAGGAGTCCGCGCTCGACGCGGACCGCCAGGTGGCGCGCGCGCGCGATGGGCAGCGCCGTCTCGCGCGCCCGCTCGAGCGACGAGGCGTAGACGGCGGCGACGGAGACGAGTTTCTCGATGCGGGCCGCGGCCGCCTCGGCCTGACGCCGGCCCTCGTCGGAGAGGTGCAGTCCCGCGGCGCGTCCGGGAAGCTTCACGCCGGTGGTGGGCGTGAGGCCGTGGCGCACCAGCAGCACGAGCGTCGGCTTGTTCTGCACCGACCGAGGATACACATCGCTCGTCGCGACGCGCAAGCACGGCCGGACACGGTCGGCGCGCTCGGCGCCGTCATCTGGTCCACAAGCTCTTCCACCATGGACGAGCATCTGCGGGAACGGGGCCCTCGGCGGCGCGCGCCTTGCGGCGGATGTCGTCGATCGGCCACCCGGTGAGCGCGGCGAGCGATTCCGCCTCGCGCTCGGCGCGCGCCCTGAGCGCCTCGCGGTAGCGCACCGCCGCCTCGCACATGTCGGTCCCCGTCCACGGATTGCGGAGGACGTAGCGGCCCTGGAAGCTGGCGCGGTCCGCCGTCTCCTGGAACACGAGGTCGTCGGGGAAATGCTTCGCGTCGTAGCGCAGGTGGAGCCGCGTCACGAACACGTCGGACGGGCCTCGCAGCCGAAGGGCGCGCGGCATGGGAACGGGCGCGCTCGCGGCATCGGCCAGCCAGAAGACGCCGAGCTGCCGCAGTTCGTCGGCGGAGAGCGGATCGGCCGCGCAGGGATCGCACCATCCCATGTCCCAGGCGTACTCGAGGAACACCGCGCGCATGTCTTGCTTCTTCACCTGCTCGCCGAACATGGCGCGGTAGAACTGCGGGAACTCCTGCTTCACGTGCACGGGCAGCTCCACGTCGCTCGGCAGGCGCACGGCGCGGTAGTTCGTCGGCTCGACGCGGCCCTTCCTGGTCAATGTATAGACGAACAGCTCCTGTGCACCGTCCGCGTTGAGCATGCCGAGCCGGATCGGAAGCATGAACCTCGGCGATTCGAACGCCATCTGCAGCGGCCGCAGATAGCTCCACCCGAGGCGAGCCTGCTCCGCGAGGTTCACCCGGGCCACGAAGAAGCGCATCCCCTGTTTCAAGTAGCTGCCCAGCACCTGACCCGCGCCGGTGGGAAGGCGATAGCCGCTCTCGCGGAGCCATGTCTCGAGGCCCGCGCTCTCGCGTGCGGACAGGATGAGGATGTCGTACTCGCCGACGGTGTACTGCGCCTCGATGGTCACGCCGAGGCTCCGCGCGCGGGACGCGGGGGCCGGCGCCATGAGCGCCGCGGACCGCGACTGCTCTTGCATCTGGTATTGCTCCGGCGGCCGGGCGCAGGGATTGTCGTCGAAGTACTCGACCAGGCGCGGCGAACTGTAGGCGTCCAGGCGATCGATCAGCGCGCGATCGCCCACGTGGATCTGCTCGCGCTGCAAGATTTCGGGAACGGGCACGACGATCGCGAACTCCATGAGGTCGCCCTTGTAGTCGTTCGCCATCGTGATGACGGTCTTGTTGTCGTGGCGTACCAGCACGACCTGCGACGTGCGGTTCCAGAGCCGGGTGTCGGCCCTGGCCACGTAGAACCCGCAGAAGGCGAGTGCCCCCGTCGGCGGCAGAATCACGGCGAGCACGGCGATGACGGCGGCGCAGCGTTTCATGGTAGCGCCCTCTCCTGTCCGGCTTCCCGGCCGGCCGCGGCGGGCCACCGGTAGCGAGATCCTGGCAGCAGCCGGTCGATCATCGGGACGGTCAGCGAGCATGCGGCGAGCGACCAGAGCAGCGCGTCCGGTCGGAAGAGCGTGAACTGAATGGCGTAGGCCCCGGCCGCGACCAGCAGGGCGAACACGGCGCGCCCGGCTCGCGAATCCGGCGTGGTCTTCGGGTCCGTGATCATGAAGAACGCGAACAGCACGAGCGCGCCGCTCTCCAGGCGATGGAGCGGGATGGACAGCGGATCGCCCAGCCAGAGCGATCGGCCGAACACGAGCCCCAGGTGCGTCGCGAGGAAGATCGCCGCGACGTCGGCGCGCCCGGCGCGGTTCACCACCAGGCACCCGGCCGACGCGAGCAGGAACGCGAAGACGACCGCGCTGCCCCACTGGCCGGGCGACACCCAGACTCGACCGGTGACCAGCATCATGGCGACGATCGCGAAGTTGGTGGGGTTGAACACGTGCTTGCCGCGGATGCGGACGACGAACTTGCTCGCCACGGCGATCATGGCGGCCAGCTCCGCGAGGGCCGGCTCCGTGGCCCGCAGCAAGAGACACAGCGAGAGGCCGGAGATGAGTGCGCTCTTCGCGTCAAGCTGCGGGCGTCCCGCGATCGCGCTGGCCGCGAGCTGTGTCACGACAGCCGTGAGCAGGATGACCCCGACACGGAGCGGATCGATGTCGAACTCCAGCCACAGCACCCCGTAGCCCAGCAGGCCGGAGAGCGTCGCGATCTGATAGGCGCGGGGGTCGAGCCGCCACAGGCGACCCAGAACGCCGGGAATCGCGTGCCCACGCGAACCCGGTGCGCGGCCGTGCCCTCCGAGGACGCGACTCGTGGACAGCACCTCGGGATCCACTATCGCCGCGGCGCCGTCCACGTCCTTCATGCCCGCTTAGAGCGCGAGGGTCGGAAAAAGTTCCCGCTTCGAGCGCGCGCACAGCTCCAGCGCGCACCCGAAGCCCGCGCACCCCGGGGCCGGCGCACACGTGGCCCGCGCGCACGAGGCCGGGCAGAGGGTCAGAGGGGTGAGACGACGGTTAGGTGGTGGGTGGGTGCTGTACGCGAGGCGCAGATCCCACGTCCGGCCGTCGCGAGCGGCGCGCCGACGGCGCGTTCGTCGCGCCGCCGGCCTCGCGTCGCCGCTCCTCGAGCTCGTCCAGCGTGCGCGGCCAGTCCTGACGCAATAGCCGCGACAGGGCCCGGTCGGCGAGGAGGCGGCCGCCGGTCTGGCAGCGGGCGCAGTAGTTCGTCTCGTTCTCCGCGTGGACGATGCGCTGCACCGGCGAGCCGCAGTCCGGGCACGGCTTGCCGAAGCGGCCGTGCACGGCCATCCCGTCGCGAAATGCGGTCACGCCCTCGGGGAACTCTCCGGCGGCCTCCTGCCTCAGGCGATCGACCCAGTCCGCGAGCGTGCTCCGGCACGATTCGAGGAGGCGGCGGGTCTCGTCGTCGGTGAGCAGGCGCGTCAGCTTCACCGGGGAGAGCCGCGCGCGGTGGAGGATCTCGTCGGAGTACGCGTTGCCGATGCCGCTCAGGATTCGCGGGTCAGTGAGCACGCGCTTGAGCGTATGGTTCTCCGCCGACAGCGCCTCGCGGAACGATGCAAGGTCGGTCTCGAACACCTCGAGCCCACCGGGATCGAGCGCCTGCAGCGCGGGCCGCCCCGCCACCAGCTGGATCGAGGCTCGCCGCTTCGTGCCCGCCTCCGTCATGGTGAGCGTCCCGGTCGAGAAGTCGAAGGCAGCGAGCCCGATCTTTCCGGGCGGTCGCGCCCCCGCGTTCTTCCAGTGGAGACGCCCGGCGATCATGAGGTGCAGCACGAGGAACAGCTCTCCGTCCAGCTCGATCGCGATGCGCTTGCCGAGCCGCGAGAACCCGATCACCTGGCGCCCGGACACCGCGGCGATCGGCGGCTCGACCGAGCGCAGGACGAAGGGGTTGGCGAGCCGCACGCGCTCGAGCCGGGCTCCGCGGACGCGGGCATCCAGCGCCTCGATGTAGACGGTGACGTCGGGAAATTCCGGCATGCGGGAGCCCTGGGAGACCGCCGGCGGCCGTCCCGGCGTGCGCGGGCAGGGCGGGCGGCCCCGTGGTAATGTGTCCCGACGATACCATGAGTGATCAGCGCCGACCCCCGGGGGCACTCGCGCCACCCTCCGCGCCCCGGGTTCCCAAGGTGGAAGTCGTCCATGGCGACCGACGCGTCGACGACTACGCCTGGCTGCGCCAGAAGGACGACCCACGCGTCAAGGCCTACCTCACTGACGAAAACGCCTTTACGGACGCTAAGATGCATCAGTGGAAGGCCTCCGTGGACGGCCTTTACGACGAGATGCTGGCGCGCATCAAGGAGGACGATCAGACCGTCCCGTACCGCCGTGGAAGTCACTACTATTACTCGCGAACCGAGACCGGGAAGCAGTATCCGATCATGTGCCGGAAGGCCGGTGGCCCCGAGTCGCCAGAAGAGGTCATCCTGGACCTGAACGCCCTGGCCCAGGGCCATCCATTCTTCGCCCTGGGGGCCTCGTCGGTCAGCGATGACGGCATGCTCCTGGCCTACACGACCGACCTCACGGGGTTTCGCGAGTACACCCTGCACGTGAAGGATCTGGGAACGCAAAGCCTCAGGGCAGACCGCATCGATCGCGTCGTGTCGATCGCGTGGGCCGCCCACAACGCGACGCTCTTCTACGTGACCGAGGACGATGCCAAGCGGCCCTACCGGCTCTATCGCCATCGCCTGGGCGCCACGGCGGACGAGCTCCTCCTCGAGGAGAAGGACGCGCTGTTCAACCTGGGGGTGGAGCGCGGGCGCAGCCGTCGCTATGTCTTCGCGTCCTCCGCCAGCTTCACCACGACGGAGGTGCGCTACCTCGCCGCCGCCGATCCCGAGGGCGAATGGACGGTGATCCTGCCGCGGGAGCACAACCACGAGTATCACGTCGAGCACTGGATGGGAGACGGGGACCGGGAGGCCTTCTACATCCGCACCAACGGCGGGGGCCGGCGAAACTTCAGGCTCGTGACCGCACCCGTCGACGATCCCCGTCCCGAGCACTGGGTCGAGCGCATTCCCCATCGCGACGACGTGATGCTCGAGGACGTGGAGGTCTTCCGCGACCACTACGTGGCCCACGAGCGGGCCGAGGGGCTGAGCCGGCTCTCCGTCACCACGCTCGGCGGCGGGAACCACGACACCCACGACGTGGAGTTTCCGGAACCCGCCTACGAGGTGTCCCCGGACGTGAACGCCGAGTTCCAGACGGGCGCCTACCGGTTCCAGTACGAATCGCCCGTGACACCGCCCTCGGTGTTCGACTACGACGTGGCCGCGCGCCGCTCCGTCCTTCTGAAGCAGACGGAGGTGCTGGGCGGGTTCGATCCCGCGCGCTATCGCACCGAGCGACTGCACGCGGTCGCCGCGGACGGCACGCGCGTGCCGATCTCGCTGGTGCGGCCGTCCGACACCACCCGGGACGGCGCGAGCCCGCTGCTCCTCGTCGGCTACGGCGCCTACGGCATCGCGCTCCCGGTGACGTTCTCGTCCGCGCGCCTGTCCCTGCTGAACCGCGGCGTCACGGTGGCCATCGCCCACGTGCGGGGCGGTGGGGAGCTCGGCAAGCGCTGGCACGACGAGGGCCGGATGCTCGCCAAGCGCAACACGTTCACCGACTTCATCACCGCCGCGGAGTTCCTGATCGACAACGGCTATACCCAGGCCGACCGGCTGGTGATCGAGGGCGGGAGCGCCGGTGGATTGCTCGTGGGAGCCGTCCTCAACATGCGCCCGGAGCTGTTCCGGGCGGCCGTGCTCCGGGTGCCGTTCGTGGACGTTGTCAACACGATGCTGGATGAGTCGCTGCCTCTCACCATCGGCGAGTTCGAGGAGTGGGGCAATCCGAAGGTCCTCGACCAGTACGAGTACATCAAGAGCTACTGCCCCTATTCGAACCTGCGCCCGCGCCCATATCCGGCGATGCTCGTGCGGACCGCGCTCAACGACTCACAGGTGATGTACTGGGAGCCGGCCAAGTACGTCGCGCGCCTGCGCGCGCTCGGGCCGACCGACGGCCGCCCGCTGCTGTTCAAGATCAACATGGACGCGGGTCACGGCGGAGCCTCGGGCCGCTACGACCACCTCCGCGAGATCGCGTTCGACTACGCGTTCATCCTGGGGCAGCTCGGCCTCCTCTGACGTCTCCATCCGATCCCGCTCGATCGGCGGAGTTCGACCTGCCCGCGGGGCTCCTCGCACGCCTGCGGCGTGAGCTCCGCGAGCCCGCAATCGATTTCGCGGAGCCGCCGTCGGCGCTCAGCGGCGGGTTCGACACCCGGATCTTCGCGTTCCGGTTGACCGGCGCGGCGCAGGGCTGGTCGGGGCCGCTGATCCTGAGGCTGTTCGCACGTCATCACGACCCGCGGCGGCCGCTGCTCGAGGCGGTCGTCCAGAACACGCTCGCCGATCTGGGATATCCCGTGCCGCGGGCGCTGCTCGCCAGTGGAGACGCCGCGGCCCTCGGAGGACCGTTCGTCGTCATGGACCGCGCGCCGGGCCGGCCGCTCCTCCGGGCGCGCATGCTCGGCGTCGGGGCCGTACTCGCCGATCTGCAGTCGCGGCTCCACGAGCTGGACGCCTCGGTGCTGCTCGACGCGCTCGATCGCGACGGGCCGCCACCGGGCCGCGAGCTGGTCACCTTCGACGGATACCTGGCGCAGTTCCACGCGCGCATCGACAAGGGCGCGCTCGAGGGGCTTCGGCCCGCGATCGAATGGGTGATGGCGCATCGCCCGCGCGAGGCCCTCAGGCCGTCGATCTGTCACGGCGACTTCCACCCGCACAACATCCTGCACGACGGCCGGCGCGCCACCGCGGTGCTGGACTGGCCGAACATCGTCGTCGCCGACCCCGCGTACGACGTGGCCTCCACGCTCCTGATCCTGCGCCACACTCCGATCGAGCTGTCGGGCTCGCCCCGGGCCATGCTCTGGATGGTTCGCGTCGCTCGCCGCGTCCTCATCGTCCGATATCTCCGCGGCTACCGTCAGCGCCGCCCGATCGACCTCGCGTCGCTTCCGTACTACGAGGCGGCTGCCGCGATCCGGGCCCTGGTGAGAGCCGCCGAGCGGCGGCCGCAGCAGCGCCGGGGCGTGGAGAATCCGCTCGACGCGTCGCCCTACGCCGACCGCCTGGCCGCGCGCTTCGCCGCCATCACCGGCGTGCTGCCCGTGGTGCCGGCGCCCCGCGCGTGAGCGCGCGCTATAGTGAGCGCGTCATGAGCCGATCCCGCGCGCGAGCCCGCTGCCGATGAGCTGGCGCATCGGCGTCGACATCGGCGGGACGTTCACCGACGTCGTGCTGGTCGATGAGGTCCGGGGCCAGGTCGGGGTCGTGAAGGTGCCGACCACGCCGCGCGACTTCGCGCGGGGCGTGCTGGACGCTCTCGTCGCCGCCATTGGCAGCCGCGGCATCGCGCCGGCGGACGTGTCGTGGCTGGCCCACGCCACCACCGTGGTGACGAATGCGCTCCTCGAGGGCAAGGGGGCGCGGACAGCGCTCGTGACGACGCGCGGGATGCGCGACGTCCTGGAGCTGCGCCGCTCGGCGCGAGCCAGCCTCTACGATCTGTTCCAGGACGGGCCGGCGGTGCTGGTTCCCCGCCACCTGCGCCTCGAGGTCAGGGAGCGAGTCGACGCGCAGGGCGAGGTCGTGGACCCGCTCGATTCCGACGAGCTGGAAGACGCGGTCGACTTCATCAAGCGACACGACGTGGAATCCATCGCGGTGTGCCTGCTCTACTCGTTCCTGAACGACGCGCACGAAAAGAAGATCGGCGCGCGCCTGCGCGAGGCGTTCCCCGGCCGGCCCGTCTTCCTCTCGAGCGAGGTGCTGCCCGAGATCCGCGAGTTCGAGCGCGCCAGCACGACCGCGGTCTGCGCCTACGTCGGCCCGATCCTCGCCTCGTACTTGACGCGCCTCGAGAACGCCGTCACCGGCATGGGGCTGCCGGCGCCGTACATCATGGGCTCGAGCGGCGGCGTGTTCACTGTGGAGGAGGGGCTCCGGATGCCCGCCATGGCCGTCGAGTCGGGACCGGCGGCCGGCGTGATCGCCGCCGCGATGGTTGGACGCCGCCTCGATCTCGACCGCGTGCTCTCCTTCGACATGGGAGGGACCACCGCGAAGGCGAGCCTGGTGGAGCGCGGCCAGGTCACGACGACCTCGGAGTACGAGGTGGGCGGCGGCGCCCACGCGCGGCGCTGGCTCCACGGCACGGGGCATCCGATCCGCGTGCCCGTCGTCGACCTCGCGGAGGTGAGCGCGTGTGGTGGCAGCATCGCGTGGATCGATCCGGGAGACGCGCTGCGGGTCGGGCCGGAGAGCGCGGGCGCCGAGCCGGGGCCGGTGTGCTACGGACAGGGCGGCGAGCGCCCGACCGTGACGGATGCCGATCTCGTGCTCGGCTACCTGAACCCGGCGGCGCTGCTCGGCGGTGCCCTGCCGGTGCACGCGGCGCGGGCTCGCGCGGCGATCGAGTCGCACATCGCGCGGCCGCTCGGGCTCGGCGTGCTCGAGGCGGCGTCGGCAATCGTCGACGTGGTGAACGCCGGCATGGCGGCGGCGCTTCGCATCGTGTCGGTAGAGCGCGGCCACGACCCGCGCGAGTTCGCCCTGGTCGCCTTCGGAGGGGCCGGGCCCGTGCACGCCGCTCGCCTCGCCGAGGAGCTCGAGATTCCCCGCGTCGTCGTGCCGCAAATTCCCGGCGGGTTCTCGGCGCTGGGGCTGATCGCGAGCGACGTGCGCCGCGACTACGCGAGGACCTTCTACGCGAGCCTCGTGTCGGTCCGCCTCGACCTGATGACGCGCGCCTTCGCGGCGATGGAGACCGAGGCGCGGCAGATGTTGAGCCGCGCCGGCGTCCCCGAGGCGCGCTGGGAGATCACGCGGGCCGCCGACTGCCGCTACCCCCGCCAGGCGTACGAGTTGACCGTGCCGGTGTCCGCCGGGGACGTGACGGCCGCCACCGCGGCCCGGCTCGCCGCAGATTTTCACGAGCGCCACCGTATGACCTACGGCCACGCGAGCGCCGACGAGCCCGTGCAGGTCGTGAATCTCCGGGTCGCGGCGGTGGGGAAGGTGGAGGCGCTGGATCTCCGCGCGGCGGGCCGTGACGGTGACTCGCGCGCCGCCGAGGCCAGCTGGCCACCTCGCGACGCCTATTTCAAGGAGACGGGACTCGTGCGATGTCCCGTGATCGCGCGCGCCGCGCTCGGCCGCGACGCTGCGGGCGCAGGTCCGACTATCATCGAGGCGGCGGACACCACTGTCGTTGTCCCGCCCGGCTGGTGCTGGGAGACCGACGACCGCGGATTCATCACGCTGGAGACGGCGAACCGGGCGACGTCCCGGACCGCGCGCTCCTGATCTGGAGATCGCCGATGGCTGACATCGATCCCGCCACCTTCCAGGTGGTGAAGAACGCCCTCTACGCGGCGGCCGAGGAGATGAAGGTCGTGCTCGCCAAGACGGCCTACTCGCCACTCCTCAAGGTGGCCGGCGACTACTCGTGCGGGCTCTTCGACGTGGACGGAGAGATGGTCGCGCAGGGACCGGACCTGCCCATTCACCTGGGCTCGATGCCGCTCGCCGTGAAGGCGGTGATCCGCGCCTTCGACGACATCGCCGACGGCGACGTGTTCATCCACAACGATCCGTACTACGGCGGCAGCCACCTGCCCGACGTCAACGTCGTCACGCCGGCGTTCCACGAGGGACGGCTCCTCGGGTTCGCCTGCGTGCGCGCCCACTGGCCCGACATCGGCAGCGGCACGCCCGGCAGCTACGGCGCGGCCACCGAGATCTACGGCGAGGGATTGCGGTTGCCGCCGGTGCGGCTGTGCGCGGCCGGGGTGTGGAATCGCGACGTCGAGCAGATCATCTTCACCAACGTCCGCACGCCGGACGAGCGACGCGGCGACCTGCGCGCGCAGATCGCCGCCAACCTGCGCGGCACGACACGCCTCGGCGAGCTGGCGCAGAAGTACAGCGCGCCGCTCCTGCTTTCCATCATGCGCGAGGTCATGGACTACTCCGAGCGGATGATGCGCGCGGCGCTCGCGGCGCTGCCGGACGGCACCAGCCGCTTCGAGGACTTCTGCGACGGCGACGGCATCCTCGAGGAGGGCGAGAAGGAGGACGCGCCGTTTTGGATCCGCATGCGCGTGACGAAGAAGGGCGACCGGCTGCTCGTCGATTTCACCGGGACCGATCGGCAGGTGCCCGGGCCGATGAACGCCCCGCTCACCGTCACCGCGTCCGGGATCTACACCGCGGTCAAGATGATCGCGGACCCGCGCGACCTGGTGCCACCGAACTCCGGGTGTTGGCGGCCCGTCTCGCTGGTCGCCGAGCCCGCCACGGTCGTGAATGCCCTGGCCCCGGCGCCCGTCGTCTACGCGAATCACGAGATCTCCCACCGCGTCGCGGACATGCTGTTCGGCGCCTTCGCGAGGCTCGCGCCCGACCGCGTGATGGCGTGCTCCCAGGGCACCTCGGCCATCCTCACGCTGGGCGGCGTCGACTACCGCACGAATGGCCGCTACGTGAGCTACGAGACGATCAAGGGCGGCTTCGGCGCCCGGCCGACGAAGGACGGCGTCAACGGCATGTCGAGCGGCATCTCGAACACGATGAACACGCCGATCGAGATCCTCGAGATGAGCTTCCCGGTGCTCGTCGAGCGCTACGAGATCGTCGCCGACACCGGCGGCCCGGGCCGGTATCGCGGCGGATGTGGCGTCGAGCGCGTCTGGCAGGTGCGCGGCGGCTCGACGCAGGCCAGCGTGTGCCTCGAGCGCACCCGGTCGGCGCCGTTCGGCCTGGCCGGGGGCGGCGCCGGCGGACCCGGGCGCGTGACGGTCGTCGGACCCGACGGCGTCGAGCGCGACGTCGCGGGCAAAGGCGCCTTCACCGCTCCGCCCGGCTCGCGCATCGCGCTGCGCGCGCCCGGCTCCGGCGGATTCGGCCCGCCCGCGGAGCGCGACGTCGCGCGGCTCGCGGACGACGTCGTGAACGGCTACGTCTCGCTGGATGCGGCGCGGTCGGCGTACGGCCATCGCGCCGTCGATCAACTCGGCTGCCCCGCCTGCGCTGGCGGGCGACCTCACCGCGAGGAGGCTCGATGAGCGACGCCGATCTCTGCTACACGCCGGCCACCGAGCTGTTGGCGCTGATCCGGGCGAAGAAGCTGTCGCCCGTCGAGCTGGCCGAGGCCGTCCTGGCGCGGATCGAGCGCCTGAACCCGTCGCTCAACGCGTTCTGCACGCTCGTGCCCGACGCGGCCCGCGCCGCCGCGGCGCGGGCGGAGGCGGCGGTGACGAGCGGCGCGCCACTCGGGCCTCTTCACGGGGTGCCGTTCACCATCAAGGACCTGGCGTTCACGGCGGGCATACGCACGATGGGCGGATCCGCGATCTTCGAGCACCGCGTGCCCGAGGCGGACGCGCCGTTCGTGCGCCGGCTGAAGGAGGCGGGCGGCGTCATGCTGGGCAAGACGACGACACCCGAGTTCGGCTGGAAGGCGCTGGGCGACAGCCCGCTCACGGGCATCACGAGGAACCCGTGGAACACCGGCATGACGTCGGGAGGATCGAGCGCCGGGGCGGCCGTCGCCGCGGCCGCGGGCATGGGCGCGCTTCACCAGGGCTCGGACGGCGCCGGATCGATCCGCATCCCCTCGGCGTTCTGCGGGATCTACGGGCTCAAGCCGTCGTTCGGTCGCGTGCCGATGTGGCCCGCGTCGAACACCGACAGCGCCTCACACACCGGGCCCATGACGCGCACCGTCGCGGACGCCGCGTTGATGCTGAGCGTGATGGCGGGGCCCGACCTGTTCGACCGCACGGCGCTCGATGCCGCGCCCGCCGACTATCTGGCCCGGCTCGACGATGGCGTCGCGCGGCTGCGCATCGCGTGGAGCCCGGACCTAGCCGGCGAGCGCGTGGACCCCGACGTGGCGTCGGTGGCCAGCCAGGCGGCGCTCGCCTTTCAGGGGCTGGGCGCGATCGTCGAGGAGGTGACGCCGACGTTCGCCGATTCTCGCCGGATGATCCGCTGCATGTGGAACGTACACCAGGCCGGCAACTACGGGCAGTACCTCGGCGAGTGGCGCGAGCGCATGGACCCCGGGTTCGTCGCCGCGATCGAGGACGGCCTCACCTACAGCGGCGCGGAGTACGTGGCGATGCGCGGCCGCAAGCTCGCGTACTGGGATTCGGTGCGGCCGCTGTTCGAGCGGTACGATCTCGTGCTCACGCCGGCGGTGTCGGTCGCCGCCTTCGACGTGGGGCGGCTCAATCCCCGAGGCTGGCCGGATCATCCGTGGGACTGGTTCGACTGGGCCCCCTTCAGCTACCCGTTCAACTTCACGGGGCAGCCCGCGGCCTCGGTGCCGGCGGGCTTCACGCCGTCGGGGATGCCGGTGGGCCTGCAGATCGTCGGCCGCCCCTGGGCGGACCTCATGGTGCTCCAGGCGTCGCGCGCGTTCGAGCAGGCGCGCCCCTGGGCGGCCAAGCGGCCGACCGTGTCCTAGGGAATCGAGCCGCCGAGGATTGCCGGGCCGTGACGCCACGTCGGCGGTCTCGTGGCCTGGCGAGCTCGCGGGGGCGCCTCGGAACGCGCGCGTCGTCACGCGCGCACGATGTTCACGGCGCCGGCGGCGGATCGATGCCGACGGCTTCGGCATGCGCCGTCAGCGATTCTTCAGGCGGTGCTCCCTGATCCGCTGCGCTTCGTCGTCGATCCACTGCACGAGGCGCCCCAGCGCGGGGGCGACCCGGCCGACCTCGTCGCCACCCGTTGCGTTGAACGTGACCGTCTGCCGCTGGCCGCTCTTCGGCGCGAGCGTAACCTCGTACTGGTAGGCGTCGTAGGTCCGGCTCGCCCGTGACGCGAGCGCCGTCCTGGCTCGCGACAGAGCGGCGGGATCCGTCGCCGCATGCAACTGCTCGACCTCCTGAGGGGTCAGCTCGCGCTGGTACCGGGCCGACGCGCTCGTCACCTGTGGCCGCGCGTCGCCCAGATCCACGGTTCCCTCGACGCTGAGCCCGGGGATCGCGGCCAGTCCTCCGCTGCGCACGAACGTGATCTGCATGGGCGGACACCTCCTGGAAGGATCGACCTCTGCGAGCCGCGGTCGCACGGCGATCGTGCCATGATGGTGTCGCCGCCGTCAACGCGGCCCCGCCGCACGTCGCCTCTGCCTCGTCACGGACGCGGAGCGAACGCTCGGGCACGGGGGACGCGATGCAGTATGCACACGAGGCAATAGGCACACCGCACACAGTGCAATATGGGCACAATCGTGTTGACAGCGCCGCACGGGCCGTGACAGTTACTGATATCAGAGACGGTCTTCGACTGTACTCCCAGGAGGAGCTGACGCTGGATCGTCTCATCAGCGTTCTCGCGATACGACAGCACTGACTCAGATCCGACACAGTCGAGAGAGGAGACGCCCGTGCGACACATCGACCAGCGACACTCGATCCACTGCATCCTGCCGCCCCACATCCTCTCGCACATCGCCGCCAATGCCGCGACGAGGGAGCAGCGAGAGCTCGCCCTCCTCACCCTGGACCTCGACCACAGCCTGCGCACCAGCCGGGTCACCTTCACGGTGGCGGGGGGACTCCAGATCCAGCACGACGCGGCGGGGAAGACGCCGCACGTGAAGCGGACGATCTACGAGGCGAGGCACGCGCAGACCCTGCCCGGGCACCTGGTGCGTGCCGAGGGCCAGCCGCCGGTCGCCGATCCGGCCGCCAACCAGGCGTACGACGGCCTGGGCGACACCTTCGATTTCTACCTGGCCGCGTACCAACGGAACTCCATCGACAACGCCGGCCTCGCGCTGGACGCCAGCGTGCACTTCGGCCAGAAGTACGACAACGCGTTCTGGAATGGCGAGCAGATGGTGTTCGGCGACGGCGACGGCGTGCTGTTCAACGGCTTCACGAGCTCCGTCGACGTCATCGGCCACGAGCTGACGCACGGCCTGACGGGGAGCGAGGCGAATCTCCGGTACCAGGGGCAGCCCGGCGCGCTCAACGAGTCCGTCTCCGACGTGTTCGGGTCGCTCGTCAAGCAGTACTCGAGCACGCCGAAGCAGACGGCGGCGCACGCCGACTGGCTGATCGGCGCCGGATTGCTCGCCAGGGGCATTCACGGCGTCGCGCTCCGGTCGATGAAGGCGCCCGGCACGGCGTATGACGATCCGACCCTCGGCAAGGACCCGCAGCCCGTCGACATGGCCCACTACGTCCACACCACGCAGGACAACGGCGGCGTGCACATCAATTCCGGCATCCCGAACCACGCGTTCTTCCTGGCCGCGGTGAACATCGGCGGCTACGCGTGGGAGAAGGCCGGGCGGATCTGGTACGACACGATCTGCGATCACAGCCTCAAGCCGTCCGCCACGTTCTCGAAGTTCGCGCACCTGACCTCGCGCCATGCGGGGCTCCTGTACGGGAGCAACAGCATCGAGCAGAAGGCGGTCCAGGAGGCGTGGAAGCAGGTCGGCGTGAAGTGAGCGGCTCCCGCCGGCGAGCCCGCTGACCCGGACTCGCGGCGGGGCGAGAGGCGGCGCGCCCGGACCATCCCAGGCGGGCGCGCCGCCGACGCCGGATCAGAGATCGATCAGCTCGACGGGGAAGGGCGCGAGCGGGTCCGAGACGTCGAGCGGCGTGACGCGGCCGCGCGCGATCTGCGCGGCGGCGTTCTTGCTCGTGACGAATTGCGCGATGTCGCCGATCGTGCGCATGCGATTTCCTCCGCGGCATCGGATCATAGACAGCGGCCCCGACCAAGTCGAGGCCGTCGTATAATGCCGCGCGAGGTCCCGGCGATGACACTGGCGATCCGCCCGCTCCACCGCGCATTCGGCGTCGGGATCCAGGGAGTCGATGTCCGGACCGCCGCCGACGCGACCTTTGGCCTGATCGCCGACGCGTTCGAGTCGCACTCGGTGCTGCTCTTCCGCGGCCAGTCGCTCACCGACGAAGAGCAGATCGGGTTCAGCCGCCGTTTCGGGCCGCTCGAGGTGACGATCCGCACGATCGCCTCCGAGGTGCGCGTCGCGCCGGAGATCTCGAACCTCGCCAACGTCGACGCGAACGATCGAGTGATCCCCGCCGGGGACCGGCGCAACCTGTTCAACGCCGGCAACCAGATGTGGCACAGCGACAGCTCGTTCAAGCGCGTGCCGGCCCTCGCGTCGCTCCTGTCCGCGCGCGAGGTGCCGCCGTCGGGCGGCGAGACGGAGTTCGCCAGCACGCGCGTCGCCTACGCGCGCCTGCCCGCCGAGACGCGCGAGGCGCTCGAGGGCCGCGTGGCCATCCACAGCTTCGTGTACTCGCGCGGGCTGGTGAGCGAGGGCCTCCTGCCGCCCGATCACGCAGCCCAGGTCCCGCCGGTGCCGCAGGCGCTGGTGCGCTTGAACCCGCGCAATGGACGCAAGGCGTTCTTCGTCGGCTCGCACGCCTGCGAGATCGTCGGCATGCCGACCGAAGAGGCGCGCGACCTGCTGCGCCGGCTCCTCGATCTCGCCACCGAGCCCGACGCCGTCTACACGCACGCCTGGCGACCGGGGGACCTCGTGATGTGGGACAACCGATGCGTCCTGCACCGCGGCCGGCCCTGGGACGAGAGCGCGCACCGCCGCGTGATGCATCGCACGACGGTCGCGGGCGACGGCCCGACGGCCGCCGACGTGGGCGACGTCAGGATCGCGCCCGCCAGCGCGGCGGACGTGGCGTGGAGCCGCGCGCAGCTCGCACTCGCATGAGGCCGGCCGGACCGGCGAGGCGGCGCGTCGTCGACCCGGAGCGCGACGCGCGTCGCCGGCGGGTCGCCGCCCCAACGCTCCGGATTGCGGGGAGCGCCGGTGGGCGCTTTGCGTCGGACGGCCGGTACGCGGCCGCGGTGCGCGGCGAG
>Ga0126379_10000446_pt1 | contig 22808 bp, 17 predicted proteins | sample PanSoiMetPlot_24_FD_92640 | JGI IMG/M metagenome (GOLD analysis project Ga0126379, IMG submission 92640) | Tropical forest soil microbial communities from Panama - MetaG Plot_24 | ecosystem: Environmental > Terrestrial > Soil > Tropical forest > Bulk soil | place: Panama | collected 2016-02-17
CTGCTCTGCCGATTGCATGTGTTCGAATCTATTCACGAGCGCCCAATCACCACGCCCGCGGCGAAAACCAGAATTCCTCCGATGATGACCTGTATCGTCGCCGTGAGCCAGGGTGAATCCATGTAGCGGTGGCGGATCCAGGCAATGCCGCCCAACTCGGCCAGCACCACCGCCACGGCCACGGTGAAAGCCACTTTGAAATTAGGGAGCAGAAAGGGCAAGGTGTGGCCGATGCCGCCAAGCGCGGTCATCAGGCCGCATACGGTGCCGCGAATCCAGGGATGTCCGCGGCCGGTGAGGCTGCCGTCATCGGAGAGGGCTTCAGCGAACCCCATGCTGATGCCCGCCCCGATCGAGGCCGCCAGTCCGACAAGGAAGGCGACGTGCGTATCGCGCGAGGCAAAGGCAGCCGTGAAAACCGGCGCCAACGTGGAGACCGAGCCATCCATCAACCCGGCCAAGCCAGGCTGGACGATCTGCAGTACAAACAGCTTGCGATTGGCCTCTTCTTCCTGCAGTCGAGCGGTATCGTCGAGCTTGCCCTTGCCCAGTTCCTCGGCTTTGTGTTCGTGGTCGCGTTCTTCAAGCGCCAGATCGTTCAGTAACTGGCGCATGCTGGCGTCTTCGGTACGCGCCGCGGCTTTTTCGTAGAAACGCCGGGTTTCGACCTCAAGGGTAGCGGCTTCTTTGCGCACGGCGTCGAGACGCAGGGGCTTGGTCAGCCACATGGGCCGGCGGTGGATGAAGCCCTTCACGTCCGTGCGGCGGATCAGCGGGATGTGCTCGCCGAATTTGCTCCGGAAAAGCTCGATCAGGCGGCGGCGGTGTCCGGATTCTTCCTCGCGCATGCCGTCAAACATGCTGGCCGTGGCGGGGAAATCCTGGCGCATGCCTTCGGCGAAATCGGCATAAATTCGTTCGTCTTCTTCCTCGAGCGAGATAGCCAGAGCCAGCATCTCACGCTCAGTCAGACTCTCAAAGCTGCGCATGGTTGAGAACGATTGTAATCGCGCGGCGGCTGGTAGCATAGCGATGATGAAGAGACGCAAGCGGCACGAGCGTCATCGCGAGGCATCGCATTTTCCGCGCGAACTCCGAATCCTTTATGCGGACGATGCTGTGGTTGCCCTGGATAAGCCTCCGGGGTTGCTGGCCGTGCCCATCAAGGGGTCCAGTGCTCCCTCCGCCCTCTCTCTGCTGTCCGCGGAGCTTAAAACGCAAAATCAAAGACAGCGAGCCCTTGTCGTACACCGCATTGACCGGTTTGCTTCCGGCATAATTCTCTTCGCGAAGACCCGAAAGGACCGTGAAGCTCTGGTGCGGCAGTTTCTAGACCATCAGCCGTTGCGCGAATATCTGGCCGTCGTCCGCGGGAACCTCCGGGCGCCGGAAGGAAAACTTGTGCATTTCTTTCGCAAGCGAGGAATGTCGCAACAGTTGACCGGTGAACGAGATCCTGAAGGGGCTCGCGCAGAGCTCGACTACCGGGTCGAGCGGTCATTTCGCGGAGCTTCGCTGGTACGGATCTGGTTGAAGACGGGATTGCAGAATCAGATCCGGGCACAGTTCCTCGCCATAGGCCACCCCGTCGTTGGCGATCGGAAGTACAACTCCGAGGAGGCGGCGGAGCGGCGAATTCACCGCGTTGCCCTGCATGCAACGCGTCTGGACTTTGTCCACCCGCGCTCCGGAAAAAGAGTCAAGCTCGAGTGCGGGCCGCCGGCGGACTTTCGATCACTGCTCTCGGCGCTAGCACGTCCAGCTCGCGGGGGATAGAAGCGCGGCTTGGTACCGGCACCTCGCAAGGGCCATTGACACGGGCCCGGCTCGCACGGATGCTGAATACAGGTGACCCACGACTTTGACAGCATCATCCTTGGCGGCGGCGCGGCTGGGCTCATGTGCGCCATCGAGGCTGGCCTGCGCGGAAGACGCGTGGGCGTTCTGGAGCGCGCTGGGCGCATCGGCAAGAAGATTCTGATCTCGGGCGGTGGGCGTTGCAACTTCACGAACCTCCACTGCACGCCCGAGAACTTCCTCTCCTCCAATCCGCATTTTGCCAAGTCGGCGCTTGCAGCTTATACGCCGGCTGATTTCATTGCGCTTGTCGAGAAGCATGGGATTCTCTATCACGAGAAGACCCTTGGCCAGCTCTTCTGCGATCGGTCCGCACAGGACATCGTCCATATGCTGGAAGTCGAGTGCGATCGCGCGGGTGTCCGGATTATGACCAACGTTGCCATCCACAGCGTGATTCACACAAACGGATTCGCCGTGGTGGCGGGTGATGACCAGTTTCGCTCGTCGACCCTGGTGGTCGCGACGGGAGGCTTGTCCATCCCCAAGATGGGGGCAACACCGTTTGGGTACGATCTGGCGCGCCAGTTTGGGTTGAAGATTGTCGAACCGCGGCCGGCGTTGGTGCCGCTGGTGTTTGACGCCCAAGACCGCCTGCATTACGGCGATCTAAGCGGGATCTCGGCCGAGGTGATGGCTGCGGCCGATGGGCACAGTTTTCGCGAAAAGATGCTGTTCACGCATCGCGGTCTCAGCGGACCGGCAATTCTGCAGGCCTCGTCGTATTGGAAGCCGTCAACTCCATTGTCCATTGACCTGGCGCCCGGCTGCGATTTGACGGGACTCGTACGCAGCGGTCAACGGCGAGATCTGACTGCACTGAAGACTGCATTCCGCGCGGTCCTGCCCCATCGTTTTGCTGATCGCTGGATCGAGCTGCATCCACCGAAAGGCTGGACCAACCATGCCCTCGCCGAGCTGGAGCACTGGGCGCATAACTGGTCCATCACTCCGGAAGCCACAGAGGGCTATGCGAAGGCGGAGGTCACGGCCGGTGGCGTCGATACCAGTGAGCTTTCGGCAAAGACCATGGAAAGCAAGAAGGTCCCCGGATTGCATTTCATTGGCGAAGTCGTGGACGTCACTGGCCACCTCGGCGGCTTCAATTTCCAGTGGGCCTGGGCCTCAGGCTTTTGCGCGGGCCGAGCGATATCGAGCAGCTAGCAATTAGCAACTAGCAATTAGCTCATCCCGCAGAGCGGGACGAGGAGAAACGATTCCTGCTCGCACTCGCTTTAGCTGTGCTAGCTGCTATCTGCTAGTTGCTAATTGCTAAAGCCACTCCTAGTTCGTAGTGTGATAACCTCCACGGCGCATCGAAAGGCCACGCCGTGACGCGCTACATCGCCGCCCTCGACCAAGGCACCAGCAGCACGCGCTTCATGGTGTTCGATCACGCCGGGAAAGTGGTGGCCAGCGCGCAGAAAGAGCACGCCCAGATCTATCCCCAACCGGGCTGGGTGGAGCATGATGCGGAAGAGATCTGGGAGCGTACGCAGGAAGTCATCGCTGAAGCAGTAGGACGGGCCGGGATCCAGCCGAACGATCTGGCGGCCATCGGCATCACCAACCAGCGCGAGACCACAGTGCTCTGGCACAAGAGCACCGGCAGGCCGGCAGCGAATGCCATCGTCTGGCAAGACACGCGTGTGGCCGGCGGCGTCGCGAACCTATCCCGCGAACTTGGGCAAGATGCATTTCGTCCTTCCACTGGGCTGCCGCTCGCCACCTACTTCAGCGGACTGAAGATCCGGTGGCTGCTGGAAAATGTTCCCGGTCTGCAACGCGAAGCGGAATCCGGCGAGATCCTGTTTGGGAACATCGACGCATATCTCTTGTGGAAACTGACCGGCGGCCCCCGTGGCGGCATCCACGCAACTGACGTCACCAATGCCAGCCGCACCCAGCTCATGGACCTTAAGACTCTGGCGTGGGACGCGGAGATCCTGAGGATGTTCGGTATCCCTACACAAATGCTGCCGCGCATTTGCTCCAGCAGCGAGTTGTACGGAAGCGCCACTCTGCCCGCGCTCCGCGGGGTTGCCGTCGCTGGCATTCTGGGCGATCAGCAGGCGGCTCTGGTGGGGCAAGTCTGCTTTAGCTCGGGCGACGCCAAGAACACCTACGGTACCGGCTGCTTCATGCTCATGAACACGGGCGAGCGTCCGGCGCCATCGCGCCACGGGCTGTTGACGACCGTGGCCTACAAGCTGGGAAACCCGCCTGCACAATATGCTCTGGAAGGGAGCGTAGCCATTTCCGGCGCGCTGGTGCAATGGATCCGCGACAACCTGGGGTTGATCAAGACCAGCGGGGAGATTGAAGACCTGGCGCGGACGGTGGACGACAACGGTGATGTCTACTTCGTGCCTGCGTTCTCCGGCCTTTACGCCCCGTACTGGAAGGACACCGCGCGCGGTGTGATCACCGGCCTCACGCGCTTCGCGAACAAAGGACACCTGGCGCGCGCGGTGCTGGAAGCGACAGCGTTCCAAACACGCGACGTGACCGAAGCTATGGAGCAGGATTCGGGAATCAAACTCAACGTGCTGCGCGTGGACGGAGGCATGATCGAAAACGATCTGCTGATGCAATTTCAGGCCGACATCCTCGACCGCCCGGTGGTGCGGCCCGAGGCCAAGGAGATGACGGCGCTGGGCGCGGCCTACGCCGCCGGACTGGCCACCGGCTTCTTCAAAAACACGGACGAGCTGCGCTCGCACTGGCGCGCCGGCAAGACCTGGCATCCGCAGCTTCCAGCGGCGAAGCGAGAACGCTTGTACCAATCGTGGAAGAAATCCGTCACGCGCTCCTTGGATTGGCTTGACTAGACCCACCGTAGCGGGTCAGTTTGAAAAACGCACGTCTGGTGACGCCGTATGGACCAGGGTCGAGAAGCAGCACCGTAGCGACTCGGGCTGTGGAAGTTTTAATAGGAACCAGCGGCGCAATCAATTGCTATCCCGATTTCTGAGCCTTGCTCGCCGCTAACAGGGCCCGAACCTCGGCTGCTCGGCTCTGCGGATATGACGGCCAACTCGTCCCAAAAGTCTGTTGAGCCAAATCCAGCATCGCGATGGCCCTTTCCGGCACCGGGCGGCCCGCCAGCGACTCAAGCGCTTGGGCCAGGCGTGGGCGCCGGTGCTCGATATGCCGTCTAGGATCGACAGGGTCTCGATCAGCGCTATCAGTAAGGGAAAGTGCGAGGAGCGAATCCAGGGCAAACTGATCCAAGTATCGCCTGGCGCTCAGCTGTTCCCCTCGGTGCCAGCGAGCGAGTGCTGTGCAGAGAAGGATGAGAAAGTTATCGAAGATGAACACGCCTCTGGCCTCGCTCCAAGGCTGCGGACGACCATGTTGCACGGCGCGCCCAACAGCCTCTGCCACGTCTGCTCTGTCGAAGAGGACACGGTACACGGTTACCGTGCCAGTCGCGGCTTCTTCTGGATCGAATACTGCAAACTCGGCACGGTGGCCGCTTCGATACAAGACGCTGTAGTGCCGGCTTCCGTGCCGTGCGCGAACGAGAATCGTATCCGAGTTCGGCAGCCAGCCGAGATCGTCAAGCAGCGCGTCCTGGCATCCCGGTCGGGTGACCACCCAAAAGTCGTGATCTGACCAAGCATCTCGCCAGGTCGGCTCGGCCATCGTGCCCAAGGCTACCAGACACAATACGGCTGGATCGTCTTCCAGCTTGCGCAATAGTGTAGCCGTGAATTGCTCGTACTCGGCGGAGTTCATCGCAACAGAATACCCTGAGTGCCGATTCCGGCCGCTTGTTAAACGGCCTCGGCACAACGGATATAACCACGCGCCCTTCGTAGTGCTTCCCGGGCGGGTAGGCGCGAATAGCGGACGTTATTTGGATACTTGCGCTCTTTGAGGTTTAGCTACACCAGACCTCTGGTCTGCACTCGGCTTTGCCGGCTTGAGCCTGGAATCCGCCTTGGCAGGCGCGGGCGGCACCACAAACTTGTCCATATATGCTTCCAGCTTGTCCCGGTGGCTGGTGCGGTACGACGCGTAATCCTTGACGATACCCTCGTCGCCCAACCGGAAGAGCACATAGGGTTCCAGGACCCCTGCCTCAGACAAGTTTAATAAGAGGAGGACACGCTGGTTCTCTGAGACGAGTTCAGCCGTGTCGAAGTTACGTCTCAGCCTCTCTAAGACTTCGATCGCGGCTGCGAGGGCTTCGCTCTCCTCTGCCAAACTATGCCTGTAAGAGCTTTCTTGGGGAAAGCGCTGTTTGAATTTGCCGCCCTGTTTCCACGCCTCGCGAACCGCACGATACGCCTGCCAGGCATCGGAAAGGCTCTTCGGCGCCGGTTTAGGATCTGGGAAAATGCTGGGCTGCAGGAAGTCGAGCCCTGAGAGGTCTCCCTTATCGGTTGCCGGTTCATCCTTCTTAGGCGCTGGCATGGTTGCGGCATAGGCAAAGTTAAGATTGGTGTTATTGAGGTCGGCCCAGGCGTTCAGATCGCGCCAGACTATTCGGTTATATGGTTCGGCTACAGTGGCATGAATGAGCATGGTCCGGGCTTTGGCCAGGTCGCCCTCTCTGACCAGCATGTGGGCGTAATACCGATACGCTGTCTCGGTATTGGGATCGATCTGGATGGCCTTCTCGTACCACTCTCTGGCCTTAGCAAAGTCGTTTTTCCGGTGAAAGCTGTTGCCGATGAAGAGCGTGGCAGTGTAGTTCTTAGGCTCCAACTCGAGCGCCCGGGAATAATCCACAATCGCTTCGTCAAAATCTTGCCGCGAGAAGGCGGCTTCCCCGGCACGCAGGGCTTGCTCCACCGCTGGATTCTCAGAGAATTGAATTTTGCCTGTCTCCGGCATCGCGCGCAGGAGTTGCAAGAGGTTTTGTGCCAGTGTTGTGGTGCTACCGGATTTTTCCAGTAGATCCTTGGCTCGCAGGCGCTCCTTAGCCGCCGCTTGCGGGTCGGTCATGGTCGCGGCGTGGGTGACGAGCGACGCCGCGAAGGCAACCACGACTTCTTCGTCTGCCGGGCTCTTCTGCACGAGCTCGTCTAACAGCGGCAGAGCCTCCAGACGCTTGCCTTGATCAAAGAGCTGCAGCGCTTGCTGGCGCTTGGTTCGCGAGGCTGCATCCTGGGGTTGCGCCTGCGCGCAAGATAGCGAGGCAGTAATACAGAGGAACAGCACAATAAGGCAGGCTTCGAAACGTTTGAACTCCATGGAACCCTCAAGCCGAAAGAAATCTGATTCTAGACGCGACGCCGTCAGCCTGTCCTTGACTGGCTGCAGCGGATAAAACAATGAGGAGGCAGAAGGGATAGGCTGTGCGCCCTTCCCTTCGACCTCCTCAAGACATCCGTTTACTTCATTCGCTGTTGCTGTTGCTGCTGCTGCGGCTGCTGCTGTTCGAGGGGCATCGTTCCTCTCGAGGGCTGCTCAGCTGCAGGTGTGACCGGCTTAGAAGCGGCCGGGGTTGAATGATCGTGCTGAGCCGGCTGACTGGCGACGGCCGGTGTTGATTGCGTCCCTGGCAGGGTTCCAGGCTCGATATGTGTCGCGCTATTGAGGCTGGGCAGGTTCTTAAACGTAATCACCATCGGGCGCATCATGTCGTTGTCTTCGTGATCGAGGATATGGCAGTGCCAGACGTAACCGGGCCCTGCCGTCGGGTCAAACGGGAATACGTTTTGCCCGGGCTGCAGGTTCGCGTCGTTCGTGTTCTGCAATGCCAGGCGGACCAGCACTCGAGTGACCACGAACGGCGGAGCAAGAACGACGTCCTTCCATCCGTCCTCGCCGGGGAACTGGCTGGCCGGTATCGCCGTACTAGGCACGCCAGGCTCGGTGAAGTCGTCTGTGGTACCCAGCGCGCCGTTCTGCGTGTCAAACTGGAAGTCACGGGCGCCAAGGACGCAGGTCGGGTCGCTCGGGTCCGTAGGCGTACCGTCTGGGTTGTTGGGATTGGCCGGATCGCAGAATTGCACCGGATTCTCCACATTGATCCTGATCGGTGGATGATTGAGCGGAAGAGCCGAGTTCGGCCCATTCAGCTTCTCAAAGTAGGCCAGCATGCGATTAGCATCGATCGCCTGCCGGTCCTCCAACTGGAACTCGACCAGGTGAATGTGGATGGGATGGGCATCCTGGGTCAGGTTCTGGATGTACCACTCCTCCGTCGTGCCCGCCCTGGGGATCTCTGTGACGGCTTCATGGAAAGCCCGTCCGTCGATGAGAACATGCAGTGGGTTACCAGGGAAAAGAGCGGTGTCGGGGCTTTCCTGCTCGTTCAGCGTGAAGAGCTTTGGATTTCCGATGTTCGGCGTCGCAACGAGCGTGGGAATGGTGATCAGTGTAGCCGGCAGCGGTTTCGGATGCACGGCGAACGAGTTCTGCACCGTGAACTGCATGACGACACCGGTGTTGGCATCGGCCGGATCGCCACCTGGGTTGGGCGCGATAGCGTCGTTCGTCATTACAACCTTCGTTCCTGCCGGAAGATTGGAGAAGTCGACGAGGATGTCGATTCGCTCACAGATGGCAATGAGCTTGTGCGTCATGGTGACGGGCGCTCGCAAGAAGCCGCCGTCGCTGCCGATCTGGATGAAGGGAATCTTTTGTCCGGTTGTCTGATTCACAAGGGACAAGCCGTAGAAGCGTGCGTTGGAACCATCCACGATGCGGAACCGGTACTGGCGCCGCTGCACGTTCAGGTTCGGCCACACCTTGCCGTTGACCATGATCTCATCGCCAAAGTACTCGGGGTCCCAATACGGATGGAAATCAGGGTTGTCGCCGACGGTGGTGAAATGGATGGAGCCGTCGCTGTTGAAAGCCCTATCCGTCAGCATGAGCGGCCACTCGAAATTCCCCGAGGGAAGGAGCGGTGAAATGTTGTCGTGCTGGGGATCACGGATGATGAACATGCCTTCCAGGCCTGCGGCCAGGTTGAGGCGCGTCATTCCCAAAGCGTGGTCGTGATACCAGAGCAGCGTTGGCAACTGGCTGTTGAAGTATTCGAACGTGGTGCCCGTGAATGTTGGACCTACCACTCCTGGATGTTCTGAAAAATCTGCGAACCAGGACTCGGGAAAACCGTCTGAGGCAGACGGTGTGTAGCCGCCATGCAGGTGAGGCACGGTCACAACGGGGCTTTGAAACTGTGGGTAGCCCGGCGGGAACGGCACCAGCAGATTACCGTTGGCGTCCACGAACGGAGGCTGCGGTATCGCCGCGTTGTTGGGGTTAGCGGCATGGATCGTGGGATCCACCGGGAACATGTGCGGATGTTCAATTTCGTTGTTGTAGTGAACGAAGATGCGCTGGTTCGCTGTTGCCTCGAAAGTCGGCCCGGGCGTTGAGGCGACGTTCTGGATGTTGGGCGTCTGGCCCGGTCCGGCTACGTTCGCCGTGCCGCTGTAAGCATAGATCTTGGTCCTGGGGAATCCCGGCGGCAGGATCTGCTGGGTAGTTTCTACCTCCGTGACGTCGTAGAGCGGGACGTTTCTGCCCAGCTGCGGGTCGAATTTCGTCTGGTTGGTAACGAACGTTGCAGGCCTGGTCAACTGATTCACGAACTTCGGAACCGTGTTGGGATCCAGAGGCGTCACGGTCGGGTTGGTGCTTCCGGTCGGCAGCGTCATCCAGTGCTGCACGTGCATGGACATGCCTTTACGTTGTCTTCCTACATTTGAGGGGCTTTGCGGGGCGGCCATATCCATCGCATGGCCGGCATGCGGGTTCGCCGCAGGCGTTGCCGCCTCAGCCGAATTAGACGCCGTAGCCTTGTTGGACGCCGCGTCCTTGTTGGACACTGCATCCTTGTCGTCGCCCGTAGTGGTAGCGGACAGCCACACTGGCGATGCGAGCGCAGCGGCGAATAACAGTAGTACGAAAAACTTCACAACACATCGAGTCTCTTTCATGATCGCTCCTTTGATTGACTTGAGTGGCGATTTCGGGGAATTGAAACCGGTAGCGCAAACTGGCGAAACAGTGCGCACCGGCCGTTGGGGGGATGCGGAATCCGCATTCATAGGCATGCGCTCGAGAATCGATCTAGCACCGGGAAGCCGGCAAGAACAATGCATGGGTCGTAAATAAAACGAACGTTCGTTCATGGATCAACAGATCGTCGTTGTGGCCAGAAAGACCGAGCGAGGGCTCAGCAAAGTACTGCGGCCGAGGCTGGGCGCAAAGAGTTAGCGCCAAAGCTAAGCGGGAAAGGACGTTTCCACGGATCTGACTCTCGCGACATTTTCAGAAACGTGGTGCGCGAGCCTTTCTCCGGTTCTTACAAAGGAAGCGAAACCATCATTGGTTGCGCAGGGGAGGCAGCTTAGTGCAAGAGTTAGTAAAAATCAATCTTTATTAGAAAAAATTCACGTTTCTGGAATAGGGCTGAAACTGCCGAATATGGAATGAAAAGAGCTAAGTTTGTTTTAACAAACCATGTTCAAGATTGGCATTCTATTAATGAATTAAAGCGCCCTCTTCGGGTCCATTTCCGAAGTCGGGAACGCAGTTCGCCGCGGGCACCCAGGGACAATGCCTCAGCGTGGGAATCCTCGACTCGCTCCTTTTTCTAGAACATTAGATAAAACTTCGTCCTTACCAGCATCGAGTGGGATAGATTTTGGTGCGCAATTCTGTCTGGTCACGCGATGATCAGGGGCTGGAGGTTGAGAGCAAATCATGACCCACAATTCAAGACTGAAGTTGTACGCAATTGCTGCCGGTTTGTGCCTCTTGGTCTTCGTACAAGTGGCCACGGCGGCTCCTTGTCAGATCGCCCAGCCCGAGGACAAAACTCAGCCTAGCCAGCACCATGCCGGCCCGCACAACGCGAAGGTCCCTGACACAGCGGAGAAGTGCGATCCTCATTTCACGTACACACCGGGCCCGCACGATCCCAGCCATTGGGAGGGAGCATGTAATACCGGACACATACAATCCCCCATCGATATAACGCATTCGGAAAAACTGCGCTTGGCCCCAGTCAACTTTAACTACCAGCCGGTTGATTTGAAGATCTTCAATGATTGCAATCATTACCAGATCAAAGTCCTTTTTCCGAATAATTTCTGGCTGAAAATCGGCACGAAGCCGTATTTCTTGACCGAGTTTCATTTTCATGAGCCTGGGGAACATGCCGTGAATGGCAAGAGGGCGGCGATGGTCATACATCTCGTGCATTTGTCACAGGAGTCGGCTTACCTGGTGGTCGAGATCCCAGTCATCGTGGGCAAAGAAAACGCAGTGATCAAGAGCTTGTGGGAGCATATCCCGGAAAGCGGCAAGGAGGAAACCGTCCCGGGCGTGAAGATCAATGTTATGGACCTGTTGCCTGCTGACCGCGATTTCTACCGTCTTCCCGGATCGCTGACAACCCCAGTCTGCAAAGAGGGCGTTACCTGGTACGTGCTCAAGAGCCCCATTGAGATGTCGGCGGAGCAGATCGCTGAATACAAGAAGCACTACCACGACACCGCGCGACCTCTGCAGCCGGCCAATGACCGGCCGATCGCAGAGCCATTTCCAAAATAGGCCTTCCCCAGACTCGGCTTATCCCAGCCGCGAATCGGGCCTTCCCATGACCTTTGGAAAACTGATCATGTTCGCCTTCGGCTTGCCCTTCAACGTCACCATCGAGCGAAAAAACTAACTCCTTTGTTTCAAATGAGATGGCAATCCGTTCGTTTCCCCTAGTAAAAGATTGCTAAGACGTAAATCTCCACTGAGGAATAAGCCACCTCCTCATCTTAAAGCCGTCCCTACCGGCAACGCAGAAATTGCGCAAGTTTCATGAAACGTTCCGGGCATCAGCCGCACTACCTGTCAGTCAACATTCTGAACGAGGCATTCAGGTGACTGAACAACTGCCAGAATTAAGGGATACCTGGAGTGAGGCTGTGCCGCCGCGCCGGACCAATGGCGACGCGATTCGAGCCGGTCTGGGTTTCATCCTTTCGCGACAGCAAGGACGGTGCTGGCAAGACCTGAACCTGCCTTCAGGAGAAGGTGATGTCCGGCTTACTGCCTGTGTACTGGCTCGCCTGGCGGATTTACCTTTGCACTACATCACCCCACGGCTGCAGCAGCAGATGGACCAGGCTCTGGACTGGCTACTGCAAGCGCGCTTTCCGAACGGGGGCTGGGGATCCGGGTTTGGAGAAGACGATGCTGAGACCACGGCCTGGGCAGTGCTTGCGCTGCGTGGGCATCGCCGCGCTCCGGCGCCCAGCGGAGCGTTGGAGCTCTTGCGCTGCTGCCGCCGGCTGGACGGTGGTTTCGCCGCGCGCCCGGCTGACAGCCTCGATGCCGATTCCTGCCTGAAGAGCACTCCGGAGATCACCGCCCTGGCGCTACGAGCGCTGGGCGAGGCCGACCCCGCGGGTCAAGGGTTTCTGTCGTCTTATCTCGCGCTCGCTTCCAGCCGCCCGGCAATCAGCCTTCTGGTTTGCTCTGAGATCCTCAATTGGGGCCGGGGCTTGGCTGCACCGTCTCTACTCGATCATGTGGCGCAATGCGCTGCCCTGGCTGTACCTACCGGCGCGACCGAGCAGGCGCTGCTGCTGCATTGCCTGCTACGTTTGCGTCTCAAGAAAGCTTGGCCGCTGGCCGCTGAGCTCCGTGCCCGGCAGGCGGAAAACGGCTCATGGCCGATGCGCGAACGCCCCAGGTCCTTCAGCTTGCCCCAGCTCGAACTTGAGGACAGAAGAGTTCTGGCAACAGCAACCGCAGTCTCGGCGCTTGCGATGGCCGAGTTTCAACCTGGTCTGTACTTCGGCTCTGATCTGCCGGTGCCGCAGCGGCTACCTGCATTTTGAGGATAGTGAAAGATCGTGAAAAGCATGCACAAACAAGCCCTTGCCAAAAGACGCCCGCATCGGGCTGCGGTGCTCCATCCACCCTTTAGAGCGCCCCAACCGGCGGCCAAGAGCCCCGCGCCTCCGGCAGCCGGTGAAGTATACTGGTCGCCCAGAAAAAAAGTGGACTTCTTCTCGTTCGATGCGGAGTATCTGCGCCGCCTGCAGGAGCACGATCAGGCCACGGAAGCCCATTTCGTCTCTTATTTCGAGAAAAGATTGCAGGTGAAATTGCGCAGCCGCGGCTTTGCCGGGGCCGCTCTCGAAGACATCAGCCAGGAAACCTTCTTTCGGGTCCTGACGGCCTTGCGCAATGGCACAGTCCTGTTTCCCGAGCGTTTCGGCGCCTTCGTGAATTCAGTGTGCGACCGGGTGATCCTGGAGGCGTACCGCAGCAACGTCCGCAACCAGCATGTTGACGTGGATGCCATGGACGTTCCCGACGGCCGCACCAACCTGGAAGCCATGCTGCTGCGCAAAGAGAAGAAGAAGATCGTGGCCGACATTCTGGCGCAGCTTCCCGCCAAGAAACGCAACATCCTGCGCGCCCTTCTTTTTGAGCAGCTTGACCGTAGCGAGCTGTGTGCCCGTTTCAAAGTCAAAGGCGATTATTTGCGCGTCCTGCTCTTCCGGGCTAAAGAAGACTTCGCCGCGCTGTACAAAGCCCGCGGGCTCGACCGTTTGGAGGAAGGCCGGAGTTGACCGCGGAAACAGAGAGGCATTTATGAATACAGACATTATGAGCCATGATCAAGCCGTCAGCAGCCAGGCTGCCGAACGTTACGTGCTCGGCGAGTTGACACCAAGCGAGCGCGACGCGTTTGAGGGACACTTCTTTGATTGCGCCGTCTGTTTCGAACAGGTAGAGCTGGGTGCCCAGTTCATGGGCCGTGCCCGCGAAGTCCTGGACCGCGAGCCGGAGCCCGGCTGGCTGGCAGGAATGCTGGGGGATCTGCGGCGTCCCGCTCCAGTCTTTGTCTCCGCGATGCTGCTGTGCGCCATTGCAATCGGCGTGCATCAGCAGTCGGTCATCTCCACTGCCCGTGCGCCTCACATCCAAGAGCGCTATGTCCTGACCGCGGCAGTCAAGGGCGAAGGCGCAGCCAAACCAATAAGCGTTTCCCGCCAGGCTGGCCTGAGCCTGACCCTGGAGTTCCAGCGCCAACCGCAGTTCGCCTCTTACCAAGTGGAAGTCATCGACGCTGCGGGGAAAACCCGATTCCAAATGCCGCTGACAGAGTCCAACTCTGACATCGTCAGCATCGGCTTGCCGGCCAACGCGCTGGAAGCCGGCACGTACTCCATGGTGGTCCAGGGCGCGACCAAAGACGGCGCCAAGACGGAAATCAGACGGGGCGCCTTCGAATTGAAGTTCACGGACTAATCATATTTACTTCCCAGCCGCCCCCTCGGTTGTGGCCGGCTGCATAGCGAAAAGACGTAGTACAATTTTGCCCGCAGATCCGCCCGGGGTGAGCGGCCCCCGTTTCCTGAACGACAGTCTGTTGTTGTCCCGTCTGAGTTCGTCATTATTGAAGTCCGTCATCAATTAAAGTACCTGGAGTCTGAAATGAGCGACCCGTCTAAAACGCCCGATCCGTCTAAAGGCACCGCCCCGTCTGAAGCCCCCGACCCGCCTAAGATGAGCGACCAGTGCGCTCGCCGCCATTCGCAGTATGTCCACCATGCTTACGCCTATGGCCTTGCTGGGCAGGTGGAAAGCCCCTTCCGGCACACCATCAACACGCAGGCGTCCGCTGTGCTGGGCGCAAGCGGCGGACGCGCGTATCAGCGAGTAGAAAACTTTCAACTCGATGGCATCGTGCACTTCAAAGCTGCTTATGTAGAAGTGGGCGGCAGGTTCGACGAGTGCCACAACCGCCACACCAGCTACGCAACTGCGGTGATCGAGGGGCTGAACATCCTCGACGTGTTTACTGCGGACAAGGTCGTCTCCCGTATGGCGATCTATTCCGCGGAAGTAGGCAAGAAACCAGGCCAGAAGAATGGCGAAGCTACATTCGACATCACCGGGAGTCACTTTGTAAATCTGCGAATCGCCGGCCACCCTATCAATGTAAAATTGGACACCCACGTTTTTCACGAGCACGAGAGTTACTCCCAGCTCGTTAGCGGCCACAAGGGCGGGAAGCTGCGGTATTGCCTGGTGGAAAGCGGATTCAGCGAGCTGGATGAGTCCGCCCTGAAGGAATTGGAAGTTGAGTATCATGCCCTCGCCGGCATGTCGGAGATCGTAGAGAAATGGAAGAAAGAGGGCGAGAGACCACCGGAACGGACAAGTTACTCGTTCTCGCCGGTCAGTCACCTGAAGATCGAGGAGCACGTTGGCGCCACCGAGCTGCGAGGCTTTGGCTCCATTATTTGCATTCCAAAATTTGGCGTCGTCCGGCTTGCCGAAATGAACGTGACCCCATCATGCCGCTCTCTCACCATGTTCCGTGTCCAGATGTGCTCGACAGGTACCGGCAGCACGGATGGAACCGGGACCGGCGGCAGCGGCGGTTCACCGCCCTCTCTATAGCCTGGTCGATCACGTGCCTTGCCGCGTTGAGCTTGACTGGCTGTAAGTACGCCTCGGAGCGTGATTGTCAAGGCAGGTATGCCGAAGCCCTGCAGGCTTTTCGGCAGGGGTACACCGATACTGCGTGGCAGCTGGCGGACGCGGGCTATCGTGGATCTGAGAAGCGCTTTCCTATGTGGAGTTGGCGATTTCGGATCCTCGCGGCGCAGGTGCGTTTGCGCCAGCAACTTCCTCGAGAAGCTGTCTTGCTGCTCGCTTCCGACCCTCCCGCCAATTCTCCTCTTGACGTGTCCGTTCGCAAGAATCTAGTTCAGGGATTGGCGCTGTGCGGAATCAACAACACGAATAAAGACGCGACGGCAGTTTTGAATCAAGCAGAGCACATCATCCCATCCGCTGAGCGAGGGTTGGCTGCCGAGTTGGCGTTTACGCGTGCCATGTGCTCTCTATCGGCCGACCGAGCCGCCGCGCAGCGATACTTCACTCAGGCCGCGGAAATGGCCCACGGCGGAGACGGCTTCATCGAGGCGAGCTCCCTTCTGGGCGTCGGCTATGTGCTGCATCAGGATGATCATTACGACGAGGCGATAACAAAGTTCAACGAAGCATTGAACCTGACCGATTCGAGCTTCGTAAAGGAAAAGGCGCTCGGCAATATCGGCTTTTGTCATTCTCAGCTCGGCGATTGGACGAGGGCTCTTCCTTTTTCGCAGGAGGCGGAACACCTGGCCGGCCAAATTAAATACAGCAGCGACCAGGCCAGATGGCTCATCGATGTCGGTCGTGAGCATTTCTCGCAGCTTGAATTTCCGGAAGCCGATGCCTCATATACAAAAGCCTTGTCCATTGCCCAGGCAGCAAAAGACCGCGACGGTCAAGCCAAAGCTCTGCATCATTTGACGCAACTGGCGCTCAAGATGCGCGACTTGAAAAAGGCTGAGGATTATGCCAGCCAGGATGAAGCGCTGCATGCGGATGGCCCTCGTTATCTGGATCTGCTGCAGGACAAGGCGGAGATCGCTGCCGCGCGGCAGGATTTCGTCACGGCGGAGAAGCTTCTTCAAGAGATTCTGCACCGCCCGAATGTAAGGCTCGTCTTCCGCTGGCATGCGCAGTCCGACCTAGCTGCGGTTTACGTCGCGCAGAAGCGATTTAGCGATGCCGAACAGGCTTTCCGGAAAGCCTTCGTAATGGTTGACGAGATGCGCCGGACGTATCCGGAAGAGCTAAGGATCTCGTTTCTGGATGAAGGTCCGTTCTACGATCAGTACGTGAAGTTCCTGGTATCGCAAAACAAAATCGCAGAAGCGCTTAGCATCGCAGAACGAGGCCGTGCGCCGACGCTGGCAGAGGCGTTGGGCAACGGTCCCAGCATGCAAAATGATAAGCACGCGTTCGCCCCACTTCAAGCCGTGCTGAAAAAGCGGCACCAAGTCGCACTCGCCTATTGGCTTGCGGAGGAGGAATCTTATCTGTGGGCGATCACACCTACCGGGATCACTCTGTTTCACCTTCGGCCGGAGATGGAAATCAAGAAGCAAGTAGAAGACTATGCCTTCCAGATCGCAGACCGCCGCGAGATCGAGGAGTCTCCGGCCGGCGGGAAGCTGTACGACATGTTGGTGGGTCCGGCAAAGGAGCTTATCTCCAAAGCCTCCAGCGTAATCGTTGTGCCGCACCGCAGCTTATACAACCTGAGCTTCGAAGCGTTGATCGTCCCGGCTGCTAAGCCGAACGATAAGCCGCACTATTGGATTGAAGACGTCGACGTCGAGAGCGCCAGCTTTCTCGGCCTGCTGGCAAAGCCGGACCCACCCCGGGCCAGCCGCAAAGACTTGCTCCTGATGGGAGCTCCGGTGGAAGCCAGCAAAGACTTCCCCGTCCTGGAACACGCCTCTGAGGAAATGAACAAACTTGCGGCCCGCTTTCCGGCGCCTGGAATGGCCGTGATTGCCGGCAGAGATGCCACGCCGGAAGCCTATGCTTCGAATCATCCTGGCGATTTCCGGCTCATTCACTTTGTGACCCATGGCACGGCCAGCACAGAGAGACCGCTGGATTCCGCCATTATCCTTTCTCCCGGCCCGAACAAGTCGTACAAGCTTTACGCTCGCAGCATCAAGGACGTGAAGCTCCACGCCGACCTGGTCACCATCTCGGCTTGCTCCGGCGCAGGCAAACGGCAATATTCCGGCGAAGGTCTGGTGGGACTGGCATGGTCTTTCATGCGCGCCGGCGCGCACCAGGTTGTTGCCGCGCTGTGGGACGTCGATGATGCCTCCAGCCCACAGCTCATGGATGATTTCTACAGCGAACTCAGCAAAGGTAAGTCCGTTGCCAGCGCTCTGCGTCATGCCAAGCTCAACATGCTTCACTCCCCTGACTTCCACAGGCGCCCGTTCTACTGGGCGTCGCTGCAGTTGTACACCGGCGGGTAGTGGTGCAGTTTAACTCGCGAGGCTTGTGTGGCACAGCCGCCGCGGCTGTGTGGCCCCAAAAGACACAGGCGAGGGCGCCTGTGCTACATGGTTATTGCCAAACTGCACCCACTACCCACAAGCGCGTAATCTTGCCTGGGGCTCGGCAACAGGCGTACCATCGCGCTTGAGAGGCTGGACTAGAACAAGAATTGGCAAGGAGATCATCGTCGATGAGGCGTTTCGCAGGTGCTCTGTTCATCACCCTGCTCTATGCTTTCGCCGCTGCGCAAAATGCGCCGGCTCCGCCCCAGCCGGGACCGGAAGTTAAGAAACTCGACTACTTTACCGGGACCTGGCATCTGTCCGGCGAAGCGAAAGCCAGCCCGTTCGGTCCTGCGGGAAAGTTCACAGGGACGGACAACAATCAGTGGATGCCCGGAGGCTTTTTCCTGGTCTCGCACAATGCCGCGAGCATGCAATCGGGCAAGACCGCCGGCTTGGCAATCTTCGGATACGACACCAATACCAAGGTCTATACCTACCAGGCATACAACAGTATGGGAGAAGCGGAGAGCGCTCAAGGCTCGTTGGAAGGCAACATTTGGACCTGGACCAACGAACGCAAGGTAGGCGACAAAGTGATGCACGGCCGCTTCACCGTGAAGACCGTTTCGCCCACCGCGTACGATTTTAAGTTCGAGATGGCTTCAGAGGGCGGCGACTGGACGACGATCATGGAAGGCAAGGCAACGAAGGCGCCCGCGGGAGCGGCACCGAAGAAGTGAGACGGAAAAAGCAACACGCGAAAAATGATCCGCACGGGGCAGGTGGGTCTGCCGATCCGACTGGAGCTGCGCCCGCCTGCAGTAACGATTGATTTCGAGTCGAGCTAACGATCTTGCCCTTTCTTGAAAAAGCGCCGCGCGAAGTCCAGGAGATCCTGGACAAACCCATCCGTGAGCTGGGATTGAAGCTTGAAGGCTCTGCGCTCGAGAAACTTGTGCAGCGCCTGTATCGCGAGCTGGAGCGCAAGGGCCTGAAAAAGTTTCGCCCCGCATGCTATCTCACCGACGAGTGGGGTTGTCCCTCGGGCGAACCGATCATCGGTATTCCTTTCTATCTTGCGGATCCGCGGCTGTCGCGTTTGGAAAGAGAGGTCAACGATCTGGAAGATCCGCGCCAGATCATGATGTACCTGCGCCACGAAGCCGGCCACGCGATCAATTACGCTTACGGCCTTTACAAAACCGCGGAATGGAAACAATTGTTCGGGCCCTACCGGCGGCGCTACCGAGAAGATTATCGTCCGGTGGCGTTTTCACGGAGCTACGTGCGTCACATGGAAGGGTGGTACGCCCAGAAGCATCCTGACGAAGACTTTGCGGAAACCTTTGCCGTCTGGCTTACGCCCGGGTCGGGCTGGCGCAAGCGATACAAGGACTGGCCGGCGATCGAAAAACTTCGTTACGTGGACCGCATCGCCCGGCAGCTTGGCAACACTCCGCCGCTGCGTGCCAGCGGCCGAAAAGACATCACGGTCGATGACATGGACATCACCGTCGGCGGGTTTTATCAGGCGGCCCTGAATGATCAGCCCTCGCCCGGCGAACTGCCGCTCGATGCCGACCTGCAAGACATCTTCAAAATCGGGCGTCGTAAACAGGGCGTGCTTCCCGCGGCCGCGTTGCTGCACGAACATCGCAAGGCGTTGGTGGACAAACTCACGTACTGGACCGGAGTGCAGCGCCCTCTGGTCAGAAAACTCGTCGAAGCGATGGAAGCGCGCGCCGAACAACTCGGTTTGAAAGCCGACATCAAGCGGGAAAAGGAGTACATCACCGAGATCACGGTGTATGCCACCGCGCTGGCCATGAACTACGTAACCCGGGGAAAGTTTGTGCAAGCATGAGATCGCACGCATCCAACAACTCAGTAGGCACTTTTTCGGCGGAGCGCAGCGACGCGCGCTCTCCCGGCGTGTAGCATGAGCATAAAGGACCATGGAGAACAAACTGAAAGTCACGATTCTTTACGAAAACTGGGGCGATGAAGAGCTCGTTCCTGCTGAGCCGGAAAAGAAAAGACGTACCCGCGGCAAAAAGAAGAAACGTCGCGAAAAGCACGACTTCGAGGAAATTTTCGAGGCGCTGCAGAAAATCGGCCATGAGCCCAGCTACGAAATCATGGACGGCACCGACAAGACTCTACTTGGCCTGGCACGTTGTGAAAATGATTTGTTCTTCAACCTCGTGGAGTCCTATGCCGGCGACGATCAGAAAGAGCTGCACGTGGCCGCGTATCTCGATCTTCTGGGACGCCCTTATACCGGCGCCGGCCCGCAAGGCCTGTACCTCGCCCAGGACAAAGTGCTGGCGAAAAAGTTGTTCGCGTTCCACGGGATCCGTACACCGTTCTTCGCGATCTGCTACCAGGGCACGCTGGAGCACAGCCATGATATTTCTTTTCCGCTCATCGTGAAGCCCAGCGCCGAGGATGCCTCGATCGGCATTGATAAAGACTCCGTGGTGAACAGCGTGAAGGAGTTGATGGAGCGGATCCACTACGTCCAGGAGCAGTTCGATTCCCCGGCGCTGGTAGAGGAATATATCGAGGGGCGAGAAATCTATGCCGGCATTCTGGGCAATCAATCGCCCGAAGTGCTGCCGCTGGTGGAGCTTGATCTTTCCAAGCTGCCGACGGGGATGCCGAAGGTTGCCGGTACGGAAGTGAAGTGGGAAAAGGAGAGCGAGGCGTATAAAGCTACCAAGTCGGCTCCGGTCGAAGACCTGGATGAAGAGACCACGGAGCGCATAGGCGAGATCGCGCTGTCAGCCTACCGCATTCTCAAGCTGCGCGACTACGCGCGCATCGACATGCGGATCACCAGCAAGGGCGAGATCTACGTGATCGAAGCCAACCCCAATCCGTGGCTCTCCAGCAACTCCGAATTCTTTATGGCCGCAAAAAAGTCAGGGCGTTCATATGCCGATATGGTTTCCACCATCGTCGATCTGGCGCGCTCCGACCGCCGCCGCCGCGATCACTTGCGCATGACTTAACCGGATCGCTTGCGCATGACTTAAGAGTGCGATGAGCCAGTCGGCCTACTTCTGCAATCCCGACCCCGCTGAGCGGGAGAGGATCCCTATAATCTTCGAAACTCTGAACGTCTACGATCACAATTCCTTTCAACGACGCGACGCCCCTGCACGGTCTCGGTCTGGGGCAGAAAGATCAGCTACAAGGTTCTACCCGGTGACATGGATCCCTCGCTCGCATCAGGATTTCAGGGGAAAGAAACCGTGTCACTCCACCCACAGTGTTGCCGCCATGCGACAAGAAGTCTTGGCCGTCTCTCCGTTAACTATCTCATAATCAATAACTTGCGGAATGGTTCCTGCCGTGCCATTCACCATCGCGCCCGCCGCAGCGGGCGGAGGTGAAACAAACATGGCAAAGATTACTTCATTCGATACAAAGAAAACCGGCGGCGTGATGCAGGCAATGCGCCGCCTCTGGGCAGTCAGCATTCCCGCCACGGCGGTGTTGTCAGGCACAATGGCGGTGGCTTTCGCCATCGCCATCGACGGCTGTTCCAAAAACTCCAACAAGAAGACCGATGTGAGTTCTTCCATCAACTCCACCGGAGTGAGCAAGTCGCTCCCGACTCCGACTCCGTCTCTGGCAAACACCACGGACAAGGCGAGCGTGACGACCAAAAAGAAGAGCCCGGTGCAGCATGCCAGCGTCGCTTACGTGGACAACAGCTCCGGGGTCTCTTTGCGTTATCCGCGCGGGTACACGCTGATGACTCCGGAAAAAGCCAAGCTGAACAGCGAACTGCTTGACCGCGTGCCGATGAACTTCGTCCAACCCGGCGGCGAGAAGGTTGCTACCATCGCTCTGCCCGGGAAGCTGGTCACGCCGCTGCTTGGCGTGAACGTCAACAAGAGCCTGACGGCGAGCCAATGCGAGCAGTTCGCCGATCCCGATGCCGCCGATGTGGCCGACACTTCCAAGGTTGACCCCAGCGACGAATCCATCCCCACCAAGGTCAGCATGCACGGTCGCGAGTTCACCCGTGTGGAGAATGGCACCGAGCAGACTGATACCCGGTACTATCACCACTTCGAGAACGGCGCGTGCTACGAGTTTGTGCTGGCCGTAGCCGAGTCGTCCGATAACAAGATTGCCGTAGACCACTTCGAGCTGTTCGACAACCTGGAGCGCATCATGGCTTCGGTTGAGATCAAGCCCGGTGCGCCCGCTTCGGTCACGGCTAGCGTCCCCGCGACTTCAACCAACGAGAACAAACCCCAGTAGTTAAGAGTGCGGTGACGTGAGAACGGCCGGTAGGGGTCAGTTTCATCGGAACTGACCCCTACCGGTATCAGCGTCTAGTCCCGGCGGCGCCGGGACGGGCCTTTAGGCAGACGTCTTCCCCCGGAGCCTGGCCGGGTTTTTGTTTGTGCGCTCTTTTACTTGGGCGCAGAGGAGTCCGCGCGGTGATTGGGCGAAATCAGGGTCCTTGCAGTTTACTCAAAAACGAGCGTCATCTCGCAGGGACAAACTCCAGCTTGAGATCTTCAACGTTACCACGGATTTCCACAGCGCTTACCGTGCTGACGAAAGTGGTGGATTCCTCTTCGTCATTTTCACGCATCGCAAAGGCCGTGTAATGACCCGGTGGCACGTCGCGGACCTCAAATGTGCCGTGAGGGCCCAAAGCCGGTGGTTCCACGTAATAAAATGCATCAAGTTGATCGCTCATCAGGAACACTTGGGTGGCTTCAACCATGGAATCGGGAACGCCACGAAGATAGCCACGTACCGTAAAGAGCGGCTGACGGACTAAAGCGAAATCCGCACGTACGATACCTGCGCCGCGCTTGAGTTCAATCGGCGTGGCCTGCGAACGCGGGAGAACTCCCGGGTAGTAGCCGACGTAGCGGACGTTGGACCTTCGTGGCTCCGTCTCCGACGCACCGATCATAAATTTACCCGGTTCAATCCAGTCGAAACAAAAAGATCCGTCCGATTTGCTTTCGACATCCTCTCCCAGGAATGGAAATGGAGGCTCAGCCGTAGGAAAGGCGCGGACCGTAACCGCCCGGGGTTCTGTCCCTTTTGGAAATGACA
>Ga0126379_10000447_pt1 | contig 22804 bp, 16 predicted proteins | sample PanSoiMetPlot_24_FD_92640 | JGI IMG/M metagenome (GOLD analysis project Ga0126379, IMG submission 92640) | Tropical forest soil microbial communities from Panama - MetaG Plot_24 | ecosystem: Environmental > Terrestrial > Soil > Tropical forest > Bulk soil | place: Panama | collected 2016-02-17
CGGGTTCGAGCCGCCGGTCCCCCGCTGGTCGACGAACACGAGATCACGCTCCTGGCGGCTGGGAGCCAAGGGTCCTCTGACTCCCAACGCGAGCGAATCCGTAGCCGCTGCGCCCGGTCCGCCATGGAGCCAAAAGATGGGATCGGGTGCGGGCGTCTTACTCAGGGCTTTGAGGATAACAATCTTGAGGTTGATCGTGCGTCCGGACTTAGCGGCACGGTTTTCAAAGACCTCGTAGGATCCACAGCGGGTTTCGCCCTCTACTCCGGTTAGCTGGCAGGGTTCCAGCAAAAGGCGTGACGGGGCGAGCTGGCCAAAACATGCGCTCGCCCAACCGAAGCACATCGCCGCAACAAGAATTGCTTTGCTGTTCATTAAGGCCCCCGGATCTTCCTGATGGACGTTTAAAACCCGCCGAAGTTACCGGCACTTCTCTGACCGGGCTGATTTTAGTGCATCAGAGCCGCAACCGCGACGCCTCAAGGGTAAGAATGGATCAGGAGCATGACAGCTCCAACCGCCGGAAGGCGCGACCAGAGGATAGCCCACCCTGGAAACGAGCGGCAGCGAAGTCGGAAGGGTGGGTGGGTATTTGGAAGGATTCGAGCCCCGGAGGGGCGGCACCCAGCCGAATCCTCAAAAATTGCGGCCTGGCAACGATTCTGTGTCGCCCCGCTGGGGCTTGCGATCATATTGCTTGGACCCCACCCTTACGGTTCGCGGCCTTCGCCGCGTCCCTCCAGGGTGGGCTATACTCTGGTCGCGCCTACGGGCGCTGATTATCTTCAGAGCGCTGAGATTGCCGTCGCGGCAGCGTGGGTGGGCGCTTCGCTCGGATTCTTTGAAACTCAATCCAAGTCGCGCAGCTCCTTGCTCGTCGCGAATACCGCCCAGCAAGCCACCAGGGCGCATGCGGACATGAAAGCGATGGCGTGGGCCGCGCTGATGCCGCGGGCCAGTAGGCCGGCGACCAGGCTACCGATGGGCGGCAGGCCGAGGAATGCTGTTGAGTAAATGCTCATCACCCGGCCCCGCATCGATTCGTCCGCGAGATGTTGCAGCCGCGCGTTGATGGTCGCCACCATGACCACCATGAAGTAACCGGTCGCCATCAACAGTAATCCGGAGAGAAGGAAGCTGCGTGAAAAAGTAAACAGAATAATGGAGAGGAAGAAGCCTGTGCCGGCGCGGACCACGAACTTTCCGCGATTGCCGAGCCGCGACAGGTAAGCGATGGTCACCGCGCCGAAGAAAGCGCCTACGCCGGAGCACGCCATCAAGATGCCCAGGCCTTGTTCGTTGCTGTGGAGGACGTCGCGCGCGAAGTAAGGGATAAAGACCAGATACGGGATGGCCAGCAGGCTGGTGATGGCCACGAGTACCACCAGCGGCGACATCACGCCATCGTTGAAGACATATTCGAAGCCCTGCTTGAGTTTGTACCAGAGCTTGCCTTCCGGCGGCGCCTCACGCTCTGGGTAATGGATTTGCGTCAGAACAAAGATCACTGCTAGAAAACTCACGCCATTCAGAAAGAAGTTCCCGGCAGCGCCTGCATAAATATTGGCGGGGAAGAACCCCCCCACCAGAGACATGGTCATACCGCCTAGCGTGGGGCCGAGCACGCGCGACATGTTGAACTGCGCCGAGTTCAGCGCGATGGAGTTGGTGAGGTCGTCGCGCGGGACCAATTGCGGCACCAGAGCCTGATAGCTGGGCGTGTTCAGCGCCATGGCCACGCCGGTGAGGAGCGCCAGCAAGGCGATTTCTACCGCATTAATCCGTTTGGCAGAAGCCAGGATGGCCATGATGAACGCCGAGACCATCATCAGCGATTGCGTGGCCATCAGGAGCTTGCGGTTGTTGACGTGGTCAGCGATTACGCCGCCGATCAAGGCGAAGAGCAGGATGGGCACGGTCGAGGCAAAACCCACCAGCCCCAGCCAGAACGCGGAGTTGGTGAGTTGCAGCACCAGCCAGCCCTGGGCTACGTTCTGCATCCAGGTGCCGACGTTGGAAAGGAAGTTGCCGGCCCAGAAAAGACGGAAGTCGCGGTGACGCAACGCGCTGAGGATGCGCGGCAGTTCGATGGCCGACGTCGCCGTGGTATCGCTGACGGCGCCGCCGTTCGGCAACAGGGCTGGATTGGCCGTTGAGGACAGGCCCGCGCCGCGATCTTTCATTTCTCCCGTGCCGCCCACCTCAGACGAACCCCTGGGGCTGATTGTGCTCGCTACCGTGCAATGCTGCTAGACCCCTCTTGACCGCTTCTGGTAAATGCCATTTTATAGTGTAAGCTTCTGTTTTTCGTGGCTCCCTGGAGCATCAGGAGAAAAAATTTTGAAACGCGTACCGTTGATGATCTTCATATCGGTTTTCGTCCTTACCTCATTCGCCCAGCAGAGCTCCGATCCTGCAGCCAGCCAGGTGTTCGGCTTCCGTGATTTCGCGCAGCAACACAAGTGGGATCAGGAGTTTATCCGCTGGCCGGATCCGGGCCGCGCGGAAGAAGATCTGCGGATCCTGACCGCGGCGCCGCACGTTGCCGGCTCCCCGGAAGACAAGAAGACCGCCGACTACGTCGCGCAAAAGTTCAAGGAAGCCGGCCTGGACACGGAGATTGTCGAATACAAAGTCTGGATGAACCGTCCCGCGGAAATCAGCGTCTCCGTGACCGCGCCGCCAAACGTCAGGATGAACGGCCCCTCGCGCGAACATGTCTCGAATGATCCCTTCCAGGACGATCCCCGCGTGCTTCCACCCTTCAATGGGTCTTCGCCTTCGGGAGACGCGGAAGCCGACGTGGTCTACGCCAACTATGGCAGCCCCGCCGACTTTAAGAAACTCGAGGATCTCAAAGTGGATGTTCGCGGCAAGGTCGTGATCGTGCGTTACGGCGAAAACTTCCGGGGCGTGAAAAGCTTGGTGGCTGAGGAACACGGCGCTGCCGCGGTGCTTATCTACTCCGACCCCTGGGACGACGGCTATTTCCGCGGCGACGTTTATCCGAAGGGGCCTTGGCGTCCGGATTCCGGCGTGCAGCGCGGTTCCGTGCAGTACATGTTCAAGTATCCCGGCGATCCCACCACGCCCGGGTTCGCATCCGTTCCCGGCTTGCCGGACTCGCAGCGCGTAACTCCGGAAAAAGCCTCGGATATGCCCAAAATACCCACCACGCCGATCTCCTACGCCGACGCGCGCCCCATCCTCGAGAATTTGGGCGGACCTGAGTCGCCGCGCGAATGGCAAGGCGCTCTGCCCTTTACGTATCACGTCGGCCCCGGGCCGGTGCGCGTGAAAGTCCACCTGAAACAGGCGTACCGGTACTGGCCGATCTGGAATGTGATCGGAAAAATTCGCGGAGCCAAGTATCCCGACGAGTGGGTAGTGGTGGGCAATCATCGCGACGCCTGGGTCTACGGCGCGGTCGATCCCAATAGCGGCACGGCAGCCATGCTGGAAACCGTCCGCGGACTGGGCGAGTTGCTCAAGGAACGCTGGCGGCCCGACCGCACGATCGTCTTCGGCAGTTGGGATGCCGAGGAAGAAGGCCTCATCGGCAGCACCGAGTGGGGCGAGCAGAACGAGAAGGCCCTGGCCAACGCTGTCGCGTATTTCAATGTGGACGTTGCGGTCTCCGGCCCGAACTTTAATGCTTCAGCCGTGCCCAGCTTGAAGGGATTTGTCCGCGACGTGGCCAAACAAGTGCCCAGCCCTAAGGGCGACACCGTTTACAACGTGTGGAAAGAACAAAAGGAGCGGCAGCCGGAGCGGCGGCCAGGCTCTGACGCCGGCGCAGGTCGCTCGCCCAACGCACGCGTGGAGAACGACGTGCCCGTCGGCGACCTGGGCAGCGGCTCCGATTACAGCGTGTTTATCCAGCACCTGGGCATACCCTCGGCGGACATGACGTCCAGCGGCTCCTACGGTGTCTACCACTCGGTATTCGACAATTTTGCCTGGTTCAAGAAATTTGGCGACCCCACGTTCGCTTATGAGCAGGAGATGGCCAGGCTGCTGGGCGTCGAGGCGTTGCACATGTCGTCGGCGGACGTGCTGCCCTACGACTACGAACTTTACGGCAAAGAGATTGGGGCTTACATCGACCAAGCCAAGGCTAAGGCCACGCAAGTTCTGGGGTCAGGCGCCCCCGACTTCAGCAAAGCCTCGGAAGCAGCCAAGCGTTTCAGCGCCGCGGGGGCCAAGGTGCTGGCCATACAGAAAGCACCACCCCAAGGGCCAGCTGCGGTCAGGCTCAACCAGGTCCTGATCGGCGCCGAGCGGGCGCTGCTCCTTGAAAAGGGACTGCCCAACCGCCCCTGGTTCCGGCACTCGATCTACGCGCCGGGCCAATACACAGGATACGCCGCCGTCGTGATTCCTGGCGTGAACGAGGCAATCGATGCGAAGCAAGGCCAGCTCACGTCCGAGCAGCTGCAGGTTCTCACCGACGCACTCAATCGCGCCGCAGCGGTTTTGGAAGGCTATTAGCGCGATTGACCTGGGACCGACTTTCGTATATTATTCGCCGGTCAGAAAAATAAGGCTCGGGCCCAGAGGCAGACCATTGGCCGTGTGTTGCGTCTAAATTGAATCTGCCCCTGCGGGGCATAAATCAATGTGTTTATCAAGGACTGTCGCCGCATCATGCTGAAGAATGCAATCCTACTTGTCTGCCTTGCGGCAGCATCCTGGCTGGCGGCAGGGTGCGGTGGGGACTCCCATGCCGACGCTAAGCCGGCGGGACCTCAGGCTCTTCCGGTCAAGGTCATCACCGCGGAAGCACGCATGGTCCCGTTTTCGACCGACTACCTGGCGACGTTGAAGTCGCGCAACTCGTCCGTGCTGCAGCCGCAAGTCGAAGGGGACATCATCAAAGTCTTTGTCCGCTCCGGCCAGCGCGTGGAGGCCGGCACGCCCATCCTGCAAATTGATCCGCGCAAGCAAGAAGCCACCCTCAACAATCAGGAAGCGGCGCACCAATCCAAGGTAGCCACGATGGAACAAAACCGGATTGACCTGGAACGCAAGAAAAAACTCTATGGGGCGGGCGTGATCTCGAAATCCGATCTGGACACAGCGCAGTCACTCTACAACGTTTCCAAAGCCGATGTTGACGCCCTGGAGGCCTCCATTCGCGAGCAGAGCGTACAGCTTCGCTATTACACAGTGAAAGCGCCGGCCGCCGGGATCATTGGCGACATTCCTGTGCGCGTCGGCGACCGCGTGACCACCCAGACGGTGCTGACCACGCTCGACCGCGGCGCAGAGATGGAAGCCTATGTCTATGTGCCGTCGGAAAAGTCCTCCCAGGTACACATCGGCATGCCTGTGGACCTTTTGGATGACTCCGGGAAAGCGGTCGCGCGCACGCGCATTCGTTTCGTCTCGCCACGTGTAGATCCCGATTCGCAAACTCTTCTGGTCAAGACCACGGTCCCCAATCCCGAAGGGAAATTCCGTAACGACCAACAGGTGCATTCACGGGTGGTGTGGTCAGAGCAGAAGAAACCCGTGATCCCTCTCGTCGCGGTTTCGCGGATGAGCGGAAAGATGTTCGCTTTTGTTGCCGAGGGCCAAGGGTCGCAGGCGGTGGCCCGGCAGCGGGTGATCGAAGTGGGCGACATGGTAGGGAATGACTACGTGGTTCTGGAAGGCATCCAGCCCGGCGACAAAGTCATTGTCACCAGTGTCCAGATGCTGGCAGATGGCATGCCGGTGATCCCGCAAGCAGCAAGTAGCAATTAGGATATGGGCAAATAGCAATTAGCAAATGGCAATTAGCACAGCTAAAGCTAGACCGAGAGAGCGTGGTTCACGATAAAGTTCGACTCCTGCTTTAGCTAGGCTAATTGCTAATTGCTAGCTGCTAATTGCTTAGCTATGGTTAATTTTTTCATTCGCCGGCCCGTCTTTGCGACTGTGTGCTCGCTGCTGATCGTTTTGGCCGGCGCGATCTCGATTCCCACGCTGCCCATCGCGCAGTATCCCAACCTGGTGCCGCCTACGGTTTCAGTAAGCGCTTTCTATACCGGCGCCAACTCCCAAGCTGTCGAGACCAGCGTGACCACGCTCCTGGAACAAGCCATCAACGGCACCGAAGGCATGCGTTACATGTCTTCCAACAGCGGGAACGACGGTTCCAGTTCGATCAATGTAGTCTTCGATCTCGAACGCAACCTGGACATCGCCGCCGTCGATGTCCAGAACCGTGCATCCACCGCGCTCGCCCGCCTGCCGGTTGAGGTGCAGACTACCGGCGTAGGTATCAACAAGAACTCGGGCTCGTTCGTGTGCGCGTTCGGCTTTTACTCGGATGGCAACAAGTATGACGACCTGTTCATCAGCAACTACCTGGATGTTTACGTTCGCGATGCCCTGAAGCGCGTGAAGGGCGTGGGCAACGTCATTATTTTCGGCGAGCGCAAGTACTCGATGCGGCTTTGGCTGGACCCCGTCAAGTTGGCGGCGCGCAAGCTGACCGCCCCGGACGTCGTCAATGCGCTGCGCGAGCAGAACGTGCAAGTGGCCGCAGGCGCGGTAGGTCAGCCACCCGCGCCCAGCGGCCAGGGCTTCGAGATCAGCGTGCGCGCCGTGGGCCGGTTGAGCGATCCTCGGGAATTTGAACGCATCGTGGTCAAACGCTCAACCGACGGCACACTCGTACAGTTGCGGGACGTGGGACGAGCCGAGCTGGGTGCGGAAAACTACAGCGGACAGCTTCGCTATAACGGCGTGAATGCGATGGGCTTGGGCGTACTTCAGCTTTCCAACGCCAACGCGCTCGACGTCGACCGCGACGTTCAAGCCGAAGTGGCGCGTCTCTCCAAGCGCTTCCCTCCCGGCTTGAAATACGTGGTGGCCTTTGACACCACGCGCGCCGTAGCCGACTCCATCCGCGAGGTGCTCAAGACGCTTGTCGAAGCCATCGTGATCGTCATCGTCGTGATCTTTCTCTTCCTGCAGAGCTGGCGCAGTACCATCATCGCCGCGGTGACGATTCCAGTCTCGTTGATCGGGACGTTTATCTTCGCCAAGCTGTTCGGCTTCTCTATCAACACGCTGACGCTGTTCGGCATCACCCTGGCCACCGGCTTGGTGGTGGATGACGCGATCGTCGTGATTGAAAACGTGGAACGCCATATGGAGGAAGGCGTGGCCGAGGCCCATGAGGCCACGCGCATCGGCATGAGGGAAGTTACGGGCGCGGTGGTGGCCACGTCGCTGGTGCTGATCGCGGTATTCGTGCCCGTATCCTTGTTTCCCGGCAGCACCGGACGGCTCTACCAGCAGTTCGCGCTGACCATCGCCTTCTCGATCGCCATCTCGGCGTTCAACGCCCTCACGCTTTCGCCGGCGCTGGCCGCGCTGCTGTTGCGGCAGCGCGAAGGTCACATCAATCCGTTCTTCGCCGGCATCAATCGGCTGATCCGCAGCGGCACCGCGGCCTATGTTGCAGTGCTCCACAAACTTACCCAGTGGAAGCTGGCGGTCATCGCCGTGTTCGTGATCGGCCTGGGGGCCACGCTCCTTGTGTACAAGAACGTGCCGTCCAGCTTTATCCCGCAGGAAGACAACGGCTACTTCTTCGTATTGGTACAGGCCCCGCCAGGCACATCACTCGAGTACACGACTAAAGTGATGGACCGGGCCAGCGCCATCATCAGCAAGAACCCGGACGTGGAAGGCAACTTCTCCGTGCCCGGTTTCAGTTTCACAGGCAGCGCGCCCAACCAGGGAATCATCTTTGCCAGCCTGAGAGAGCTGAGTCAGCGCAAAGGCAAGGAACACACAGCGGAAGGCGTGGTCAACGGCCTACGTCCCCAGTTGATGAGCATCTCAGACGCTTTTGTGATTCCTTTCTTACCTCCCGCCATCTTCGGGCTCGGTACGTTCGGCGGCTTCGCTTTTGAATTGCAGCAGACAGGCGGCGGTTCTCCGGAAGAACTGGAGTCCGTGCTCCATCAATTTATCGGGAAGGCGAGCCAACGAAAAGAACTCACGGGCGTGTTCAGCACGTTCACCGCCCGCGATCCCCAGTTCGTGGTGACGATCGACCGCGAAAAGGCCAAGAGCCTGAACGTTCCTTTTTCGCAGATCACTTCCGCGCTGCAGATCTACATGGGCTCGGTGTACGTGAACGACTTCGAGTTCAATAGCCGCGCCTATCGCGTGATGGTACAAGCGGACGAGCAGTTCCGCTCCCAGCCGCGCGATCTGCGCCAATTCTATGTCCGTTCCGACGACGGGCGCATGGTCCCGCTGGACAATCTTGTCACCGTGAGGGAGGGAACGGCGGCCAGCAACATCGCGCATTACAATATGTTCCGCAGCGCTGAGATTGACGGCAGCGCCGCGGCAGGATACAGTTCCGGCCAAGCCATCCAGACCATGGAACAGGTCGCTCAGCAAACCCTGCCCATGGGCTACCGTTATGAGTGGACCGGCATTTCGCTCGAGGAAATTCAGTCCGGCGCTCAGTCATTGTTCCTCTTCGCGTTGGGCTTGCTGGTCGTCTATCTCACGCTGTCCGCACAGTACGAAAGCTTTGTCCTGCCCTTTATCATTTTGCTGGCTGTGCCCATGGCCATGCTCGGCGCGCTGGGCGCAATCATGGTTGGCTCGCCGCTCTATCTGTGGGGGTTCGGCCACACTCTGCAGAACAACGTCTACTGCCAGATCGGCCTGGTGATGCTGATCGGCTTGGCCAGCAAGAACTCTATTCTGATCGTCGAATTTGCCGAGCAACTGCAACGCCGCGGACTGGGCCTGGTGGAATCAGCAATCCAGGCGGCGCGGCTGCGCCTGCGGCCCATCCTGATGACCTCCATTGCCTTCATCACAGGCGTGCTGCCTCTCGTGCTGGCCACCGGCGCCGGCGCCGTAGGCCGCCACTCGGTGGGAGTCACTGTCTTTGGCGGGATGATCGTCTCCACGTTCCTGAATCTCTTCATCATTCCGATTCTCTACATCGTGGTCCGGGGATGGCTACCAATGAAGGGAAAGCCGATCGAGGCGGAGACGCCGGAATTAGCCGAAAAGACAGCCTAGAGGAGTGGGTAAGTGGGTAACTTGGTAATTTCGTAATTGGAAGACCACGCTGCCGGGCGTCCTGGCAATTACCAAGTTACCAAGTTACTCAATTACCAAATTCCCTCTATCGTCCGCTGGGCACCGAGAGCAGTTCCTGGACCTTCGCACCGAGCTGGCGCAGGGAAAACGGCTTCTGCAGAAAGGGCGTCTCTCCTCTGGGAAGGCCGGCATGCAGGACCACATCGTCAGCATATCCGGACACAAAAAGCACTTTGATTTGGGGCCGTGTGCGCAGCAGACAGTCGGCGAATTCGCGACCGTTCATCTTGGGCATAACCACGTCACTGATGACCAGATCGATCGGGCCGGCTTCGTGCGCCAGCTTCAGGGCTTCCGGGCCGCTACTGGCGCAGATGACCGAGTAACCGATGGCCGTAAGAAACTCGGCGTTCACGTTGCGCAGTTCAGGTTCATCTTCCACCAGGAGGATGTTGCCCGCGCCTTTTCTGATTTCCTGCCCGGCTCCGTCGCGTTCCGCCGCTTCCAGGTTGCCGACGGCTGGCACAAAGATATTGATCTGGGCGCCCTTGCCGGGTTGCGAGTCGATGCTGATCTCCCCGCCACACTGTTGGATGATTCCGTACACCGTGGCCAGACCCAGGCCGGTGCCCTGGCCCACTCCTTTGGTGGTGAAGAAAGGTTCAAAGGCGCGCTGCCGGGTTGACTCGTCCATGCCCACGCCGGTGTCGGAAATACGAATGGCAACGAACTGGCTGATCGAAAGATTGCCGGAGCCGAGCAGCGTGGGGCGGAAGATGTCCTCCGTCTCGATCGTGAGCTGGCCACCGTTGGGCATCGCATCGCGAGCGTTGATGGCGATGTTGAAAATGATCTGCTCGAAGTGGGTCTTGTCCATCAGTACGGTACCGGAGGCGCGCAGGTCCAGAACCAGCTCCACGTCTTCTCCAATCAACCGTGGCAGAAGGCCGGACATTTCGCGCAGCGCTTGATCGGGCTGCAGAGGCATGGGGCGAGTGACCTCCTTGCGGCTGAACGTAAGCAGTTGCCGGGTAAGCCGGCTGGCGCGTTGCGTAGTGTCGGCGATCTTGGAGCAATAGCGGCGCAGGCTTTCGCTGTGGCCCAGCCTGGCCTCCAGCAATTCTGCATAACCGCCGATCACGCCCAGCAGGTTATTGAAATCATGGGCCACCCCTCCGGCCAGCCGGCCCAGGGCTTCCATCTTCTGCGATTGCAGGAATTTGGCTTCGAGTTCCCGTTCATCGGTCCGATCCAACATCATGCCGAAGATGCACTGCTTATCACCGACACGAACCAGGGTGCCGAAATACATACCTTCATGACGGCGTCCGTTGGCATCGTTAAATTCGACGGGCAGGTTGTGGATGTGGCCCTCCGCTCGCAGCTTCTGATAAAAACGGTCGCGTTGCTGTTGTGACTTCCACAGCCCCAATTCCACGGCGTTCTTGCCAATCACTTGTTCAGCCGGCCGCGCGATCATCCGCAACATGGTTTCGTTTACGTTCAGGAAGATGCCGTCGAGGGAAATAATGCCGCAGGGGATCGGGTTCTCGCGGAAAATCGTGGCAAACCGTTCCTCGGATTGCTTCAAAGCGATCTCTGCCTGCTTGCGTTCGGTAATGTCAATGACGGTGCCGCTGATCAGCCGGCGTCCATCCTCGGCGGTTACAATGCTGGCCCGCTCCAGAATCCAGAACGAGGCGCCGTCTTTCCGGCGCTGCCGGCATTCGTAGTTCACCACTTGGCCTGAAACGCTCAAATGAGCAAGGAAAGCCGCTCGCTCCGGCGGCTCGATGTACATGTTCACCGTGTGTGTCGCCATGGCCTCCTCCTTGGAGTCGAAACCGTACATGCTAAGAAATGCGCTATTGCAATTCAGCAAGACGCCCTCGACCGTGGAAAGATAGACGCCGGCCATGTTTCCTTCAAACAGAGTCTGATATTGCGAAGCCGCGCTTGTGGCCAATTCGGCCTGGTTTTCAAACAGAGTCAGGATCATTCCGAAAGCCACAAAGAATTTTGGCAGGTCCCAGACAGAAGACTCCGTGAAGCTCGCGTATGCCTGCAGCAGGGTCGACCCGGGAAACACCAATCCCCAGACGAAAAAGGAAGCGGAGGTAAAAACAACTCCGGGGCTGAATCTGCGGAAGCGCCGGAAGAAAGCCAACCCGGTCACGCAGAAGAAACCGAAGAGATAAAAATCAATTCCATGGACCGTGTTGCCCCGGCTGGCTTGAAAGATCGCCCAAAACCCGTACGGCAGCAACAGGGCGGCCATAGCGTACAGGTACACACTCTTGAGACGGTAGTAACGTACGGCCTGATAGAGACCGGAGGCAACGCTCCCGCTCAACAGCGCCACATAAAACCATCGTTGCGAAAACTGAGCGGCGAAACCCGCAAAATACAAAAGCGATGCCAGGGTGATCATGGCTATGAAAGTGGCGCGTTCCCGCCGGTTGCGAAAGACTTCAGAAACCGAAAGCAGGAAGGCGGTCCCCGCGAGGGCCAGAGTAGCGATCTTGATCCAGAGTTGCAGCGGTGGCGGAAGCGGGAACAGATGACTGGCGACTGGCGCGGCAAAGTGAATGAAGATGGAGCTCCATCCCAGCAGCCACAGGCCAAACTCTCGTTTGCGGTCGCGCACGTAGATCCATGCGAACAGCGCCACCAGGACGGTGATCACCGCCAGTAGCAGGATCTCCTCAAACCGCGCGGACCTCATTGCTTTTGACGCCTCCTACACTCGGTGACGCCGGCAAGCTGACCTTGAAAGCAATCCTCTGCGAGAATCGGCCGAGTTATTCGAGACAGCAGGACGAAGTGCCGATGGGCAACGACTTTGGGGTCGTGAGACCTCGCCCCAAGCGTTGATAAAAATATCACTGTTCAACACCGCTTGGCAGCTAAAAATCAAGCATTAGATTCTTTTTAGTCAGCTGGCCCGGCAAGCTGGCTTAGTCACTCCCGTTTCTTGGCCGGCCTTTCTGGCGGGTTTTCATGCACCCGTTCCCGGAAGGTACCGCGCATGCCTTTGGCGAGAAAGACCGCATTCTCTCCGTATTTGTCGCGCAGACGGTCTGATGCTGAGAGCGCTCGGGCCCATTTCTGCCGCTGCCCGCCTAAAAGGTCCATCTGCTCCGGTGCTTCATGGGCGAAGTGGGACGCATGAACACCCAGCAAGCGGATGGCGGCGCCGGCTTGCCAATTCTTGAGAAACAACGTGCGGATGGTGGAAAAGATTTCGGTGTCGACGCACGTGGGGTTGGCCGGGGAGTGCGCGCGAGTAATGGTGCTGAAGTCGGAATATCGCAGCTTGAGCTGGAGCGTGTGCGCCAAGAAACCGTGCTCGCGCAAGCGGCGTCCTACCATTTCCGAAAGGCGTGCGAGCGTCGCTTCAAGTTTCTCCGGATCGGCAGTGTCGCGGTCGAAGGTGTGCTCGTGACTGATAGACTTTGCTCCCCACTCCTCGCCGACTTCGCCCGCAAACCATGCGCCGGCATCTTCGCCGTGAGCTTTGCCCTTGAGGGCCGTTCCCCATTTTCCGAAGCCTTCTTCGAGCGCGGCCTGGTTCATGCGCTGCAGATCGCCAATGCGCATGATGCCCATCTCGTTGAGTCGTGCCTTGGTTACTTTGCCGACTCCGGGAATCTTACCGACATCCAGCGGAGCCAGAAATGCCTGCTCTCCTCCTGGCAAGACGTAGAGGATTCCGTTGGGCTTGGCCTGGTCGGAACACATCTTGGCCATCAGCCGCGAGCCGCCAATGCCGATGGAACAATTCAATCCTGTGCGCTCTTTCATCTGCTGATGAAGCCGGTGGGCTGACCGGAGCGGCGGTCCGTGGAGTTTTTCCGTGCCAGTCATGTCGAGGTACGCTTCGTCAATGGAAGCCATCTCCACGGCCGGCGAAAAATCGTGAAGCACCGCAGCGGCCTTGCCTGAGTAGTCACGGTAGAGGTCCAGACGGCCGTCGAGAAAAATGGCGTGGGGACAAAGTTTTGCCGCTGTCCGGAGCGGCATGGCGGAATGCACCCCGAACTTGCGAGCTTCGTAGGAAGCCGCGGTGACTACGCCGCGTTCGTCGCGCTGCCCACCCACAACCACCGCCAGGCCTTTCAGGGCGGGATTGCTGAGTTCCTCCACGGAGACAAAGAAGGCGTCCATGTCGACGTGGAAAATAACTCGCGGAGCGTTCACATTCTGACAATACATCAAAATCGCGCGACTTTCGCTTATTTTTCGTCTTGCATTAATTAACTTTAAATCAATGAGTTGCGATGGATTTCAAAAAATGGGGAACGCCAAGCCCGTCTCAAGCATCAGAGGATGAGCGTGCCGCTGGCATTCTTAGAGTGCAAATTTTTACGTCGCAGAGTAGTATGGCTGCCCTGAAGCGACGGCCCGCTCCCCGGAGAGAACCTCATGGCTCATCTCAAGTCGGTGTTGACCTTTAGGCCGTCGGCCGGGGCAGAGCGGGCAAAGCTTGTTCCTGCTGAGGTTTACGCCGCATGCCGGCGCCAGACCGAATCGCTTGCAGCTTCGCTCACTGCCGAAGACCAGATGGTGCAGTCTTGCGCCGACTCGAGCCCCGCCAAGTGGCACCAGGCTCACACCAGCTGGTTCTTTGAAACGTTCATTCTCGCTCCCCACCTTTCCGGTTACCGTCCGCTGGACGCCAAGTTTCGCGATCTCTTCAACTCCTACTACAACGCTGTGGGCGCTCAGCCGGACAAATCGCTACGCAATACTTTTTCTCGTCCTGGACTCGAGGAAGTGCAGAAGTACCGGCGGTATGTCGATGAGCACATGGACAAGCTGCTCCGCTCGAGCGGCGTTTCGGAAACCGTGCTGACGCTGGCGGAGCTGGGCATCAATCACGAGCAGCAACACCAGGAACTTCTGGTCACCGATATCAAGCATGCGTTCTGGTCAAATCCATTGCAGCCTGCGTTCAAAGCGGCAGCGGCCACGCCGCCCCCAGGTTCCCCACCGCAGCAGCGGGCGCAGAGTTTCCAGGAAAACATCTACGAAGTCGGCGCCAACGGCGACGCTTTTCACTTCGACAATGAAGCTCCGCGACACAAAGTCTTTCTGCGGGCATTTCGTTTTGCCTCGCGCCCGGCGACCTGCGGGGAATACCTCGCCTTCATCGACGACCGCGGCTATGAGCGTCCTGAACTCTGGCTTTCCGACGGCTGGAAGGCCGTCCAAGCCCACCGCTGGAATGCGCCGCTTTATTGGGAAAAAGCCGGCGGTGAATGGTTTCACTTCACCTGTTCAGGCATGCGCAAGATGGACGAGCACGAGCCTGTCTGCCACGTCAGCCTCTTTGAAGCCGACGCTTTCGCGCGATGGGCCGGTGCCCGCCTTCCCACTGAGTTCGAATGGGAAATCGCCGCAAGTGGAGTCCCGATCGAAGGCAACCTGCTGGAGAGCGCGGGATTTCATCCCGCGGTCGCTGCCGCTAAAGGAGATGGGCTACTCCAGGTTTTTGGCGACGTCTGGGAATGGACCGCCAGCGCTTACCTTCCCTATCCCGGTTTTAAGCCCGCGACTGGAGCCCTGGGCGAATACAACGGCAAATTCATGAGCGGCCAGATGGTGCTGCGCGGCGGTTCCTGCGCCACACCGCAATCGCACATCCGCGCCGGTTACCGAAATTTCTTTCCCCCGGAGACACGCTGGCAATTTTCCGGGATCAGGCTCGCCGATGACAGCATTTAAGAACCCTGCCTTTCTCTTGAGTCCACTCGCCGACACAGTACGTGAAGGCCTAAGCGCCTGTCCCAAGCGTCTTCCACCCAAACTTTTCTATGACGCCGAGGGCTCGCGCCTGTTTGAGCAGATTACGGAAACGCGGGAGTACTACCCCACGCGCACTGAGCGCGGCATCTTTCGGCACTTCGCGGCTGAGATGGCTGAGCAAGCCGGCAACAACCTGACGCTGGTTGAACTGGGCGCGGGCAGCGCGCGCAAAACGCGGCTGTTGATCGAAGCAGTGCTCCGGCGCCAATTGCGACTGGACTTCTACCCGGTCGATGTTTCTCCCACCGCCCTGCGTGAAGCCCTGGCCAGCTTGAACGGAGATTATCCGAGCCTGCGCGTTACGCCCGTGATCGCCGACTATTCGCACGGTCTGTCATCGCTCAAAGAGCTTCCCGGACAGAAGCTGGCGCTGTTCCTGGGTTCGACCATCGGCAACTTTGAGCCTGAAGAAGCCCAAGAGTTTCTGGTGGAACTGCGCCGCTCGCTGGCTCCCGGTGATGCGCTGCTTGCCGGCTTCGACATGGTCAAGGACCCCGCTACGCTGCACGCAGCCTACAACGACAGTCAAGGCGTCACCGCACGCTTCAACAAGAATCTCCTCGCGCGGATCAACCACGAACTGGGCGGCCGCTTCGATCTCGAGGCGTTTCGCCACGTGGCTTTCTGGAACCCAGACGCGTCGCGCGTCGAAATGCATTTGGAAAGTCTCCGCGAGCAGGCGATATGGATCCAGGACCTGGGGCGTTGTTTCTATTTCGCCCGCGGTGAGCGCATCCACACTGAAAACAGTTACAAGTTCTCGCCACCAGGGATTGCGTCACTGCTCGAGCACAGCGGCCTTCGCCTGGAGAGGACTTGGACAGATTCGCAAGGCTGGTTCAGCGAAATCCTGGCGCGGGTGTAGAACATGAGATCCCGCGACTCGATTGCAATTGTCTCGTGTGGCACCGGCACTCTTGCCGGTGCGTGCATCCTCAAGAAGGAGACTAAGCACAGGCAAGAGTGCCTGTGCGACATAACCATTCCCTGTCCTCACCTGAAAGAGGGCAACGAGCCAACGGCAGCGACGTTGCCCCTTGCGCCCTGACACCTATCTCGTGTGCGAACTTCTGAAATGACACTTCTCGCCCCTCGGCGTTATCCTTTCTTCCGAGGCATCCATGAAAAAACTGCTTCTTTTTGTTATGGCCGCAGCCATCACTTCCGCCGCACAAGATTTTCCCAATATCGCCCAACTTAACAAGATGGCGGCGCGTTTTGCGCCCACCCGGATTGAAGTCGACACGTCTGCGCTCTCGCCCGGAGACAAGCAGGCGCTGGTTAAGCTGATCCAGGCATCTGAGGTGGTGAATCGCCTGTTCATGCAGCAGTTATGGAGCGGCAACCTGGCGCTGTACAAGAAGCTGCAGCAGGACAAGACGCCTTTGGGCCGGGCGCGGCTGCGCTATTTCTGGATCAACAAAGGCCCGTGGTCGGAGATCGACGGACACACAGCGTTTCTGTCCGGCGTCCCCGCACACAAGCCTTTAGGTGCAAATTTTTATCCGGAAGATATGACCAAGGAAGAATTTGAAACTTGGGCGAAGACGCTCCTGCCGTCAGAGAAAGCGCAGGCCGAAGGATTCTTCTGGGTGATCCGCCGCAATGAGGAAAAGGACCTGACGATTGTTCCGTACAGCGACGAGTACGAAGCGGATCTCGACCGGGCGGCAACGCTCCTGCATGACGCTGCCGCGCTGACCGACAATGAATCGCTCAAGAAATTCCTCACTACGCGCGCCGACGCGTTCAGCAGCAACGACTATTTCGAGAGCGACATGGCCTGGATGGACCTGGACGCGCCGATCGATGTCACCTACGGGCCCTACGAAACCTACACGGACGAATTGTTCGGCTACAAAGCTGCGTTTGAGGCCTACATCAACCTGCGCGACGACAAAGAGAGCGCGCGCCTGGCCTTCCTTGGCCAGCACCTTCAGGAGATCGAAAACAATTTGCCGGAGGATCCGCAGTACCGCGTGGCTAAGCTGGGCACGGCCGCGCCCATTCGCGTGGTGAATGAAGTCTTCTCCGCGGGCGACGGCGCGCACGGAGTCCAAACCGCGGCCTACAACCTGCCCAACGATGACAAAGTCGTACAGCAGAAAGGCGCCAAGCGGGTGATGCTCAAGAACATCCAGGAAGCCAAGTTCAAATCCATTCTGGTGCCAATCTCGAAAGTGGTGCTCAAGCCGGCAGCGCAGAAAGACTTGAGCTTTGAGCTGTTCTTCACTCATATCGTGGCTCACGAACTGACGCACGGCCTAGGACCGCATCAGATCACGGTCGGCGGCCGCGAAACCAATCCCCGGCTCGAACTCAAAGAGATCTACAGTGCGATCGAAGAAGCGAAAGCCGACGTCACAGGCTTATTCGCGCTGCAATTCCTCATGACGCAGGCCGACAAGGGCACAGGCGCCAATCCTGCTCCTCTTCCGCACGGTCCTGATGCCGAACGCCAGCTCTACAACACCTATTTGGCGTCGTCGTTCCGTACGCTGCGCTTCGGCTTGCAGGACTCGCACGCCAAAGGCATGGCCATCCAATTCAACTATTTCCTGGACAAAGGCGCCTTCGTGGCCAACACCGACGGCACCTTCAGCGTGGATATGATCAAGATCAAAGACGCTGTGGCCTCTCTCGACCATCAATTCCTGACGCTCGAGGCCACCGGGGATTATGCCGGCGCCAAGAAGCTGATGAGCGACATGATGGTGATCCGTCCTGAGGTGCAGAAAGCTCTCGACCGACTGAAATCTGTGCCGACGGATATTGAGCCGCTGTTTGTGACGGCGGAGGCCCTGTTGAAGCCACCCGTGTCCGCGAACAAGCCCGGAAAAATTAAGCAACCCTGACGTAGCCCCAAAACCTCATGCAATAATCCAATTCGCAAAGGAGGTACTTATGAAAAGCTCCGGATCCTTCGTGATCATCGCGGCTGTCACTTTCCTGGTGCTGCCCTGCTTGCTCGTCGTGCATGCGCACCAAGACGCCCCCAAGCGCAACATCATTACCAAGCAGGACCTCACTGGCTTTGCAGGCCATGAAGGCGTAGTGGCCCTGGTGGAATTTGCTCCCGGCGCCCAGGAACCGAAACACACTCATCCCGGCGACGTCTTCGGTTATGTGCAGGAGGGCACTCTTAAACTGCACGTGGAGGGACGGCCGGATACGACCGTGAAACAAGGGGAGGTATTTTTTGTCCCAGCGGGAAAAGTTCATTGGGCAGTCAATGAGGGAACGACGCCCGTCACAACCGTTGCCACCTTCGTGGTAGAGAAAGGCAAACCGCTGGCCTCTCCGGCTCCAATGACGGACGACCGGATACGACCGTGAGTCACCAGACATTAAGGCCGGGCGCAAATGGGCCGCGATGCTTTCAAAGAAAAGATGGCTTTGTCTCTAAGGATAGTTCAAGCGCCGTTAGGCGCGACCAGAGGATAGCCCACCCTGGAGGCGCAGCGGCGAATAGCCGCAAAGCCGGAAGGGTGGGTCGATTGGCCAACACGATCAGAAGCCCCAGCGGGGCGACACAGAATCGTTGTTTTCCAGGTTCGGGCACAGCTGATCGAACTGTGCCGCCCCTCCGGGGCTGGAATCTTTCTAACCGCTACCCACCCTTCCCGGCTCACGGCTTCGCCGCTACGCCTCCAGGGTGGGCTACCATCTTTCGCGCCTAACGGCGCTGGGGGCTCGGTCATGCAGAATTTGTCGCTGCACGAAAAGAACGGTCGAACCCATCACGCGCGCCAAAAGAACTTGAACTGTTGTAGCACTTTTGACTGGCCCCAAGAGTCGTCGCAGAGGCCCTGTTGACTTCTCAGTTAAGAGCCGTTATTCTCCCTTTACACGGGAAAGGAGGGCGATCCAAAAAATGAAGAATTCTGACAGTAGTGGCAAACGTGAGGTGGCTGAGGCTTAAGGCGTAACGCTCTAAGTCCTAGCGAGTTGTGGTTCGCCAAGGCCAGCGCGCCTTCAGCCAATCCCAACAGACTACCGGCGGCCCCGCAGCAATGCTGTGGGGCCGCTTTGCGTTTGGGTAGACGTTGATCGCGCCGCGATGAACCGTTCCCCAAATTGCACCACTACCTACCTGTCAGTTCGTTTTTCGCGGCGCAGGACCAGCCAGATCGCCAGTTGGAAGAAGACGCCGCCGCTCACGTCCAGCAGCACGTCGCGCACGCTCGCGGTGCGCGAATACACAAAGATCTGGTGGGTTTCGTCCAGCGACCCGGCCAGCAGCGTGACCAGTAAAGCGAGGCGCGCCCAGCGGAAATTCCAGCGGTCGCCGGTGGGCAAAGTCGCGCGCCACGCGAAAAATGCCAGGAAGCTCAAAAAACCGTAGCACGTAAAGTGGGCTGCCTTGCGGACAATAAAATGCAGGCCCTCGAACTGCTCCCCGGTGATTCCGGGATAGATGAAACCAACGATCCTCCACAGGATGATGCCGGTGTGCGCCGCGGAGAACAAATCCGTGGAGAACAAGGCCAGCACGCAGAGCCAGACGAAGGTCGGCAACCAGACCAGAATCTTGCGGCCTGGGGTCAGGGTGAGGCGGGTTGGTAGAACAGATGAGGACAAACGCGCCTGCTTACTCGATTCTGTAGTTGGGAGCTTCGCGTGTGATGATGACATCATGCACGTGGCTCTCACGCAGGCCCGCGCCGCTGATGCGGATGAACTTTGCTTTCTGCTGCAACTCCGAAATGCACTTTGTGCCGCAATATCCCATGCCCGAGCGCAAGCCGCCCACCAGCTGATAAACCATCTCTGCCAGAGTGCCGCGGTAGGGCACGCGGCCTTCGATTCCCTCCGGAACCAGCTTGGCCAGGCGGTTCCCGTAGCCTTCTTCGGTGTTGGCTGCCGCCGAAGAGTCGTCCACGGTCTGGGCGTAACGCTCGCTCGAACCGGCGGACATCGCCGCCAGTGAGCCCATGCCGCGATACGACTTAAAGGAGCGCCCCTGGTACAGAATCGTCTCGCCCGGGCTCTCTTCCGTCCCGGCAAAGAGCGAGCCGATCATTACCACGCTGGCACCGGCAGCAATAGCTTTGGTGATGTCGCCGGAGTACTTGATGCCGCCATCGGCAATTACGGGAACCTGCGCATCGCGGCAGGCGCGCGCGGCTTCCGCGATGGCCGTGATCTGGGGCACGCCGGTTCCGGTAACCACGCGCGTGGTGCAGATGGATCCCGGACCAAGACCAACCTTCACGGCGTCGGCGCCGGCTTTCACCAGGGCGCACGCGCCTTCATGTGTGCCCACGTTGCCGGCCAGCAGTTCGACTTCCGGCAGCTTGGACTTAACCAGCTTCACTGCATCCAGAACCCGGGACGTATGTCCGTGCGCGCTGTCAATCGCCAGCACATCCACTTTGGACTTGACCATCTCCTGCGCGCGTTCCAGAAAATCGCCGGTAGCACCGATGGCCGCGCCCACGCGCAGGCGTCCGTGCTCGTCTTTCGCCGCGTTCGGATACTTCAATTTCTTCTGGATGTCTTTGACCGTGATCAGGCCTTTGAGGTTGTAGTTGTCGTCCACCACCAGAAGTTTTTCCACGCGATGTTCATGCAGGATCTCTTCGGCATCTTCTAACGTGGTGCCCACCGGAACCGTAATCAGGTTCTCTTTGGTCATGACTTTGCCGATGGGAATGTCGGTCCGGGTCTCAAAGCGCAGGTCGCGGTTGGTCAGAATGCCGACGAGCTTCTTGTTCTTCGTCACCGGCACGCCGGAAATCTTGTAGCGCCGCATCAGCTCCAGGGCGTCGGCAATCTTGTGGTCAGGCGAGAGCGTGATGGGGTCCATGATCATACCGCTCTCCGACCGCTTCACTTTATCCACTTCATCGGCCTGCTGTTCAATCGTCAGATTGCGATGAACGATTCCCAAACCGCCCTGCTGGGCCATAGCAATCGCCAGGCGCGATTCGGTCACGGTGTCCATGGCCGCGCTGATGATCGGAATGTTCAGCCGGATGTTACGCGAGAGTTGCGTCTGCGTATTGGCTTCCGCCGGCACCACATCAGAGTGCGCGGGCACGAGCAATACGTCATCAAAGGTGAGGGCTTCGGGGACCGGGAAATGAATCATATATAACTATCTCAAACGGCAGGGTAACTTTCAATTGTAAATGGATTTGTGTGGCACCGCCGGGGGCGGCTGCGCCACATGAACTAAGGCCTGGCAGCACTTCTTTTTGCATAAGAAAATTCACAAGAAACGTCTTCCGAAAAAGAGCGCATCCGAAAACCAAGGTAACGTTGACGCCAGGACAGGGGCCAACGATACTCAAAAATATGGCGACGAACCAGGGTGTCCCGGCCAAGGCCGGCATTAGTTCTGCCACGGCCGCGGCTAAGGACCGCAAGGAACGCCGGCTTCCCATTGCGGTCCGTGTGAAGGTGTTTCCAGACGTTGAGTCCCCCGACTCCCAGACCTGTGTTACCTACGAGATTTCCACGTTTGGCGCGCGCCTTGTGGCGCCCTCTGGGGTCCGCGTGGAGGGCCAGATTGTTTACTTGCAACGGCATAGCCGCCGCGCCAAGTACAAGGTGATCTGGATCGGCAAGCCCGGCACCAAGCACGCTGACCAGGTCGGGGTCGAGTGCATGGAACCGAACAACGTCATCTGGGAACAGGACATCCGGACGCGCCTGCAGCAAGCTGCCTTCGTCGAAGACGAGTAGACCTTCTTTCATACCAGCCTGCTTCTCCAGCCGCTCTCAAGGTAGCGTTGCCCGTTCTTGTCCGCGCATGATACCTTCATGAGTTTCGGGCTTATGCTGCGTTCCTATCAGGGAGTTTCTCCGCGAATCCATGACTCGTGTTACGTTGACGCCTCGGCGCAGATCATCGGCGACGTGGAGATCGGCGAAAACTCCAGCGTCTGGATGAACGCCGTGGTCCGGGGTGACGTGTTCGCTATCCGCATCGGTAAAAACTCCAACGTGCAGGATTGCTCGGTGCTGCACGGCATGCGTTACAAATATGGAGTCGTGCTCGGGGATTGGGTCACCGTCGGACACTCGGTGACGCTGCACGGTTGCACCGTCGGCGACCGCTGCCTGATCGGCATGGGCTCCGTGGTCCTGAACAACGCGAAGATCGGCGAAGGTTCCATCATCGCCGCCGGGACCGTGGTCCCCGAGAACACAATCATCGAGCCGTACTCGCTGTGGATGGGCGTCCCCGGAAAACTCCGCAAGAAGATTGACGACGAAGAAACGCAGAAGATGATCATGATGTACGGGAGGAACTACGTGGACTATACGGCGCAATACCGGAAGGAGCTTGCGGGCAAGTAATGGCCAACGCAATCAAAGCCGTGCGCGGGACGCGCGATCTGTTGCCGCCGGAGACCGCGCTCTGGCAACACGTGGAGCAGGCCAGCCGGGAGATCCTCCACCGCTACAACTTCCACGAAATACGCACGCCTGTTTTCGAAGATACTCAGCTTTTTGCTCGCGGGGTAGGCGAAGATACAGACATTGTCTCGAAAGAAATGTTTACCTGGGAAGATCGGCCGCGCGCGCAGAGCGAGAAAGCCCAGTCTTTGACTCTGCGACCAGAAAACACCGCCGGGGTGGTCCGTGCCTACATCGAGCACAAGATGGACCAGACCGGCAAACTGCAGAAACTCTACTATATGGGTCCGCAGTTTCGCCGCGAGCGCCCCCAGAAGGGTCGCTTTCGCCAGTTCTACCAGATCGGCGCTGAGGTCCTGGGACCCCCATCAGCGGGAAGCGAATCGCCGGCACGCGATGCCGAGGTGATTGCCATGCTGGCCGGCTTGCTGCACGAGGTCGGTATCAGAGAATGGACGCTGGAGTTGAACTCGGTGGGTTGTGCCGACGACCGCGCCCGTTACAACCAGGCGTTGCGTCAAGCTCTGTCCGGCGTGAAAGACAAGATGTGCGCCGA
>Ga0126379_10000448_pt1 | contig 22803 bp, 19 predicted proteins | sample PanSoiMetPlot_24_FD_92640 | JGI IMG/M metagenome (GOLD analysis project Ga0126379, IMG submission 92640) | Tropical forest soil microbial communities from Panama - MetaG Plot_24 | ecosystem: Environmental > Terrestrial > Soil > Tropical forest > Bulk soil | place: Panama | collected 2016-02-17
ATCGGGGCAAGCGCTATTTACCGATGAAGCCACGAATCTCATCATCAATCAGGCGCTCAACTCTACCGTCAACAACCGCATGCAGAAGCTGTTTGGAGTGAGCCGGATCAAGATCGATCCGCAAGGACTGACCACGGAAACCAACCCGACTGGCCGCGGTCCCCAGATTACGATCGAACAGGAATTCGCCAACAACCTCTCCCTTTCCTATAGCACCAATGTCGCGCAGAGTTCGCAGCAGATCATTCAGGGTGAGTATTTTTTCACCCGCAACATTTCCGTCGTGGGCACTCGGGATCAGAACGGCGTGGTCAGCTTCGATCTGCGGGTGCGCCGTCGCAAGAAATAACGCCCCGAAATAGAATGTGGGTAGCAAGGTTTGCGAATACGCATGACCTCTTCCCCAAGCCCAGACCGATATTTGTTCCTGCATCAGCAAATGGTGGAAAAACAGCTGCGTGCCCGCGGCATCGTGGACGAGCGCGTACTTTCGGCCATGTCGCGCGTTCCGCGGCATCTGTTCGCTCCGGAGTCCTACCGGGCACAGGCCTACGAGGACCATCCTTTGCCGATTGCCGAGGGGCAGACGATTTCGCAGCCCTACATCGTTGCCCTGATGCTCGAGGCACTCGCCCTTTCTCCAACTGACAAAGTGCTCGAGATCGGGACCGGTTCTGGCTACGTCGCGGCTCTCCTCGCGGAAATGGTGTCGGAGGTGGTCTCGATCGAGCGCCACGCACTTCTCGCCGATTCCGCCCAGGTGTTGCTCTCGGATCTCGGATATAGAAATGTGAGAGTTGTTGTTGGAGATGGAAGCCGGGGGTTTCCAGAGTCGGCACCTTACGACGCGATTCTGGTCTCTGCCGCCGCTCCCGAGTTGCCCAATGAATTGGTGGATCAGCTAGCCGACAGCGGCCGCATGATCGTTCCCGTTGGAAGCAATGAGGCTCAGCAACTGCAGTTCGTCTACAAAGACGACGGGCAAATCAAAACCAGCCTGCGAGAACTCTGCCGGTTTGTACCACTGATCTCGGAAGAGTAGGGTCGTTTCCCCTGCGAGCGACCACTGACCCTCGGACCTCGGACCTCAGACCTCAGACCACTGACCTCAGACCACTGACCTCTAATCGTTATCCTCAACGCTCTCTCTGGAACCAGCGCAGGCACTAAGGATGGGCCGACCTCGCAGAATAGAATTGCGAAGTTAAGCGTCTCTCTGGCCGACCAGCAAAAAACTGATGGTGGCGGTATGGACATTGGGACATCCACGGAGCGGCAATTGAGGGCGCAGCATCGGCATGAGCTTCGCACTCTGACCTATCTCACGCTCGAGCAGGCCAACGGCGGCATCGTAAGAAATCTCAACCAGGATGGGCTCGGTGCGCAAATGGTGGCGGCCGTGCCTCCGAGGCAGCACGTACGCATTCGGTTTGAGTTACGGCATCCCCGGCTTCGGGTGGAGACTCGCGGGGAAGTCGTGTGGTCGACTTTTTCCGGGCAGTGCGGGATCCGGTTTCTCGATTTACCAGCAGAGATCCGGCGGCACATCAATGAATGGATCTTTGCTGATCTGCTGGAAGGCATATCGCTGCATGCCGAGCGCACGGGCGCGATGTTTGGCCCGCCGACGCCCGACACCACCGACCCCGAAGGAGTCGAGCCGCCCGTGTTCAATGGCAACGTCGAAGAAGACGATGGGTTGCTGATTTCGGGTCCTGCTCCGAAGGTGATTTCGCTGCCGGTGAGGCTGCAGACGGTCGAACGCGTCGGCAATCCAGTTCCTGAGATGATTGGCAATCTTGACTGGCTGTCGCAGCCGCTTTCTCCACGAGCGCTTGGCTGGTCCGCTGATGTGTTGATCGTGACAGCGGCTCTGCTGATGTCTGCACTGGTGTTTCTGTCGATTACGGGGGATGTTCCTGCGTCGCCATGGGTGGTGGTGGTGTGCGGGGTAGTGTTGGTCGCGCTCCTGTATTGGGGATTCTTTTGGGTCTTTGGGGGCAAGAGCTTTGGGACGAGGCTGGCGGGAATGGCGTCGCAGACGACGAATCAGAGAAAAAACTAGATCGATTTAGGAATTGCTGCGCTTTGTCATCCTGATGGCGCCGTTCTTTGGCGCCGGAGGATCCATACAACTCTGCCTGCAGTGTTCATGAGGCCGGAGACTGCTCAGGTCCTCCGGCCTGCAAAAAGCGCAGGCCATCAGGATGACAGCGCGATGGATTACATCAAAAGCTAAAAGGGCTAACCTACTGGAAAAATCCCCACTTCTCGCGCAAACACTGCGCCAGAAACGAGGCACCCACCCTGTTGAGATCTTCTTTTTTGCTAATTTGCGAGGAATTGTTGAGCCAGCCAGAGCTGCAGGGTCCGCTGTTGCGATTTTGGAACCTTTAAGAAGCGCATGCCGAAGTTGCCGCTCTTGTCGTGCCAGACGACTTCCGCGTCCGCTTTCAGGACGGAGCGGGCTCCGGGGAGTTCGAAGTAGACCTGCATTACCACGTCGGCGTCAATCCAGTGTTCGGTGCGAACCTGCATGCCTCCTTGGCTGAGATTGATGAGATGCGCGTCTTTTGTTTCCTGCCCCTTGGCTTTAAGCGAAACGGGAACTTCGAGCCCGCTACGGTGGTAGCGGAGGCGTCCGTCAACGATCATGTTCCGTGCTGCCGACAGCGTGCGGACCGCTTGCTCCACGGAGATCGGCTTTTCGAAGGCGAACAGTGCGCCTGTCCGGTCGAGCGTGGTCAGGCAATGCGGGCCGCCCATGATGACCAGGGGCACGGTATTGAGCGGCCTTTGCGGAGCCTGCAGTTGGTGCAGCAGCTGCGAACTGCCGTTGAGATCGCAATCCACGATGAGCGCGTCGATCTTGGATTTGGAAAGCCGGTAAAGGGCCTCCTGCGGTTCGTTTTCAACGTGGACATCTATATGAAGACCACCGAGGATGCATTCCAGAACGCTTACTTCCATCCAGTCGCGCGAGACCACCATCGACGAAAGAGTCATGCCGTCCACTGTAGCGTCGGGCGTAATGCGACCCTAGATCACTAACGTAATGGGCTTCGGGCTTCCGGCTTCGGACCTCGGACCTCAGCCATCAGGTTTGGAATGCGCCGATAAAGCTGCGAGCAAAAGGCTTTACCGCTGAGATCGCCGGGAACAGCCGCGGAGGCCGCAGAGGAAGCCTCTGCGATCTTTGCGGACGTTCTCCGCGATCTCAGCGATAAGAGCTTTTTTCGGTCTGGAATCTTACGGGGGTTCGATCCGTATCCGTCTTTATCTGGGCCGGCTCGGGCGCTGTAACTCTGTTGTTTTACGGAACTTTCTTGCGTTTCGGAGCGTACCTTTCGTTGCAGGTGACGTCAAAGGAGTTAAGGGACCAGACAAGGGCTGGCCCAAGGGATCGGGATGCGGGTCTGATGCGTGCGATAGGCGATGTTCTTGCATCAGAATGAAAAGACGATCCGAAATTTTCTTGTTCGCCGGCTGAAATATCCAAAGGGTGTGCGGTGTCTTATATGTGGGGACTTTTGGCTGGGCCGCCGGTGACGCCTCAGGGGTTTCTCGATTATGAGAACGGTTAGCGACATTTTCGCCCAGATTCTCCGGAATTTGTGGGCGCACAAGCTGCGTTCGTTTTTGACCATGTTCGGGATCGCTTGGGGGGTAGGGTCGCTGCTGTTGTTGGTAGGGGTGGGCGAAGGGTTCCGGTCGGGCAATAAGCGCGAGTTGGCGGAGTTTGGAAAAGACATTATGTTCCTGTTTCCCGGGCGAGCCCCTGTCGTGGCCGGAAACATGACCTCGGCGAAGACCTACCTGCTTACCTATCAGGACTACCTTGACATCCGACAGGCTGGTCACGTGCGCAATGCGTGCCCGATCATTTCCCGCAACGACCTGCACGAAGTCAGCGAGTTTGCCGCCGGTAGCGGAGAAATTCTGGGAACGGAGCCCCACCTGAACGAAATCAGCTTCCTGCCGATCAAGGATGGACGTTGGCTGAATGAGATGGACGGCATCCAGAAGCGGAATGTCATTGTTCTGGGGAGTGAGTTGCTGAAGACGCTTTTTCCAGGGCGGCCGGCGATCGGGTCCTTCGTTCTGGTGAACGGTATGCGGTTCGAGGTGGTCGGGACAATGCCGCACCTGGGCCGCGGCGACAATATGTGGCTGAACATGCGCGGCTATATTCCGTTTCAGGTGATGGCAGAGAACTTTCCGCTCAAGGGCGAGAACCATGAGAAATCGATTTCGTTCATTGAGTATCAGCCCGAGGTGACGGCTGAACATAAGATTGCGCAAAAGGAAGTCCACAAGATCGTAGGACGGAATCATGGATTTGATCCCAACGACGAGAATGCATTCGACGAGTGGGATTCGATTCAGGAGTCAAAAATGGTGGGCACCATTTTTGACGTGATGAACATGTTTCTGGGCGCAGTGGGAATGGTGACCCTTGCACTCGGCGCTATCGGCGTGATCAACATCATGCTCGTCGCCGTCACCGAGCGTACGAAAGAGATCGGTCTGCGCAAGGCCCTGGGCGCGACCAACCGGAGTATCCTGTTCCATTTCTTCCTGGAGGGTCTGCTACTCACACTGGGCAGCGGTTTGCTTGGGGTGGCATTTGCCGGCGGCTTGATGGGCATGATGAGCGGTGTCGAGGGGCCGCAGGGATTCGACCCGCCAAAACTCGTTCCCATGTCGGCCATGCTGGCGATTGGGAGCTTAACGCTCGCTGGCGTGATTGCCGGCCTGTATCCGGCGCGTAAGGCGGCTATGCTGCAACCTGTGGAAGCGCTGCGGCAGGAGTAAAAGATGCGCGATTTACTGCAAGAAGCCTACGGAGCGATGCGCCACAACCGGCGCCGCACGGCCCTGACCATGCTGGGCATGGCTTGGGGAATTGCCACGGTCGTGATGTTGCTGGCCTACGGCGACGGCTTCGGGCAGGCGTGCGCCAACATCTTTGCGAACTTCGGCACCAAGCTGGTCATCGTAGTGCCGGGGACGACTTCTACACAGGCGGGCGGTCAGAAAGCCGGCATCAACATCAAGTTCACCATGGAAGATGTCGATGCGCTGGCGACAAATCTCCCGCAGATCACGCATATCACTCCGAGCGTCGACAAAGCGACGCTCGTTGGCTATGAGAACCGTTCGTTCACGTGGACTGTCACCGGGAACGACCCGAATGTATACGACATCCGCTCGCTGAAACTGGGACAGGGCCGCTTTTACAACATGGAAGATCAGGTGCAGCGCGGGCGCGTGGCAGTGATCGGCTCGGAGGCAAAGGAGAAGTTGTTTTCCGGGCGCAACGCGGTAGGTGAACACATTCGCCTGGACGGGCTGAGCTTTGAAGTGGTGGGGGTGCTGGCTGCGAAGATGCAGGAAGGGAATGACGACATCAATCGCACGGTGTACGTGCCCTTCACCACGATGAGCGATCTGAAAAGTACGCATTACCTCGACACGATCTGGTTTAACTATCAGACGCCGGAATTTCAGAAGATCGAGCCCGCCGTGCGGACGATTCTCGCGGGCCAACACAAGTTCAGCGAGACGGACCGCCAGGCCGTACGGGTATTCAACTTGATGACACAGTTGCATCAGTTCGAGATCATCACGCTGGGCTTGAAGATTCTGATGGGATTCATCGGGACGCTGACTCTGGGTATTGGCGGTGTAGGACTGATGAACATCATGCTTGTGTCGGTGACGCAGCGGACCAAGGAGATCGGCGTGCAGAAGGCGCTGGGCGCGCGGCGCGGATACATTCTGATGCAGTTCCTGGCAGAGGCGCTGACCATCACCGCGATCGGCGGACTGCTCGGCGTGCTGCTGGCGTATGCGGTTGCGCTTTCCGTAGGACGGCTGACTCTTTACAGCGCGTTCGCCAAGAATGGCGAAGCGGGGGACATCCGGCTGATCATTCAGCCTGCGACGCTGATTGCGTCGACGTTGATTTTGGGTGCGGTGGGGCTCATCAGCGGGATGATTCCTGCATTCCGTGCCTCACGGCTCAATCCGATTGAAGCCTTGCGGCATGAGTGAAGCAGGTTGAAAAATTTCAGAGATCAAAGTTTGAAGATCGTCCCGGCCGTCATTATCTTTAGCAGTCTTGGATAGTGTGATCCATCTCCTGCCGCATCCAAAACAATGGGTTCGTCGAAAGAATCAATAGCATCGCGACGAAGGTGTCATCCTGAGCGGAGCCAGAGTGCAGCGAAGCGGAACTCCGGCGGAGTCGAAGGATCCCTACCCTGAACAACTGCCGCTGGTGTAGGTTCCTCGCCGCGCGAGCAACAGTTGAGTAGACGCGATAAGCCTTGGACCACAACAATTTCTAACCCGGCTAATCCCTGACGGCTGAGGCCTGAAGTCCGACGGCTGACTCACGATACCACTCCACCGTTCGCCGTAACCCTTCTTCAAAATCAACGATCGGCTTATAGCCGAGGGCCGCTTCTATTCGTGAGATGTCGGCCAAAGAATGTTTGATGTCTCCGCCCCGCTCCGGGCCGTACTTCGGCTGGCCTTTGTACGAGGTGAGTCCCTGGAGCAGACTGAAGGTTTCGTTGAGAGTGACTCGCCGGCCTGTGGCTGTGTTGAAGACTTCTCCGGCGACTTTTTCAGCAGGAGCCTGACACGCCAGCAGATTTGCTTCGACCGCATTGTCGATGTAGGTGAAGTCGCGGCTCTGTTCTCCATCGCCGTTGATGGTGGGCTGCTCGCCGCGCAGCATCTGGGTAATGAACTTGGCAAGCACGCCGGAATAGGGAGACGAAGGGTCCTGGCGCGGTCCGAAGATGTTGAAGTAGCGCAGGCAGACGGTCTCGAGCCCATAGCATCGGTAGAACGAGGTCATGTAATGTTCGCTGGCGAGCTTGGCCACCGCGTAAGGAGAAATCGGGTCGGGTTTCATCGCTTCGTGCTTCGGCAGTGTAGGCGTGTCGCCGTATGCCGAAGATGACGCCGCGTACACAACTCGTTTCGCTTTGGCGTCGCGAGCGGCCACAAGCACGTTGACCGTACCATCGACGTTGGCGCGATTGTTGCCAAGCGGATCGAGCACGGATTTGGGCACCGAAGGAATCGCAGCCTGGTGAAGAACGAAATCGACTCCGGCACATACCCTCTGCATGGCATCCAGATCGAGGATGTCAGCCTCACGAAAGTCGATCCGGTTGAGAATCTCCTTGATGTTTTGGGGATTGCCAGTAGAGAAGTTATCAACTCCCCGCACCTGCTCGCCGCGAGAGAGCAGGGCGCGAGCAAGAGAAGATCCGATGAAGCCAGCGATGCCGGTAATGAGATAGAGGGCCATGCAAGTTCATCATAACGAAAAGATGTGAATGAGAGGTTGCAAAAAGCAGGTTCCAAAGGTTCAAGGTTTCAGAGTTTCAAAGACAAAACCGCAGCGTCCGAAACAACTTTGAAAGTTTGAAACCTTGAAACCTTGAAACCTGAAACCTGAAACCTGAAACCTAGCTCTTGCCCTGGCTCTTCTTCAGAACTCTAAGGAAGTCTTCCCGCATCAGCACCTGGCGGCTTTCGAAGAATTCGACGACAGCCTGAATGGCCGCGCCTGGATCGGAGATCATCGGAATGTCTGCCGTCGTGCCGGTCGCCGGTAATGAGCAAGCATTGCCCGATCCCACAATCACGCAGCGATGCGCCAGCGTGCCGAGAAGGCGCTGCAGGTGGGACTTGTTCTCGTCAGACATGTCTTCGAAAGAAATTCCCATGCCCAGGTAGGGGTAATTGACCACAACCTTACCTTTTGTCTCGACACGAATTCCGTTGGCTTCGAGTTTCATGTGGAGAACAGATCCGGCGGGGTACGTCGCCTGCGCTTCTACATAGCAGCCGTGCATGCTGACGTCGGTAAAACTAACCCAGGTGCGGACGTCGACACCTTCTACCCGGACTTCGGCGCTGCCCTCGCATTTGTAACGCAGGCTGCGCCGCTTATCCGCGCCCTTGAACTGCTCGTCGGGCTGGACTGGTGCCCCTTGACTGGGAACTTGGGAATCGCGGGCCAGAGTGGGCGCGGTTCCCCCGGCTTGCCCCGTAGATTGCTTGAGAGCCCGCAGATACGCGATCCCTTCGTTGGTTTCCTCTGGCATAAGCCTTCCGAATGCAGACGTGCCGATTCCAGACTCTAGCAATCTGGTGCCAGAATCCTGATGGTCTTATCGGCAGGAGGAAAGTTGGGGATTAGGTAAGACGAACTCTTGTGCCTGAGAGATTTCTAATTCTAGGCAGAGGATGCGTCGGCCGTCTGCGCAAGTGAGGCGGCCTGCCGAATCTGCTTCCAGAGTTCGTCACGTCCGGCGCCGGTCTTCGAGGAGTAGGGAAGCAGGCGCGCCGAGGGGTATTCACCGCTTAAGGTTCGTAGGACATTGCTGAGCTGGTTGTTCGAGAGGCGATCGGCTTTCGTACCAACCAAAAGAAACTCGCGTCCGGTGGCACTAAGGAATTCGAGAAGGTGGCGGTCATTCTGTTGCGGTGGAACGTTGACGTCGACCAACGCGACACAGAGGGCGAGAGTGGAACGATGGTTGATGTAGGGCTCAATGAACTTGGGCCATTCCTGGGATATCTCGCGGGAGACCCGGGCGTATCCATAGCCGGGGAGATCGGCGAAGATGAGCTCAGGGCGTGGCTTTCCGGGCCAGCGAATTTCGAAGAAGTTGATGCTGCGCGTGCGTCCGGGAGTGGAACTGGTGCGGGCCAGCTTGGTGCCCACCAGCGAATTGATGACGCTGGACTTGCCAACGTTCGAACGCCCCAGGAAGGCGATCTCAGGAACAGACGGAACAGGGAAGTGGGAAACGTCGGTTGCCGCTGCCAGAAATCGCGATAGGACCCTCATAAGCAAGTTTGCAATGGAATGCGAGGGATTGGCAAGGTGTGCGCTGTCCCGTCGTGATTAGCGCAGCGAAAAAGCCCCACCTCTTGGGTGGGGCTCAAAGACTCTGGAGTGAAGGATGTAGCTTATCGTTTGAACTTGCTCCGTAATATTCCAGCTAAGCCGACGAGCCCAGTGCCCAATAGAGTCAGAGAGCCCGGTTCGGGCTGCACAGAGATATTCGTGTCGCCACTGGATATTTGCGTCGATCCGTTGAAGAAACCCTTGCCAACGTTGATGGTGAGTTGGACCACGGCCCCATTCACAGTTTGCCCGGTGAACCAAGTGCCGGTGAGCGAACCAGTTAGTGTATAGGAGTGTGTCCCATTCGCCAGTGTGATGAGGCTCCAGGTCACCGGTCCTGAGAAACTCCCGTTGAAGACGACACCGTTCGGAATTCCGCCGGTACCATTGCCGGTAACCACAAACGATCCTCCCGCCGCAAACGTCCCGCCCATCTGCAAACTTCCACTGCTTAGAGCGGCGGTAGAGAATGCGATACTCCCAAGATTTCCGGTCACCAGCCCCAACCCGTCCAAACCGTTAACCGCGATCAGGGTCGAGCCACTGAGGCTTAATCCAGCGTTGCTGCCGCTGAGAGTTCCGGCGCTATTGGTAAAATCCACGGAGCTTGCAAACCCCGCAACCGGTAGCGCCAGAGCCAGCAAGAGCAACCACAACATTCGCTTCATAGCTAACTTCCTCCACTTTCTGGTTCTGGCCCGTATTTCCCCTCAGGGGCGCGGTGAGAGAGAGCTAGAGACAAGAACCCAACGTGACCTTAGCATCCAAGTTACCAAAGTAACGAAAATCTAACTGGTTGCGATAACGCAGTTTACTGCTGTCTTCCACGTATCCTGAGTCCAGTGAGTGAAAATTGGTGCATATACTGCCGTGATAAAAGATCCATTTCTTACGTAGTGAATGTGTAGTTAGTATCGTGAAATCGAATGTGGCCAAGTTGCTACATGGCGCGATTTGCTGCCCGAACAGCACTGTAGATAGATCAATTACTCGTAGAGTTATGTGCCTATAAGCTGTAGGGCAGCCTCCGTCACTAGGGGCCCGTCATGCGAGATATAGCTAAACTTCCGGCAAACTACAGGGAATCCTGTAGTGCATTTGACAAAGCTCTAAGTCAGCGCTAGTGTGAGTCCGACTACTTTAACCTCTTGATCATAGATCGGGGTTAGCCCACTCCACGAGAGTGGGCTTTTTCTTCGATCAGCGAAGATAAAGGTCGTTGCTTCAACAATTGGCGAGTCGGGATTATCTCATGATAAGGAGCCTGGATTCGCTGCTGTTGCTGAAAGAGTATCTCGATGTATGCCGCCAGCGTAAATGTATTGGATGATCGGTTGCAGGCTAATTTGTTGGGGTAAAAAGAGTTAAGATGCCACGCGACTAGCCTGCATTTTCTGCACACAGATGTACTTCTGTGTCGACTCGTCAGTCGCCGTCAAGCGGAAAGGCGATGGCGTAACTCATTTTCCGGATTTGCTGGCAGGGGCGGCGAGTTTAATTCCGTCGATCAATTTCTGCAACTCATCAACTGAGTTCGTCGTGAGCTGATAAAGGGTCGGATCAGCGTCGCGCTTGGCTACGTAGTTCGAGCCCGATTTCGAGATCAGGATCTTTTCAACTTTCTTGCCATCGTTGTCAGTAACCGTCACTTCGATTTCAGGCGTGGTAAAGCCTGTGTCGACGAATTTGTCGGCGGACAGGACGCGGAGGTTCGAGACGAGAGAACTCACGCTGCCCTCCTCCATTTTCTTGCCGTTGTCCCACCAGTCCTGCCCTCCGCGCATGAGGGAATAATTCTTCGAGGCAGCGTGAATCTCTAATTTGGCCGGCTCGGCATATCCGAAATCGAAAAGCTTCTTATTTCGAAAGTCTTCCAGTTTCTTATTCACCGCATCAGCCAGATCAGAATTGACCTTGTAAGCTCCATCGACGATGCTTGACTTGGCGTAAAACAGGTCTTTGCTCTTCCGAATCTGAAGCTGTTGCGTCGAGGATTCATCGGTGACCTTTACGGTGGCCACCGCCGAGCCTTTGGCGAATGCCGAGTCTGATTCCTTCGCAACAGCATCCGAGCCACTGAGGTCCATCCGAGCGTCGGTGAGCTTGCTCACTAGTCCTCCGACCGCATCAGAGTCAGCGCGCATCGGCTTGGGTTTGAGGATCTGCCACTCGTCCTTATTGCGCCCAAACTCGATGTCTGCGTTGGCCCCAGCGATCTCAAGGCGGCTGACTTTATCGGGACTCACCGTCAGCAGGCGCTTGTCTCGAAGGTCGTTGAGAGACTTGTCCAGGCTCGTCTTATGGTATCCGGGGATTGTGAAAATGCGCGGGTCGCCACCGAGGCTCGCATATGCGGCGCTGCCTGTCGGGGTGTCATCACCCAGAAGCAGCCGCTGCGACCTGTTGTCTTTTTCGGTGACTTCGACTTCTAGCCAGGGATGCTCGAGACCATAGCGTTGCAGTTCAGAACTCTTCTCTTCGACCATGCGCTCCGAGTTGAGTGAGGCCAGGGCGGAAAGCATGCTCGAAACGGTGCCTTGATCGGCAGACAGAGCCCTCGGCTCGGTAATCTTCCAGTCTGAGCCGCTCTTTGTCAGCTGGATTTCCGGCGCGTCTTTCTTTTTCAGTTCGAGCCTCGTAATGGAATTTTCGTCCAGCTTCAGGATCGACGGAGCGTCCGCTAGGTTGGCTGCAGCTGCGCTCGGCTTGCGGTGATCGGACCAATAGAGGAGGCCGGCAAGTACGGCGAAAGCGGCTGTAGCTACTAGCAGACCACGAATCTTCATGCGTTACCCGATAAGCTCAAAATGATGGCCGTGTCGCCTTATCTCCGTTTCCACCACACAGAGACTCCCAGCACCAGAACCACGATGGGCAACCCGAACTGGCTGGTAGCTCGCACCCATGCGAGCTGGCGGCCCGTCATGGTGATGCGCCGATCCTCTGGCGCTTTCGGACGGATGGAAATCAGGTCCTCATCCGACGAAAGCCAATTAACGGCATTGGAAGCCAGGTCGTCATTGCCATTGAAGTTGATGAATCGATTCGCCGCCCACGTGGAACTGCCCACCACGACAAATCGTCCTTGGGAGTTCTCCTTGCCGGTGTTGTAGGTTCCAGCAGCGGCCAAGGTGAACGGCCCCTTCTTATTCCTCGGATCGCTCACCGTGACCGATGGCGAACTCAAGTTACTCGTTGCCAGGCTTGTGCTGGAACTGTCGAACAGCTTCTGCACGCTGGTCTTGTCGGTATTCTTGACTTCCAACGATCGCGCCAGAGGAAATCCAGTTGCTGTGCCCCGCAGTTGATCGACGATCGGCTGTGATGCATAGGTGGTGACCAGCGCGACCTGAGGTCCCAGTCCGGCAATCTGGCCCAGAGGGTTCAGGTCAAGGATCAGGTCCTTGTTGATGGTTACGCCCCAGCTCTGAAGCAGATTGGTAAGGGCGTCGTTTTCGGCGATTTCTTCGTGGCCTAGACGGAGCGGCGGATCAAGCATGAAGAAAGCGCGCCCGCCGCTTTCCACGTATTTCTTAATGGCATCAACTTCGGGCTGCTCATAATTCTTCGTGGGTCCGGCGACGACGAGGGTCGTGCAATCGGCGGGTACTTCGGCCTTGGTGAGCAGGTCGACGGACTTGGTCTCGTAGTTATCTTTGGAGAGAACATCTTTAAACTGCGAAAGCCCTTCACGATTGCTGTCGTCGATCTGGTGTTCGCCGCTGCCGCTCGTAAAACAGACGGTGCGGGTATTGCTTTTCAGATTCCGGATGAGCGCTCCGGTGATGCCCTCTTCCGTCATGCTCTTCGCTTCGTCTTTTTTGGCTCCAACCTGAACAACCGCGGTGCCAAGATTGCGGATGCCAGCTTCGCGAGCCACTTCGGGATCTTTGTCCGGATCGACGTACTTCACCTGCAGCTTGGGAGACAAATTGGCATACTGGTCGAGTAGGTCTTTGCCCTCGCGGAAGTGCGTACTCTGATTAAAGTAGGTGATGACCGCGTTCTGTTGAAGGCCTTTGACAATCTTCCCGGTCTGGTCCGAAAGGCTGTAGCGTTTGTTCGCGGTCGAGTCGTAGGACTTGTTGTAGCGGTCTGCGAGCACGTTCGCTACGACAACGGCAGCGATGACGATCAGGATGTACGTGACCGCATAAGCGGCGTATTTCGTTTGTCTCGCTTTGATCCACTGACTGGACATTTACGACCTCCACCGCAGGGATTCCATGGAACGCGCGGTGAAAAACAGTCCCAGGACAATGACGCTGACATAGAAGACGGCGTCCTTGGAATCGAGCACTCCCTTGCCGAACGACTCGAAATGCGTGATCACCGACATGTACGCGAGCACCTTAGCCCAGGTGGCAGTTTCATATCCGCTGACCCACTCGAGCACCCACAGCAGCAGGCAAATCCCAAATGTGACAGCGCCGGCAATGATCTGATTCTTGGTGAGAGTCGAAACGAACGTTCCGATGGCCAGCAGCGCTCCCGCCTGCAGCAACAGACCGAGATAGCCGATCAGCAGTGGCTTCCAGTCGGGATGCCCATATTTGAAGAGGAATGCGAAATTCACGGCGGTGAAGAGCAGCAGGCACGCGTAGAGTAGGACCGCCGCCAGCCACTTGCCGAGAATGATTTCGATGTCGCGCACCGGAGACGTTGCCAGCAACTCGATAGTCCCCGTGCGTTTCTCCTCTGCGAACAGTCGCATGGTGATCATCGGGATGAAGAACAAACCAACCACGCTCACGTTCGAGAGCAATGGCCGGATAATCCATTCGTTCAGATTCATCGGGAACGAACGCCCGCTCATCTGCGATTGAATGCTTTCAAAGACAAACGCGCCGAGTGCATTCCAGAAGAAGAATCCGAAGATCACTCCGAACATGATCAGCAGGATGTACGCAATCGGCGATGCGAAATAACTGCCAAGTTCCTTACGGCAAATCACCCAGATGTTTCTCATCAGGCTTGCACCTCGACTGGCGTTTCCTGGGGCCTAGCTGCCTCATTACCTGTAAGCTGCAGGAATACCTCCTCCAGGCTCATAGCAGCTGGCCGCAGTTCGTTCAGGTCCCAGCCGGACTCGACGATGGCACGTGCCACATCGCCGCGAACAAAGCTGCCCTTCTTGCTTTCGATTTCGAATACCGCGCGAGAATCTATCTGCTCTTTGCAGAGAACCCGGCTGACTCCCGCAACCTGCTCGAGCTTGATCTGAACGCTGGGGATTTCGAGGCTGCTATTGCGCCCTGCGACCTCCACCAGCACCGTCTCGGCTCCGCGCGCGTGGGCTTGCAGATTGCGCACCGAATCGGTCGCCACCAGCTTGCCCTTATTAATGATGATCACCTGCTCGCAAGTCTGCTCAACTTCCGGAAGGATGTGGGTACTGAGAATAATGGTGTGCTCACCCGCAAGGTCTTTGATCAGATCGCGGGTCTCGTTAATCTGCTTGGGATCCAGTCCGGCGGTCGGTTCATCGAGAATTAACACGTCCGGATTATGAATAATGGCCTGCGCCAGTCCGACGCGCTGCCGGTATCCTTTTGACAATTTGCCGAGAAGTCTCGTCTTGACGTCGGAAATAGCGCAGCGCTGACAAACATAGTCGATGCGTTTTGTTAGATCCACTCCCGACAGGCCCTTCAGCTGTCCGACAAATTGAAGATATTCGGAGGTTTCCATCTCCGGATAAATGGGCGGGGTTTCGGGCAGATATCCGATTCGCTTCTTCACCTCCATCGGCTGTTCCAGGACGTCAAAGCCGGCCACCGTGGCCGTTCCGGAAGAAGGGGGGAGAAAGCAGGTCAGCATCCGCATGGTGGTCGTTTTGCCCGCACCATTGGGACCGAGAAAGCCGACGATCTGGCCCTTGGCCACTTCGAACGAGATCTGGTCGACGGCAGTAGTCCGCGCATACCTCTTCGTAAGTTGTGAGACTTTGATCATAACTTTTCGCTGGCAACGGTGAGCTAATCAACCGCTGGCCCATACCAGAAAGGATGGGGATGACCTTATGTTAGAAACGGAGTCTTCCTCGTGTCAATTGCCTGAGCAGCGCTCTCGTTGCTTCTCAGCAATATCGTATCACGACATATCGGCGCCTCAATGAGCTTGAGCCGCCTGCGAGCTTCTCCTTGACAATCTAGGAGAACCAGCGTATTCCTAGACAATCTAGGAAGGCGCCTTGGAAAAACAGCTCGATCTTCTGCAGGGAACCCTCGACATGCTGATCCTGAAAGCGATCTCCCTGAGCCCCTTGCACGGTTACGGCATTCTGCTGCGGATCCAGCAGATTTCGAAGGAACGCCTGGAAATTCAGCAGGGGTCGTTGTACCCCGCGCTCTACCGCCTCGAACATCACGGCTGGATTACCAGTGAATGGGGAGAGTCAGAGAACAACCGCCGCGCGCGCTATTACCGGCTCACAGCAGCTGGCAAGCGCCAGTTGCAGTCGGAAACGGAACGCTGGAACCAGATGAGCGCTGTGATCTCGGGAATCTTGCGCGCAACACCGGAGGAATTATGAGCCTGTGGACCCAATTTGGCTCGTGGACGGCGGCCACGCTGCGTTCCTCGCGCATGGAGCGTGAGATGGACGAGGAGATGCGCTTCCACATCGAGGCGCGGGCCGCAGATCTGGCGAAAGAGGGCCTGACGCCACAGGCAGCATTGAGGCAAGCACGCCTGGAGTTCGGAGGAATCGAGACTGCGAAAGGGGACTGCCGGGACGCCGTCGGCGTGAGTTTTCTGGAAACTCTTCTTCAAGACGTACGGCATGGCATCCGAGCGATGGTGCGGACCCCGGCGTTCACGGCGACTGCAATAGTGGTCCTGGCCCTGGGCATTGGCGCCAACACGGCGATCTTCAGCGTGGTCGACGCCGTGTTGTTGCGGCCACTGGCATACCGCGACTCGGGCCGACTGGTGACGATCCTGATGAACGGCGACGGGCCCGTTGCTCCCGCGAACTATATCGACTGGCGCGATCAGAGCCAGTCGTTCACATCCATGGGCGCAGCCGATTACTGGTCCCCGAACCTGACCGGTGTTGATTCTCCCGAGCACATCGCTGGTCTCAAAGTAACGCAGAGTCTATTCCCCATGCTCGGCATCGAGCCCATGCTCGGACGCTTGTTTGTCGAGGGCGAAGATAAAGACGGTGCCGATCGGGAAGTCATTCTGAGCTACCGGCTGTGGCAACGAAGGTTTTCCAGCGACCGCACTGTGCTGGGAAAGCCGATTGTGCTGGATGGAAATGCTTATATCGTCGTCGGCGTGATGCCGCAGGGATTCCAGTTCGCTCCGTTCTGGGCAACGAAGTCGGAACTGTGGGTGCCGAACGCACTGGGTTCAAGACTCCACAATCGCGGCGGCAACAGCTTGCGCATCTTTGCCCGGATGAAAGACGGCGTGTCGCTGCAACAGGCTCGCGCAGAGATCGCGTCAGTCACTGGCCGGCTCGAACAACAGTATCCCGGGACAAATCGCAATGTAGTCGTGACATCGCTGAAAGAGAAAGTGGTAGGGCCGATCGAGACTCCCTTGCTCGTCCTGCTGGGCGCGGTTGTGTTCGTTCTGCTGATTACCTGCGCAAACGTAGCTCATATGCTGTTGGCGCGGGCAGCGTCGCGTCAGAAGGAAGTCGCCTTGCGAGCGGCTCTGGGCGCGCGTCGAGGACGTATCATTCGCCAATTCCTGACGGAAAGCATTCTGCTGGGCGGCCTCGGCGGGGTGGCCGGCCTCGTGTTAGCGGTCGGAGCGACGCGCGCGTTGATCGCCATGAGTCCGGCGAACATTCCTCGTGTCCAAACGGTATCAATCGATTTCCGTGCCGCGTTGTTCCTCTTTTCCGCGACAATTCTGACGAGCGTCGGCTTTGGACTGGCACCCGCTCTACAGGCTTCTGCGGTAAACGTAAACGATACCTTGAAAGAGGGTGGCCGCGGCGCCAGCGAAGGCTTCCGCCGCAGCCGGCTGCGTAGCCTGCTCGTGGTCTCGGAGTTCGCGCTGGCCCTGATGCTGCTGGTCGGCGCCGGCCTGATGATTCGAACCTTTGCCGCCCTCGAAAACGTCGACCCAGGATTTAATCCTCACAATGTGGTTTCGATGATTGTGTCCGTTGCCGGATCGAAAGAGGCAGAGGCGGGGCACCGGGAAGTTTTCTATCGCCAGTTGATCGAGCGCGTTCAGTCGCTGCCGGGGGTGCAGGCTGCAGGAGGAATCAATCACCTGCCATTGGCGGGCGACTTGTGGGGTTGGCCGTTCCTCATCGAGGGCCGTCCGAAGCCGCGTCCAGGCGAATCACCAATCGCGGTTTATCGCATGGTGACGCCCGGGTATTTCAAGTCTATGCAACTGCCGCTGGTTCGAGGTCGCGATCTGACCGAGGCTGACAATGAGACCGCCCCCGGAGTGGTCGTCATCAATGAACAGGCCGCCAAGCAGTACTGGCCTGGCGAAGATCCGATCGGAAAACGAATTTGCTTTGGCGACGACACCACGAATCCGACCGCGTGGCTGACGATCATTGGCATTGCGAAGGATGCGAAACAGGATAGCTGGACGGACAAGGCCACGCCGGAAGCCTATCTCGCGGCATTTCAAAATCATGATTACTTGGGCGATTCCGGAACCGAAGCCTCAAATCACATGAGCTACATCACTCTGGTGGCGCGCACGGCGGGCGATCCCGCAACCGCAGCGGCGGCGATGAAAGAGGCGGCATGGTCCTTCGACCGAAATCTCGCCATCTCCCAGGTCGTCACCATGGATGGAGTTGTGGCGGAGGCCAATGCGCAGCCGCGATTTGAAATGTTGCTCCTGACGATCTTTGCAGCTGTCGCGCTGGTCCTTGCCTCAGTCGGAATTTACGGCGTGATCAGTTATTCGGCGTCCCGGCGAACCCACGAAATCGGCGTGCGAATGTCGCTCGGCGCTTCTCGCTCCGATGTGTTGGTGCTGGTAATGCGCCAAGGAGTGTGGCTGGCGGTGGCGGGTTCGGTCATAGGCATTGCCGGAGCGCTCGTGATTTCCCGGCTGATGGCAAAACTGCTGTATGGTGTCCAGCCGACCGATCCCGCGACATTCGCCGCGATGGCAGTGGCTTTGGGGGCCGTGGCTCTCGTGGCGTGCTATGTGCCGGCGCGACGCGCGATGCAGATTAATCCGACGGCCGCCTTACGCTGTGAGTGATCTGGCTCGTTGGTGCTTACGTCTAGGCCTGCTCTGACGTCTATGAACCGATGGAGGCTCCTATGGCGAGAGCATCAATTCGTGCCGGCATCATCGTGGCATCTGTAGTTGCGTTTGCGGTGTATGCCTCGTCCGTCGCAACTCGTGTCCGGGCGGACGACTCTCAACAGGCGCTGCCTTCCGATATCTCTCAACGCCTAAACGCTGAAATCAAAACGCTGGAAGCGATCCTTCCTCATGCCCCTGATCGCGGGGCGGCTCTCTTTCTACTCGCTCATGACTACGCCCGCCTTGGCGAGCACGCGAAGGCGTTGGACCTGCTGAAGCAATGCCTAGCCTTGGATGAGGGCTTCGATCCCGCGGGCGACAAGGCCTTTGCGCCTTTACAGAGTGACCGCGAATTCCAGAACCTCGTCGAGCGCGTCCATCAGAAGACTCTGCCGATACGTCGGGCGCAGGTCGCATTCACTATCCACCAAGCCGACCTTTTCCCAGAGGGACTGGCGGTTGACCCGTCGACACGCTTGTTCTACATGGGCAGCGAGTACCACAACAAGATCGTCAGAATTTCTAAAGCCGGTGAAGTTACAGATTTCGTAAAGGAAGGAATCTACGACCTGATGCCGGTCGGAGGCGTGCACGTCGATCCCACCGACCACAGCGTCTGGTGTGCCACCGATCCTGGGAAGAAGAATCGATCAGAGATCGCTCACTTCGACGCGCAAGGAAAACTGCAAGAACGCTATCAGCCGGCTGCGGCGGGGCCGCTCAATCTGAACGACTTGGTTCTTCGAGGCGAGACCGAAGTCTATGTGACCGATACCGAGGGAAACCACGTCTTTCGCTTCGACCGAAAATCTCATCGTTTTTCGGAGTTGAACCTGGGGCGTCCATTATTCGGGCCCAACGGTATCACGGTTTCCGAGGATGGCGATGTGCTCTACGTCGGCGACGATCTGGGTGTGATTCGCATGGATTTGCGCACCAACCAGGCGCAGGATGTTAAGCCCGCTGCGCATGACACGATGGCAGGAGTTGACGGCTTGTACTGGTACCAGGGCGGTCTGGTCGGAATTGAATATGGAACTGCGGCCAATCGCGTGATGCGCTGGAAGCTGTCGCCAGATGGACGCGAGGTGAAATCGAGTGAGGTTCTCGAGCGCGGGACCGAAATGGTCCGCAATCCCACGACCGGAGCCATATTGGATGGCAAGCTCTACTTCATGGCGAACACCGGCATCGAGAACCTTGATAACGGAAAGATCTCTGATCCCACGAAGCTGGAGCCGTTGCGTATTGCGGTGTTGCCGCTCAAGTGATGATACCTGCTGAAGTTACCGATGACAGTTCACTTGGAGTGAATCTTGCCATCGGCGGCCAGACGCTCCAGCCAGCGCCGAGCAGTAGCGGCCTCGGGCCGATCGCCGTGTTTGTGCACGAATTCTCGAAGCGTCTGCGCAGCTTCTTCATAGCGTCCCACTGCCGTTAGCGATTGCGCCACGAGCAATTGGATCTCCGGCGCCTTTCCATTGGAACTTGAAAGCGCCGCCTGCGACAGTTGCAGTGCCTGATCGTAGTGCGCTAGATGATAGTAGGTTTTGGCCAGAGCCCAGCGGGTGTCCCAGGAGGGAGCCGCAGGATTAAGCTGTAAGGCTTTTTCAAGCGGTGTGATTGCGGTTTCGTATTTTCCCTGATCGCATAGAGCCATGCCGAGAGCCGTGAAAGCATTAGCATCAGACGGATCAATCTGTGTTGCTTTTTCCAGAACTTCTTGCGCCTTCGGCCAATCGCGTTGCTTGAGGAAGATGATTCCCTGCAAATACAAAACATCAGGATGACCTGGCGCGAGGAGCATGGCTTGACTGGCCTGCTTCTGCGCCTCGGCCAGGTTGTCAGAGCCAAGGGCTCGCACGCCCTGATCGACTGCTTTTCTGGCCTTCGGCGCGAGTAAGGGACGGCCCGGAATGGCGCTGGGGGTGGCGGATGAAGTCCGAAGGTAAATGTCTACTTCGGCACTGCCGGCTGCATCGAGAAAGAGATCTTTTTGTGCGGTCGCATATCCCGCAGACTGAACAACGACAGTGAACTCTCCGACGTCATAGACCACAAGTTCGGCACGGCCATGGCTCGTCTGTGCTTGTCCCGCTGGAATCGTTCCGCGGAAGAGTTGAACCATGGCTATAGAAGAAATGGGCTCGCCCGACGAGTCATGAACCACTACGCTGATGGCGACCCCTTTGCCATGAAACTCAGTCGCCGCGGTACCGGTGTCTTGTGCGCGACAGGGAAGCACGAATGCCGAGAGAAGCAGAAGCGAGAGCAGCAATCGAGGAGTTGCGGGCAAGTAATTACTTGCTTGCACTGAAGGTACAAGCAACGCACTACGAGAACTATGTGCCGGCCAGTGGCGCATGACCACCCTCGACGTTCGGCGGGAGACTATGCCAACCGGGTGCGGACGTCAAGGGTCTACATAGGTCGTAACAGGCTAGGTCGTAACACACTGGCAATCATTCGGGGGACGCCTCGGGAACGCCTGATTGTGCTAGCGCAACGACGGCACTTTAGCTACGATTTAGACTCTTCCTACTGCTTCTGAGACGAGGTAATGGCAACGACATTGGTTTTCGTCATCCCATGTCGCGCCACGGGGCGTTCGTCCCATCCCACATGAACGATAAACACCTTCAAGCATTTGCGCTCGCCTACCTGATTGGTTGGCTGTTATCGCGCATGCCCAAAAAGAACCGGCGACCAAATTCTGAGCGTTAGGGGTTGACTTGCACTTTCCCTAGGCCGCGCAGATTAAGCGCCTGCGGTTTTGCTCAGCTCTAACTCACGCTGCTTTCTTCTTAATTCCGTAACGTTTCAGCACATCGTTCAAAGAGGCGTCAGCCTTCAGACCCAGGCTCTGTTTGACACTGCCCAGACTTGTCGTTTCGCGAGCCTTTGGTGCGAACTTTCCTCCATATTCCACGCGTAGAGTGCGGACATAGGTATCGTTTCGTTTTCTTTCTTCACGGCCTGATATGTCCCGGTGTCGTTTCATGGAATCCCTCCATTTCGCTTGCCAAATTGTGCACGACCATTGGCCTTCTGACAGAGTTACGAACTGTCTAACACTAATCCCAACTCTCACAATCAAATTCTGTCTCCTTTGACAGTTCGTATTAGACCAACCTGGCCTGCCCCACAACCGGTACAGCTGAGACCGCAACCAGCGCCAGCCCCGCCTCCTGGCAGGGGAGTCGCCTACTTAAACCCGCACTAACCGCCTGAACCGAAAACGTATCGGCTCCGGCTGAGCGAAAGTCTAAGGCGGGAAAGTGCGATTCACATCGGTGATGAAGCTCTTCGGGTCGTCTTCTTGGTTCACCAAACGAACGAAAACTGCACTCACAATCTTCAAATATTAAGTGCGCTTATTTTGAGCAACCGACTGAAATTTCTGCCAGTTCCTACTCTGTCGCGACGTATGTCAACTGACAGTGTGGGAGCGCCTGGCAACATCGCACTCCTGAGCGCAGACAAGGAGGGGAAATGGGAGTCCTTACCTGGATATTTGTGGGATTAGTCGCCGGATGGCTCGCCGGGAAAGTCATGAAAGGCGGGGGCTACGGGATCATCATGGACGTCATCCTGGGGATTCTCGGTGGCGTGCTGGGTGGCTGGATCTTCGGGCTGCTGGGGATTTGGCAGGGCCGCGGAATGTTCGGCTCCATCGTTGTCGCCTTTCTGGGCGCGGTGATTCTCGTCTGGATAACGCGATTGTTCAAGCGAGCTGAACACTCGTCTTGACGCGCCAGCTTCCTTAAGAGATCTTTTGCCTGGGCCTGCCGTAAGGCGGACTCAGGCATGTTTTTTAATATCGATGTCCCACAAGAAACCACCGCGTCGGCTCATCGCCGAGCCTTATTCCGTGATATGGGATCGAGAAATAGAAAGGCCCCACTCTCACCGTGTCTTGGCGCGGTTTGGAGTGGGGCAACCGGTGAGTTTCCGGTTTGGAGTCCCACCCACCGAAGGGCAACGGTGGGTGGGATTCCGCCCTGGGCAGCGAGCGGAACTTGTTGAGTTTCAAGAACGCCGGTAGCCTTTCCGCCGCCGGACGATCTATCTCGTGCCGATCACGCCGGCGGAGAACGCATCACCACCAGGTTCTCCGCGCTGTTGATGCACGTTGAAGGTGTTCGCCCAGAACAAACCGAAAATCGGCGCATTCCAGAACGAGTTCTGCCAAGGCTCTGGTGGACCCCACGCATTCAGGCCGTACATCGTCTCCATGTCGGATTCCAGAAAGCCTGAGAACCCCTGCGCCGTGCATTGTCCATTATTCGTGTTGGTGCACTGTGGCGTAACGTTCTCCCAGTAGGTGCCGGCTGGCAGGACGACAGGCGTACTCCATGTCACCAGAATGGTGTATTCAGGTACGCCATTCAGATTGCGCCCCGTTGCGGTCATCGTGGCGTTTGCAGTGCCATTGGCAACGACGGTTCCGCCACTGCCGCCAGCTTTTGGAATGCCGGTGCGGATTTCCCACGGCGTTGCGACTGGATCAAGCGACGTTGGATACGCGATGGTGTTGATAAACAGACCGGTCACGTTCCAGGTTTGTCCGGCGGGTACCGTGAACGGCGAATAGATCTGCGAGAGGATCTGCG
>Ga0126379_10000449_pt1 | contig 22785 bp, 28 predicted proteins | sample PanSoiMetPlot_24_FD_92640 | JGI IMG/M metagenome (GOLD analysis project Ga0126379, IMG submission 92640) | Tropical forest soil microbial communities from Panama - MetaG Plot_24 | ecosystem: Environmental > Terrestrial > Soil > Tropical forest > Bulk soil | place: Panama | collected 2016-02-17
ACACCTCGGACGCCAGTCTGGCGTTCAAAGCGTGGATGTCAGTTTGATCGATGGGAAGGTCGAGATCGTGCCGAAGGATGACGGCCGAATTGATCCTCCGCAACTTCTCAAGGCGGTCTACGACAGCGGAGTCAGCGTGGCCGAAATGGATATAACGGCTAGCGGAAGAATTACAAAGGATGGCGCGGGCAACCTGGCACTAGAAGTAAGTCCGAATCAATCGTTCAGCATTGCGCCGAATCGCTTGTCAAAGCAGCTGGAAACGCTCTCAGATTCCCAAACGCCGGTCACAGTTCGCGGCCAACTGTACAAAAAGCCAGAAGGAAAAAAGGAGCCGAAGCTGGACAAATCGGCTCCGTTGAAGCTGTTGGTACTGGAAATCCAGAAGAGGGAATAAATGCGAAAAAGATCTATTCTGCTATTGAGTCTCGCGTTTGTCTGGCTCGTTGGATCTGTTCAGCACGCTGCGAGTCCCGCCGAGGCGAAGCCAGGCACAACCAAGCCGGGAGAAGTTGGTTCACAGCTCCCAGAATTTTCAGTGAAGGATTTGCAAGGACGAGAGATTTCCTCCAACGAACTCCGCGGCAAAGTCGTGCTCATCGACTTTTGGGCGACTTGGTGTCAGCCGTGCAAAAAGGAGATGCCGGGCTATCAGGCACTGCTCGGCAAATACGGCTCGCTAGGATTTACGGTCATCGGGTTCAAGTTCGACACGATGATGGATACCGAAGATCCACTCACGTTTGCCAAAAAGATCGGAGTTCGCTACCCGCTAGCCGTGGCATCGGATGAATTGAAAAGCAAGTTCGGGGGCATCGAAGGATTGCCTACAACCATGCTCTATGACCGCGAAGGCATCCTTCGCCAGAAGATCATCGGGTTTGAATACACGAATGTCATCGAATCGAAGTTGAAGCCACTGCTTTGATGAAAATGAGCACGCCGGTTGAATACGTAGAGCATTGCAGGTCCTCCTTTGATCGGAAGCAGGTTGTTTCACTTCAGCTTGTCACCATCTTGTGCATGACTGCGGAAGACCTAGTTGCAATCATCGCTGCCATACGAGCCCAAAGTATTGTGCTTTTGGGATTCGGGGCCGATAGTGGGATTGAACTTGCAAAGCAGTTGTTTGTTTTCTTCCGTTTCAAGGGAATTTTGCACGTGAGTGAAAAGCTGGCAGCTCGCTCACCGCCCTACTGCTATTCACCTTGGCCGGATTCATCTTGGGCACTTCGTTTCCGGCGTTCACAAGATTCCGTCCGCAGCTAAGCTATCTCGGAATCGCATTACTCGTTGCAGCAGCTGTAGGAATGCCTTGGCTCCCGCACCGAATGAAAGCATTGGCCATGAACACCAGCAGCGCCTCATTGAAAGCTGACGCTGTTCAGAGTTCGTTATACGCATATTTGGCTTGGATCGCATTAGGTGGGCCGCTTGTGAAAGCCGTCCTTTCATGCTTCACGGGCTGACCCTATCGTGGCTCTGTTGCTAGTTCCCATCGTCCTGCGGGAGGGCTGGGAGGCAATGCGGGCGAAGGTGTGCGGCCCGTGAACTACTTGCATAGAGAAGGCAAGTGTCGCTGGCTCGCTAGCGCTGCTCAAAAACTGAGGAGTAGGTCCCCGAGAAAGTCTTGGTACTAGTACATACTTGGGAGCTTCTGCAGCGGGACACCTCACAATTCGTTACCACCACCGACCAGTCTAGTCGGTAGTATTTTTGAATTATTGTGACCACCCGCTTTTTGCGTTGTAATCACGCCCAAAATTTGTGTGCTTGGTCGAAAAGCCGCGCGAACCTTGTATCTGCGCAAGCCATGGGCTTGAGGGGACGTCACTAGCTGAGGCTGTTTAATTGTGAGGGACGGATAAGGATCGATGCGAGTGCTCCTTGTCAGATTAGTTGTGTTGCTGGCTTTTGTCGCGCCCTCTGTTGGGGCGCAAAGCAACTATGCCGTGGTGACTGGAGTGGTCAAGGATCCGCAACGCTTGCCGATTTCGGGAGCGACGGTCTCGTTCAAGGCGCTGGCGACGGAGGAAGTGCGGCGCGTCATTAGCAATGAGCAGGGATTGTTTGAAGCGGATGCGCTCTTGCCGGGAGAATACGAAATTCGAACCGAAGCGACGGGGTTTGCCCCGGCCATGCACACGCTGCGGCTAGAAGTTGGACAAAAGCTCGCGGTCGAAATACCGCTGAAACTCAGCTCGATGGAACAGGGCGTAGTAGTGGGGGCTGCCGCCGAAGTGATGCGTGCCACGGATGCGAGCGTGGGCGAGGTTGTGGAGCCGCAGTCGATCCAGCAGCTGCCCTTGAACGGACGAATGCTGATCGACCTGGTGTTGACGGTGCCGGGCGCACATGTGGGCTTCGGGGCGCAAACCGGTCAGACGAATCCGCTGTATTGGAGGCCGGGGCAGAGGTCGGCGGTGGTGCTTGGCGGAGCGCGGCCGAACGCCAATTATTTTCTATTGGACGGCGCGACGAATACGGACCCGACGTTCAGCACCCAGAATTTGAGCCCTTCGCCGGACGCAGTGCAGGAATTTCAAGTCGAGACCAGCAGCTATACAGCGGACCTGGGCGGGGCCGGGGGCGGTCAAATCAACATCGTGACGCTCTCCGGGACGAGCAAGTACCACGGAGCGGTTTATGACTTTCTGCGAAATGGAGCCTTAGATGCCAGCACCTTTGGCTCAATGGGAAACAACCATCTGGTGCAAAACAACTACGGCACCTCGTTCGGCGGGCCGCTCATGCGGAAAAGGACATTCATCTTCGCGAACTACGAAGGGCTGCGGTTGGCGCAAGCGGACGCGCAGATTTTGACGGTTCCGACGATGGCGGAAATTCAAGGCGACTTCAGCAGGAGCGGTGTGAATATCTACGATCCGACAACCGCGGTGGCAAATCCCAACTACAATCCCAGCAACCCCACAGGGCCATCGAATTTTCCCTACACGCGGAGCCAGTTTCCGGGCAACAAGATCCCTTCGGACCGGATTAACCAGAACCTGGAGAATTTCCTGTTGGCGGTGCTGCCGCAACCCAACATGACGACGATGAGAGTGTCGGGAGTGGACTCGAACAATTACCTGGATATTCGAAATGGGACGCACTTCAACGACCAAAGCACGATTCGCGTGGACCATGTCTTTTCGAATGGCGACTTGCTGTTTGGGCGGTATTCGCGGAGTGCTGAGCGAGGCTTTTCGCCCTCGAATGGCGTGACCGCGACGACAGAAAACCTGCCAGAATTTGGCTCGCCGTTCGACAATCTGTCGCAGCAAGCGGTTATCTCCTGGAACCATAGTTTCGCGGAGGGGAAGGTGAACGCGTTGACCGTGGCAGCGTCGCGGCTGTCGATGGATCACACCAGCCAGAACAACAATGTGAACGACTACGTGACGCAATTGGGAATCCAGGGAATCGGATTTGGGGGCAAAGGAGCGTGGGGCGCGCCGTGGTTTGCGGTGCAAGGGTACACGGGGATTGGGGACACGTTTGCCGCCACGCCGATGCACGCGTGGGACACAATCTTGGAACTTCGCGATGCGCTCGCGTGGCAGCACGGGCGGCACGGGATGAAGGTCGGAGCCAATTTCAATCGCTATTGGTGGCCGATGTGGGGATTTTTTCAGAACCGCGGCTACTATCAGTTCACCAACGGGTATACGACCGATGAAGGATTCAACGATGGAACGGGGTCGGCGCTGGCGAGCTTGTTGCTGAGCCTTCCGACGGTAAAGCAGCGGCAGGCGGGGATCCCCCAGATGAACCTGAACAGTTGGGGAGCCGGAGCGTACGCCGAAGATGCTTGGCGGATGACTCCGACGACGACGATTAATTATGGCGTGCGATACGAGTATTCCAGCCCGCTGTACGACTCGATTTACACGAACACGAACCTGATTTTCCAGAACGGCGTGCCCTCGGTATTCATTGGCGGCAAGAACGGCTATCCGAAAGGGCTGCTGTATTCGAACAAGCACAATTTTGCACCTCGGTTCGGGCTGGCAAAGCAGATCCCGCATTTCGGGCTGGTGGTGCACGCGGGGTACGGAATCTTCTTCACGCCGGTGGATGGAAACACGTGGTGCAATCAGCGCCACGACGTGCCGTATGTGTTTCCCGAGACGCAGCAGGCGGACAATTTCACCCCGCCGGCTTCGCTGTTTGCGAACGGACTGAACTTCGGTACGCCGGTGCTGGGACAAGGAGCGTTGCCTGCGACAACGGTAAGCTTTACGGCGTTTGATGCGCACGCGGCCGCTCAGTACATCCAGCAATGGAACACATCTGTGCAGAAGAGCTTGGGGCAAAACAGCTCGGTGGAGGTCGGGTACGTGGGGGCGCGAGGATTCCAGTTACAGCGCGCACATTTGATTAACAACGCGACGCCGGGACCGGGCCCGCTCGGGCCGCGGCGGCCGTTCAAGACGCTGAGCTTCGTGCCGAACAGCGTGATAACGACGAACGACAGTTCAGCAACGTTCGTGTATCAGAGCAACACGTTCCCGGTCAGCACGATCAATTTGCTAGAGAACTCGGCGCAGAGCTGGTACGACGCGGGATACATTAACGTGAGGCGGCGGTATTCGCATCGACTAAGCCTGCTGGCGAATTACACGTTTTCGAAAAACCTGACGAATGCGCCGGACTTCCGTTCCCCAATGGACGAATCGGCGGTCCCACAGAATACCGCGGACCTCGCTGCGGAGAAGGGGCCGGGGTGCGACGTGCGGCACCGGTTTGCGCTGAGCAGCGTCTACGACATCCCTGCATTGCGGACCATGACATGGACAACTATCGTCACGTCGAATTGGCACTTTTCCACAATCTATCAGGCGCAATCCGGAATGCCTTTCACCATTTCTGTATTTGGGGACACCGCTAACGCCGGGACTGTGCTGGGGGAGAACCCTATCCGCGCCGACTACACGGGGCAGCCGATTTTTGGCCCCGGGACACGGACTGCAGCGCAATGGTTCAATCCCGCAGCGTTTGCCACGCCCGCTGCGTTTAGCTTTGGCAACGTGGGGCGAAATTCCGTATACGGACCACCACTGCAAACACTGGATTTGGCGCTCGAACGAACTTTCTCGCTTACAGAGAAAATACGCTTTCTTCTCCGCGGAGAGGCCTTTAATGCCCTGAATAAGGTGAACCTGGGCACGCCCAACCGATTTGTGAACACGCCGCAGTTCGGTATCATTACGATGGCGATGACTCCAGGCCGCGAAATCCAACTTGGTGCGCGGCTCTCTTTCTAAACGTTTTTTCGCAACACGAAAAACTGCCACTCGGGAAGTCATTGTTTACAAATTGAACTTTGGCTCCCCGAGCTAGATTCGAACTAGCAACCCTTCGGTTAACAGCCAGCGTAGTGATTTCATCAGAAGTTGCCGGAGCTACGCTAAACTAAACCGAAGGAAGCTGGCGAGTTAAGGCAAAATCGGATGAGCCACTTCCCCCGTCGCTTTTTTCTTTTGGCGCTTTTTGCCGCCATTAACCGCGATTAATACCACGTTCTTACTACGGCCCGTCGTCAGCGGCTTCGACACCGGCGCGCCTGCTTTGCAAGCACGCGAATCCATTCTAAGCATTCCATTTCCTCTTCAGTTTCTATTGCTTCCATTCTAACAAACTGGGGAATCTGCTTCTCGTTCAGAGCTAACCCCATAATGGCCTCAACCTTGTTCATAAATGCACGGTTGCGGCACGGTAGTGCAAGTACAAAGGACGGCCCAAACGTCCTCCAAAACGAAACCGGCCAACCATAGGAACCACAATATTGAAAATGAGATGTAACCATCCGCCGTGGAGAAAATTGGAGCTGAGATATGCGATCAGTTTCGGGTGATCCGGGATGAAAGCGTATTGCTCCACAATAGAGGCGGCGGCCAGTTTGGAATATTCAATCCCAAGGGAGTCCATTTCCGCTTGCAGTTGCTCACGGTCCTTAGAGTCGGCGCTCAGGCGAAAAGAGTGCTTGACTCGGGACTATACTCCAGGGTGTAGCTTCTAGTGAGGAGCCACGACAATGCAGATTGGCATCGTCGCAAAGAAGATCGGGCTCAGCGTGGACGCGATTCGATTCTACGAGCGCAACGGCCTGCTACCACGGCCGCCGAGGACAGAGGGAGGGTTCCGTCGATACGGGGACAGCGACGTAGAAACGCTGGCTTTTGTTCGTCGAGTGCAAGGTCTGGGATTCAAGCTCAGCGAGATACGAAGCCTGCTAAGACTTCGAGCGAGTCGCCTCCAACCGTGCGCACCGGTGCGGCGCAACCTGCAAGAGAAGCTGAACGATGTACAACGGAAACTGAGCGACCTTCACAAGTTGGAGCATGAACTCCGACTGGCACTTCGCAGTTGCTACAGAGAACTGCGCAGGCGAAACGCTCATTGCCCAATTTTGAGAGAGAGCCCGCGTAAGCCGGAGAGTGAAAAGTGAAAGTCGAAGTGTTGTATGTGTCGGAGTGCCCGTTTCATCCCGCAGCTGTAAAGCTGGTTAAAGATGTTTTGGCCGCCGAAGGCATCTCGACGGAAGTTTATGAAGTGCTTGTGAGGGACGAACAAATGGCTTGCGAACTCGAGTTTCTCGGCTCTCCGACGATCCGAATTGATGGACGGGACGTCGCAGGAGACTCAAAGACGACAAAGAAATTCGCTATTAACTGCCGCTTGTACCCAGGATCAGAGCTGATCGGTCTCCCACCAGCGGAAATGGTTCATCGAGCGGTGTTGGAGGCCCGGCAAGGGAGATCGCAGTGAAACAAGGTACGGGCATCTCGGCATCGCTCGGCGCAATTCTAAGTTCCGTCGCAACGATCAGTTGTTGTCTGCCGCTCGGTTTCGCCGCTGCTTTGGGAGCCGGCACTGCGAGTGCTTTCTTTACGATGTTGCGCCCTTGGCTTTTGGGAGTCTCTATTGCTCTGATCGCGTTCGGATTCTGGCAACAGCATCGGGCTAAGCAGTGTGCAATGCGAGGAAGGATGCTTGGGAGCGTTCTATTGTGGGCCGCGGTAGCGGTAGTCCTGAGCATGATTTTGTTTCCTCAAGAAATCGCGGCATTCATTGCCGATCATCTTGGAGGAGCCTGGAAGCAATGAAGAAACGAGCGATCCTGATCGCGGTGGCAGCAATCGTTCTGCTGTTCGTGGTCGCGTATCTGTGGGGTCCCTCACCGGTGCCGGAAGGCCAGGAGCCTCTCGTTACACTCTCGAACGCAAACGTGAGCGAGTTTGCCGCTGCGTTTGACGCCGACTCGAATATGCCTCGGATGGTCTTGTTGCTGTCACCAACATGACCGGGTTGTCTGCGGGGGTCTTCCGCAGCAGAGCAACTTCTTACGCATTACCCTGACAGAAAGGTGCGCGTGCTCGTAGTTTGGGAGCCGATTCTTGCGACGGACTGGAAAGCGCCCAGCCACAGTATCATGGCCCGGATTCCTGACCGTCGCGTGCGGCAGTTTTGGGATCCGCACCATCTTGTGGCAACGGAGATCGCTCGGATCGCGGAGCAGAAATCGGTTCAGTCAGAACCCGACTGCTGTGTCAAGAAGGGTTTCCATTGGGATGAGGTCGCCCTTTACGCGCCACACACGCGCTGGGGTGATGGGCCAACGCCGGTGTATTGGAATGGCCCGGTGTTTCGAATTTCTTCGGCGCTGGAGAAAGCCTTCAACGAACAGCCGCGATAGGAGAAGTGGCCTGCGTTACCAGAAGCTGCTAAGCGGCTGCGGTGGGTCGATCCGGCCAGTCTGTCATCCTCCAAGAGAGCCTTGAGCGCTGACTCAAGCATATCCCTGTATTCAAATCCCCTGTCCCTCGCCAAAAGCGTCGCGGTAACAATGTCGCAGCAGCCAAGCTTAGCGTCGGCGGGAGTTTTGGCGAGAGACAGCTACCAGAGCGATGGGCCGAGAATGCCATTAGCACCGGAAAAATCAACGGGCCAATACCTAAGTCCTTCAGAATTAAACGCGGCTGAGAATCCCCCGCTCTCCGCCATAGCTAGAAAACCCTGTAAAAATACGGCGATTTTTGCGGACTACTACTCTAGAATATAATATTACTCAATAATACCTGCAAACGAGGGCACTGCAATCGGAGGCAGGGCAAATATATTCGGCGGCAAGCTCCATTTGCCGAAAAAATCCTCAACGAAAGCTCGATAAATGGCATTTGTGCAACTACTGTGCAACCCGCAATTTCGTCTCAGGCGTTCGGGTTCGGACGGTAATCGCAACTACATCACCGTATGATTCCCATCTCTCTAATTTCCAGTTTTTTGGAGAGATTCTTGTCCGTGGGATAGAAGAGTAACAGATCTCGACGCCGCAGTGGTTAGGGTACATACTGGTTGGTATGTTGGCAACGCGCAAGAGTCCGAAACGCAAAGCGCAGAGGCTGCGCAGCCCTGGGCGCACCCGGGAGCGCCTTCTGCAAGCGGCATTCCGAGAAGTCTATCGATCGGGCTTCCAGAGTGCCAGCTTGGACACAATTCTAGCCTCAGCCAAGGTCACCAAGGGAGCGCTGTACCACCACTTCGGCAGCAAGGAAGCCCTAGGACATGCCATCATCGAAGAGGTAATCGCAAAACGACACCGCGACCAGTGGTTGCGTCCTCTGGAGCAAAGCCAGGATCCTGTCGACACCTTGGTCGGCGTAGTTCGAGGCATTTCCGTTCAGCCTGAGGCTGTACGGGGTGGCTGTGAACTGCTCAATTTGGCGCAGGAAATGTCTCCTCTTGACGAGGGATTCCGCAAGCGATTGGAGAGGATATTCCGCGCCTGGCGAGAAGCAATTGCCATGGCTTTGCGAAGGGGACAGTCTCAGGGAACAGTCCGCCGGGATGTGGTCCCAGAAGAGACTGCGGGCTTTCTGATCGCAATGGTCGAAGGCTACGGCTCGCTCGCCAAGAACGCTCAAGATGCAAAAGTATTGAAAGCGGGAATCAGAAACATCGTGGACTGGCTGCAGCCTCTGCGCGTGCTGGGCAACCGCAAGCGAGGCTGATCGCGTCACGGCGACTGGTTTTCTTTTATACGTAACATACCAACTGGTTTGTATGTTAAGGTAATTCGCATCAATGGGCACTCACCGGATGACAGCAAATGCGGAATGGCTGGCAATCAAGAAACCGGCATGGAGCCGAAAAATGCAACAACGACCAATGCGGAATAGGAGAACGAACTATGAAAAGGACTACAGTGTCGCGCAGGAATCTGCTTGTAGCGGGGGTCTGCACGCTCGCTGGAGGGGTGGTAGGTCTCCGAGGGGCAGCGAGCGCGCCGGTATTGACTGGGCCGAGTATGACCAACGAAGAGATCATCCGGAAGTGGTACAAGGCGTGGGAGAAGAAAGACTGGGGTCCAGTGGATAGCCTGCTCGCTGATAACTTCACCTTTACGAGCGCGGCCGGCGACGACCACATCAGCAAGAGCACTTTCAAAACGCGCTGCTGGGAAACACAGATTGATTTCATTCGACATTTTGACCTGGAGCGGATCACCACTGGCGAGGACGATGCTTTTGTGAAGTATCTCTGCCACACGAAGAACGGTAAATCGTTCCGGAACGTGGAGTATCTCCGAATCAGAAACGGAAAGTTGGAATCCATGGAGTGTTATTTCGGGGCGCAATCCAGCTTTCCGTCAGCAGTTAGCGCTGGCCAGCAGTAAGGCCGGCGATCCGAAATGGAGCGCCTGCGCCAGCGACGTAGGACACCGCCATGGACACTCTGAAGATGGGTCCACCCGGACATGCAGTCTCGAGACTGGAAGGCGCTCGCAATTCTCTCGCTGACCAAGCAGAGCGGCATTCCGGTGGGGCCTTGGTGATGGCACGCGACGAGGGAGCGCAAACGGCCAGGTCAACGGAAGCTTTGTTTGGATTGCGTGCGCTGGCGACCTCGCAATCTCTGCGCCTGGCCATCAAAGTAAGGGGGAAGATCCTCTTTATTGACTTGAACGACGTGGTTGCTATTCACGCTAACGGTAATTACTTGTCCCTTGAACAGAATGCGCGGTCATTGCTGATACGCGGGTCTATTTCAGTGGCTGCGGAAACGCTCGACGGGCATGGATTTATTCGCATCAGCCGATCTGCGGTGGTGAACGCCTCGTTTGTGGAAGAAATCAGCCCGCTTCCAACGGGAGAATACAGGCTTCGAATCAAGAGCGGCAAGGAATATACCGTCACCCGCACGTACAAGAGAAATCTCAAATCCCTCGCAAAGTTCTGGATCGGCACCGGAGCGTTCTTCCCCGGATGAACGGGGTAGCTCCGACATAGTGTGCGTATTCCGGGGCATCGTGATCAGTGATTCCGGACGATCGTGATCACGATTCCGGGATGATCGTGATCAGCGTTCCGGAACGATCGTGATCACTGATTCCGAAATGATCGTGATCAGTTTTTCGTGATCCCTGGAGTGGTGATCACGATGAACTTGGAATGTTTTCCACAGGGCGAGGTCGCGCTGGACATCACACCAGGCAAACTGTTTCTCCTATGTGCCTTACGGGAGAGAGCGAGTGCCAACCAGGAGAATGTCCATGCGTAAGATCAAGGAAGTCCTGCGCCTCCGCTTTGAACTCCAGCTGGGGCAGCGAGAGATCGCCCGTTCGATTAGCCAGGGTGCAGTCCATAACTACCTTAAGAAAGCCGCGGCGGCCGGGATCGGCATGCTCGTTCGCCAAAACTCATGCCGCCTTTGGAATCGATGACATAGCTGCTATCGTCCCATTTCCATTCTTGCTATAACTGCCCGCCCATGTTTCGACACGTCAAACTCGGCATCGCAACGCTGGTTCGCCTTTTCGCTCGCGACAGAGTCTCCTCCTTGAGAATTTGGCATTGCGTTTTTTCAGCAGTTAGCAGTGCTGAAGGGGCGCACTCCGCGTCCAAGCCTCGGGAACTTCGACCGACCTTTCTGGATAGTCGCTCGGCGTGTATGGTCAGGTTGGAAGCAGTCGCTCATCTTGGTCAGTCCGGAAACAGTTGTCCGTTGGCACAGAGCCGGGTTTCGCCTGTATTGGAAGTTGGTTTCCAGAGCCAGTGGACCGATGGGAAGAAGACCGGCCTCCCAGGAAGTTGGAGATCTCATCTACCGGATGGCCGCTGACAACCCAAGCTGGGGAGCGCCGCGCATTCACGACGAGCTGCTTATGCTCGGATTTGAAGTTTCCGAGCGAACGGTCTCCCGGTGGATGAAACGGGCACCGAGGAATCCGGAACCCGCAAAGCGCTGGCTGGCGTTTCTCCGCAATCATCGGGAAGCCATTGCGGCGATGGACTTCTTTACAGTCCCCACCATCACCTTCGGGGTGCTTTACTGCCTATTCGTCATTGGCCACGATCGACGGCGGATTCTGCACTTCAACGTTACCAAGCACCCGGCGAGCCGGTGGATTGTGCAGCAGCTGCGGGAGGCGTTTCCGTTTGACGCTGCGCCGCGGTTTCTTATCTTTGACGGCGATAGCAAATATGGCGCAGAGGTTCCGGCTGCCGTGCGATCCCTGACGATCGATCACTCTCCTACGAACCTCGATCGATTGTCCTTGGCAGAACGGCGTAGCCGAGCGCTGGATCGAGAGTTGCCGACGTGATCTTTTGGACCACGTGATCGCGCTCAACGAACAGCACTTGAAGGAGGCTCTTGTGTGATTACGTCCGCTACTACCACCAAGACCGGGCGCACCTGAGGCTTGGAAAGGGAACGCCGAACAACCGATCTCGTGCGACGGCTTCGGGTCCCATCCTCGTTACGGACGACTCGGCGGGCTGCATCATCGTCACGATCGCGCCGCTTGAAAACCAAGAGGCTGGCTTCGTACTTCGCCCCGAAACTCTGGTCCTTATATATATACATACAGACCGTGTGAAGCGTGTAAGCGCAGAAGTCTTAAGCACTATCGTAGGATTCCGTGCCGCGTTCCCATTGTCCGCAATGAGGAATTCGCACCGTTTTCGCAGCGGATGACGTTTTGACGAGGGACAGGAGCCGTTCAACTAACTATCCCGTACCCGTGTGCATTCCGTGGGTGGGTTCCGCGCGGCAAGAAAGTACTCCCTTTTATTATTACCCATGATCCCGAGCCAATTGCGGCAGCGCTTAAGTCGACTGTGGACGGCGCCATCGGATGCAATTTTATGAAAGACTTTCGTGTAAGCCTCGACTATCAGCGCAGGATAGTGCGCTTGGCCCGCAAAACAACCGTGGTCCGGCTAAGGTTGGAAGCCGACGCTGCGCCAAAGAGCGGCGCAATCATAAATTACTCCACCTTGCACGACCTTGTCGGTGCGGCGGATGTTGCTGATGTTTTCCAAAGGATCGGCGCCGAGAATGACCAGGTCCGCGCGTTTGCCAGGTTCGATCGTGCCGGTCTCTTTTTCGATGCCCAGGGCTTTTGCGGGAACCAGAGTGGCCGCCTGAAGCGCTTCCATCGGCGTGAATCCAGCCTCTACAAAGAGCTCCATTGAGCGATGCACGCTGTGGCCAGGCACAGCCTGGTCTGTCCCCACCACGACGGGCACGCCTGCGCGATGCAGAGCGGCAACGGCTTTGACCAGTACGGCAAAGCGAGCTTCCCCGAACTCGGCAGAAGCAGCGTCAGTACTGCCCCTGCGCAGTTGGGCGGATAGTGCAGGGGCCACTTTGGCAACTCCCGGCTCAAACGTTACGACAGGGCTGGCTCTCATAGCCAGTTCATACACCGGCAGAGTTGGGTCGATGAACGTATGGTGATCCTTTAAAAACTGCAGGGCTTTCCGAGACTGCTCGGAATCCGGATCGAAATTTCGGAGGGAACGTGTCCTTTCCTGCAGCGGGTCTCCTCGTGTTCCACCGATACCGGGAGCCATCATTTGAACGACAAAGCTGATGTGATTGAGCTTCAGCTGTGACGACCGCGAGATTCTCTCGTTTGACCGAGCTGTAGATTTTGATCTGGTTGAAACCGGCGTCATGGTAGCGATGCACCCATTCACGAGCTTGCTCGGGAGTGTCCACGCGAGCTGCCACAGTCGCGAACAGTGGTAACGCCCGCAGCTAGATAGATAGGCCCCCATTCGACCTGCTCGAAAATGCGCGTGCATGTCCCAAAGGCCAGGAACGATGGTCTTCCCGGTGATGTCGAGAATCCGAGCATTTTTCGGCACTGCGATTTTGCTGCGGGGGCCGGCTGCGACGATTCTTCCGCCCTGCAATAGTACAGCGGAGTCTTTCACTTCAGGACTGCCGGTGCCATCCACTAGCGTCGCACCAACGAGAGCAATCGTGTCTTGCGTGGTGCTGCGTCGAAAGCTCTTGGAGATCTCCGCGAGGGAGGCCATTTCGTCAGCGGCAGCCCGTTGCACGAAGGCGCCGAGGTTGTCCTCGTATTCGGGCCGAATCGCCTCGAAATGGTCGATTGGACTCTCGACCAGCTTGTGAGCTGGGTCGAAGGGTGGGAACCCAGCGAACCGGCCTGGAACACATTGATAGCTGATTTCGGTCGTAAATCGCTGTCACCAGTGCAATCGCACGACCCTTCGGACGACGCAGCCGAATGGAAAAACACTTGCGATGCTTTCGAGGCAAGAGTCACCGCAAAACGTCGCCGCGGCCCGAGCCGAGAATAAGGACACAGATATCGCACCACGCCGCCCACTGGCCAGAAGTCCGGCTCGGGAAGCCAGGCCCACTTGCCGGGATTGCTGGTGGATGACGGGCTAAGCGGAAACTGACCCGCCACAATCAAACGGCTCTAGCCTGCGCGCTCGGCCGGTAGCTGAACATTTTCCTGACAATCGCCCAAATTAGACGTTCGATAGCGATCACTATGGCTAGAACGAGCAACCCCGCCAACACCAACCACCACTTCAGATGGGCAAACATTCCGAGGTAGGCCCCGGTTTCACTCCAGCTGGACCACTCCTCCACGATTCGCCCGTCCACGATCCGCCATATGGTCATGCCACGAACCTCCACCGGTGTTCCGGTGGGAGGAAGGCCTTCATAACCCCAGCCGGTATGGGTTCCTCGAAATGTCCATAGCACAGCCACCTTGTCCCCTTCCGCGACCATTTCCTGGACGCTCATCCGGAGGTCTGGAAACGCCTTCTTTTCACCGTGGACCGCGTCCTGGTCGATCTTCAGGTCCACCGTTTGGTGAAGTCCGTGGTTTTGGAAATCCGGCGCGTAGATTTCGTATGCCACTTGGAACTTTCCCTGGTTGAAAATCTCATCAAATACACGCATGGCCACGGCTTTGTTCTTCGCCCGGGCATCAAGCTGGGACGAATGGATCGATCCATCCGGGCTCGGCTGCCTCTGGGCCATCAATGAAGCGCCGGTCAGGAAACACGAAGCAAAAACAAGCGGCAGGCGCATGGCTACCTCCTAGAATGATGATTTGCATCGGCGCTGATTGATGAACTTACATTCATAGATACGGCCTGCGGCCAATCCAAATAACGCCAGGAAGGTCCCCACGCCACCACGAAAAGAGTTTCCGAACTGATTCTGAGGAAACCGGAAAGGTTCCGCCTAGCACTTGACTTATCCGATTACGCGGTATACCAGGTCGGCGAATCGGATAAGTTCCGTTGGTTGGACGCCAGGACCTCGGGATTAGGACCCGTCCGGGTAGTGATATTGGACGTGTCCGCCATTGATTGGGCACGTGGCTTACTCGAGGCGGAAATACGCGTTGTCGCTCCTCCTGTCGCAAACGCCATTTTTGCATTCGCCTCCCCTCATAGTAAATTGGCTCTGTATCTGCTCTTATCGTGGCTAGAGGGCTCTTGTAGAGGGGAATCGTGGCCGTCCGACATAGAGAAGCCGGGTCGCTACAGCATCGATGGCCTGATCGCGCGGCGGGCCGCTGTGGTCGGCGTCGAGCGCAAACCCTGACCGACGGCGGTCTGTACCTAGACGATCATCTCGGCGGAGGCTCTCATTCTCAAGCTCCGGATAGTCAGATTGAAACGCACTCGCGCGAGGCCGAGGCCAATGAGTTTAAAAATCAATTAATTACTTAAACAGATATACTCCGGCACCAGCCCCCAAACTCCACCAGCTATGGTCTCTGGGCTTACCATGATTCGATCCAGCCCATCCACGTGGCAGAGCCCGAACGTATGCCCCAGCTCGTGGATCGGCGTATACGTAGACGCGAAATCCGGTAACGATCTCTGTATTCGGCTCCGGTTCCCCCGTCCGGAAAGAACTGACTTCCGTCCAAGCAGGTACATCGGCGCAGGTGAGCGGAGTAGCCCGCATAGCTATTGTCTTGAAAGAGGAAGGTGCTGAAGACAATCGGCGAACACAGCACGCCCACGGCGCGAGGGCTGTTTGCCGGTGGCCGATTGAACGGTGAAGCGGCCAGATTACTCACCACTCCCGCACCGCTCGGAATTGCGCGGACCTGTGTCGCCCCGGTCAATAGCACATCTTCCGGGTCAACTTCGAGCTTCAGGCCTATCGTGTCTCTCTTCGTTTGAATAGCGTGGATTTTTTCGAGCTGCACCGAATCGCTCATCGCGTAGATGGAGAAACTTCTGCTCATCCCGATGGGCTATACCGACAGAGCTCCATTTCGGCACGTACGCCTTCAACACGATGTATGTCGTGGTATCTAGTCCGAGTTGGGAAAGGGGGCGGCTCGACATCCTTTTGGAATTTCTATGGCCAACAGATCGACCGGCCTACAGGGGTTCCTTTGACTTGAACAACTGCCAATGATTGCAGGCAAAACATTGGGTCTTAAAGCACAAGAGTAGGGGCATACTTGTAAATTCGCGCAGAGCGAGGCGTAAGGGCCCATCAGCCACTGGGCCAATCCTCCGCTAAGGAGTCCTCGATGAAGCTTTCTACAACAATGTCTTTGGTGGCGCTTTTCACGTTCTCCTGTATCGCTCCACGAGCTGCGGAGCCACAGACGCCAGCGAGCAAAGGACCCTGCTCAGAAGACCTCGATGCCTGCCCCCCGCGCGGCTGCGCTGCCGAGAACAGCGCGGAAGCCCTCGTGAACGAGCTCAAGCGTACGTTTCCTCCCGCAGGAGCGCCCACGCTCCTTACGCTCGCCGACTTCGAGTCGCTGCAAAGCCAGGCTACTCAACGCGTGGGCCAGAATGTCGGGTTAACGAAGACTGCCCGGGCCAAACTCAAAAACCTCAACTCCTCGGCGGGAAATGTGAGTGAGGGCGACTTTATTGCCGTAACCGGGTTTGTTGTCGGCCTTGAAGACAAACTGCCGCGCGCGACCACAAGCGGAGAATCCGTCAACTGCCGAATACACGGAACGTCGACGAATGACTTCCATATCCCTATCGCGGAGGACGAACTGGCGAGCCCCTTTGAAGCCATCGTGGTCGAGATGATTCCCCAGAAGCGGCCAGCGGCATGGACGCTCGGGAAACTACGCAAGTTCGCAAAAGATGGGACGCCGGTGCTCGTCCGTGGCCAACTCCTCTATGACAACAAGCACCGCGTCAACGACGACCCGGATAACCCGGTGGGAGGCCAAGCGAAGCGCTTCTCCCTCTGGGAAGTGCACCCGGTGACGGAGTTCTATTCTTGTGAGGCACCGGACAAGAGCTGCGACCCTAAAGATGCTTCCCAGTGGAAGCTCCTCGGCAAAGCGCAGCAGTAGGTAGAATCAATCGTTCGTGTTCTCACAGATTGGTGCAACTGTTTTCATCTCCGATAGCGACGGAGGCTACTTCCGCCTCTTCGCCTTTCTCGCGGATTTCTTGGTTTTGCGTCTCGACTTAACCTTCCCGGCTTTCTTGGCCTTCTTCTTCTTTTTCGAAGACCGACTGACGGGGCTTGGCGTCTGGCCGTTGGCCGGAGGCGGTGCTCCACCGGTTCCTTCGCGATCGTACCAACCATTCGACATGCTTCCTCCTTGCAAAATGGAGTGCTAGCTGCCCTTAACGATGATCGTTCCGCGTTGGACATAACAGACGAATGCGTCCATGCCCGTTACGATGGTGAGCCACTCGAACAAAATGAACGAAACCGACACGAGAAGAAATCGGAGATCCACGTTGTGAATTGCATGCCGAAGCCAACCGGTATAGAGGATGAGAACGGCTAGCGTACATCCGCCGTACAACTGATGGTACCGGTAATGCTCGTCGACGACCGTCTTGAATGATTCGAGCTTTTTCTCGGCCGTGAGCTTCGAGAACATATCGGTTGGGAACTTGTGATCCCGGCAGGCAATTTTTCGAAGAGGAAGAACCGAAGAGCGCTCACGCATAGGCCGACTCCCAGAGCGATCAACAAGAGAATGACGGAAGGCCCCACATTGGCTTCGGCTTTCAGCGCAGGGCCTATGAGTTGGGCAACAGTTGGGGACCAATACATGAGTGCATAGAGACCGACGAGCCCCGGCAAAAGAAAGGCGATGATGTACCCGAAGGAAGTGGAAGTAAGGTCTTGCGCGTCGGGAGCTTCCACGTTTCTCGCCTTTACGGGCCTGGACACTGGCGCCGCGTTGCGCGTTATATACCATATACTAATCTTACTAGATAAGGTTAATTTGTATGGCGGACCCGTGGGGCAATCTGCCCGAGGCAGGAAGGGGATGATTTGAGACGGGACCGACCCCCTGTAATTCCCCCCCTGCAGTTCTACCGGGGATCAAACCCCAAAGAACGTAGAAAAAACGAGAGCTAGGCAACTCCACGCAAACCCGACTCGTATATCTCTCTGTGTCTGCCACTCAAAATACGAGTCGCCTCCGGCGCCGCGCACGGCGATGGCCATGCCAGACGGAATCCCCGAACGAACCCCTTTTTGAGTTTCGTCAAACCTTAGCGAGCCCCAAGATTTTACAGGTCTTCCCGGCGCAAGTTCATTTTTATGGATGGCTGTGGATGTATTGAGTGATCTGGGCATTGTCAGCATTGATTTGCTTGACAAACGCAACCATGGCGTTTACAAGATCACTGGAGTGAGTTTGCACGTCACTCGCAAATTCCGGACGGTTGATGTACACCAGAAAGCGGCGGATAACGTCATCTTTCACGGCAGACAGAATCGTTTGGCTCGTTATCGGGGTCAGGTTCTTAATTGCAGTGACCATCTCGGGGTGATGGCCTGATTGGTTTTCGAACAAAGTGATTCGTTTGGCCAATTTGACGAAATCCTTTCGCGTCTCGCCGATTCCACTTCCTGTGGCGCCAACTCCATAGTAAGCGGCCGCCGTCCCCGGAACGAGTGATCCATTCTTCATCACCAATCCAGAGGCCGCGCCGTACGAGGTCAAGAAGGTTACTTCCGCAAGGTCGATTTCCCACGGATGTGTCGCCGGCGCAAGACTCACCATAACGTGACGATCCAGTTCCGCGTTGTAGATGGTCAAAAAATCTGTGGCAGTCACTTGGCCGTCGGAAGTCAAGCCCGCAAAACCCGAAGAATCGCAATTGGTTAGAACCTTAAGTATCGCGGTAAAGAATGGGCTGGCGTCCGGGGTTGTGGCCGGCTTCAAATATGCCGCCATTTCGGTCAAGTACTCTTTGTCGGAAGGGTCCAGAAGCGAACGTCCTGGACCCACACCATAACTCCGTCCGGACTTCACGTTCGGCTTCTGATATTCAACGTTGTAGAAATAGTTCGCCGAATCGATGATGACCAGGGTGCCTGAACCGCTTGCCAGCAACGCCATGTCAGCGCTGGCATCGACCGCGATGTTCAGGTGAGCGCTCGGCTTGAGGTTGGAGCTAGAAATAAAAGGTTTCACACCGGCCCGGATGGTCTTTGGCGAAAACGATTTTCCCTGGACGTTTGCCATCACCCCATGGAAGCCGGTTTGCCCATTCTTAAAAAAGCCAAAAATCTGCTGACTGACTTTTGAGTCGAATTGATTTACGTCCGTCACGACTTGGTCCGCGGTTGCGATCGTCACCGCCGCAGCATTGTCGGCGTCGGTCTTGTCGAAGATGCCGTTTCCGCTGGCTTGCATCGCTTGCAAATACGTCTTTCCCGTGAAACTGGAAAGGTCGATTGTGCGATCAACTCCCCGCGCCAGAAGTGCCCCTCCCGTGGGAGGATTCGGGCTTACAGCCTGGATGCTTCCGATCAGCAGAAATACCAACACCACAGAGGCTGTCACGAAGCACAGGCGATTGGTGGCTAGTGTTGAAAGGCGGAATGATTTGTTCATACGGATCCTCTCAAAGGTCTTATCAATAGTGACTTCTTGCTTAAGATCGTTTCAGTTGCCAAGATATATACTACGGCTTGATCGCTCGAGCGAGGCAAGGCGTTCCATTCGTTTCGCCGATTCCGAACTGCACACCTGCGAAAGAACCGCGTGCCGTGGGATTTGCAGAAGTTGTGGCTTGGTCACGCCAAACAAAGATGTCACAGACCGCTATGCCGAGCAGTTTAATCAAGGAACTCCCAACTCTAGCCCGCCTGGAGCAATATGAGAAACAGGCGCAGGACCTCGTCGAAGGCCATAAGGCGGGCGACTCGGAGTCGACCTGGCATATCAAGATAAACCACCCTGTCTTCCGCGAGATGTCGGACGCCGACGTTCGAAGCGCCACGTTTACGCTTTCCGATGCTCAACTGATCATCGCCCGCTGGAACTACTTCGACAGTTGGGCGGAGCTCGCCGAATATGTCGACGCGGTGACGCAGAGTCCGCTCGTTTCCCAGTTCGAATTGGCAGTGGATGCCATCGTTACGGGTGACGCGGCCACACTCGAGCGGTTGCTGCGCGAGAATCCGGACTTAATTCGAGCGCGTTCGACGCGCAGGCATCACGCGACACTATTGCACTATGTGGGCGCCAACGGCACCGAGAAGCAGAGGACCCCAAAGAATGCCGTTGAAATTGCGAAGGTCCTGCTGGATGCGGGAGCCGAGGTGAATGCCGTGGGGAAAATGTACGGTGGAACGACCACTCTGGGCTTAGTCGCGACCAGTGTGCACCCGGCGCGAGCCGGTGTGCAAGACGCGTTGATGGAGATCCTGCTGGGTTACGGTGCGGCCTTGGAGGGCGCCGTGGCGCCGGACTATATAAGAGGAAGCATCGTCAATGCCTGTCTGGCCAACGGTCGCCCGAATGCGGCCGAGTTTCTCGGCAGACGCGGCGCCCGCTTGGACCTGGACGGAGCTGCCGGAGTGGGACGGCTCGATGTGGTGAAGAGCTTCTTCGACGATGACGGCAGCTTGAAAGCGGATGCGACGAAAACGCTAATGGAGTTGGGCTTCCTGTGGGCTTGTGGCTACGGTCGAACGAACGTGGTCGAATTCCTGCTTGAGAAGGGTGCCGACGTGAACGCAAGACCCCAGGGCGAGACCGGTTTGCATTGGGCTGCTTATTGCGGGCAGTTGGATATCGTCACGTTGCTTCTGGAGCGAAAAGCGCCTCTCGATATCAAAGACAGAAGTTACGACGGAACGCCTTTAGGGTGGGCGCTGCACGGTTGGGGCCATCCGCCCGAAACTAAGGGCGGGCGTTACTACGAGGTTGTCGCGGTTCTGGTTGTCGCTGGCGCGACCGTGGAGTTGGATTGGCTTGCCGATGAGAAAGTGCAGTCCGACCCCCGCATGCTGGCGGCGCTCCATGGTGAGATATCCGCTAAGTAAGGGCAATTGCAGACCGCGACATGAGTGCACGTATCGCGATGCTTCTCGATGATATCTTAGCTGATCTGTTCCTTGACCATTGCCCGCGATAAACGCCACAGTGTTCGCAAATACCATGTCAACTCCCGAGTCGTCGAACTCGGGCATTAGCGTGATTTGCACCCATCCGACGACTAGGTTCTGATTGACTTATCAGGTACTGACCCTGTGTGTTGAGGTCTTTCTCTTTCCTGAATGCTCATTGCTAACTGGTGTCTTGATACGCGGTTTAGGAGCGAGTGGTAGCCGAGGCTAAAGACCACTGCGGCGCGGCGTCTTCCTATGGACATTGCAAAGGACAAGTGGTAAGCTCCTTTGGACAATCCAAAGGAAGGAAACTGCGGTGGCCAATCACGGGAAGCATCCCGGCGCGGGAACGATGCGCGGGCAAAAAGAAGAACGGAACGAACCATGAAATCAAAGAAATCCGAAGTGCTGCAGGGAACGCTGGACCTGATGATTTTGAAGACGCTGCACGCGCTGGGGCCGCTGCACGGTTTCGGCATTGCGCGGCGCATCGAGCAGGTGAGCCGCGACGTTCTTCAACTGAATGAGGGCACAGTGTACACCTCGTTGCTGCGGCTGCAGCAGCAAGGATGGATTGCGGCCGAGTGGGGAACTTCGGAGAACAACCGCAAAGCGAAGTTTTATTCTATCACCAAGCGCGGGGAGAAACAGCTGCAGGTGGAAGCAGAGAACTGGGAGCGGATTTCCGACGTGATTGGCCGGGTGCTGAAGCTGGAAGCGGAAAGATGATGGTGAACGCGAGACAAGGATTACCGCCGGAAACGAGGAAGAATCATGAGCACACGACGAGAGTTCAGGTTGCGCGCTTTCGCGGCGAAGGTGCGGGGTTTTCTGCGCGGACATAAGCGCGATGGTGAGTTCGATGACGAGATCCAAGAGCATTTGCAATTGCTCGCGGAGAAATTCATTGCGCAGGGCATGTCGAGAGAAGAGGCTGAAGCAGCCGCACGGCGCCAGTTCGGCAACGTGACCTTGCTGCAAGAAGATCGAAGAGCGTTGCAGAGATTCTTATTCTTTGAGGCGCTCTGGCAGGACCTGCGCTTCAGCCTTCGCATAATCCTCAAGTCTCCCGGTTTCACGGCCACAGCCGTACTGACGCTGGCCCTCGGGATTGGCGCGAACACCACCATTTTCGGTTGGATTCACAGCGTCTTGTTAAATCCTCTGCCAGGCGCTGGCGACGCGCATCGCGTCGTGGAGCTGGAAAGTTTGGCGCCTTCTGGCGAATGGGTGCCGACTTCCTATCTGGATTTTCGCGATTTTCGCGACCACTTGAAGCTGGTGGAATCGATGAGCGTGGCAAAACCCATGGCGCTAGCCGTCGGGAACGACGTGCACGTCGAGCGGGTTTGGGGCGAGACCGTTTCCGGCAATTTCTTCGATGTTTTGCACGTGCAACCGGAGATTGGCCGCTTCTTTTCCGGCGTCGAGCGCGACGATGCGCAGAACGCGCACCCCGTCGCCGTAATCAGCCACTCGTTCTGGCACAGTCATTACAACGAGAGCGCTTCGGCCATCGGAGCGATCCTGCGCGTGAATCGCACGCCCTACTCTGTTATTGGCGTGGCACCGAAACAGTTTCATGGCTCCATGGCCGGTCTTTCGTTTGATCTGTGGGTGCCCGCGACGATGTACGGCCAACTCACCGCAACTGGCACTTGGATGCTCGAGGACCGTAAAGCGCGGATGTTTCGCGTGCTGGCACGCCCGGCCCCAGGAGTCACGCTCGAGCAGGCGCGCTCCGAACTGGCGTCCCTCGCTGGGTTCATGGCCAAGGCCGACGCAGATACCAACGAAAGCATGGGCGCGACGCTGCTGCCCGTTTGGAAGTCACACTATGGAATCCAAGGGTCCTTGCTTGCGCCGCTGACGATCTTGTTCGGCGCTAGCGGCGTGGTGCTGCTGATTGTCTGCGCGAACATCGCCAATCTGCTGCTGGTACGAGCCGCAGATCGCCGGAAAGAATTCAGCATTCGCGTGGCGCTAGGCGCGTCCCCGATGAGGTTGGTGCGTCAGCTCTCCACGGAAGTGTTGATGCTTGCAGTGTTGGGTTCCGTGGCGGGATTGCTCATCGCCGACTGGCTCGGCGGGTCATTGCGCTGGCTGCTGCCTCTCACCGAAGCTCCC
>Ga0126379_10000452_pt1 | contig 22660 bp, 21 predicted proteins | sample PanSoiMetPlot_24_FD_92640 | JGI IMG/M metagenome (GOLD analysis project Ga0126379, IMG submission 92640) | Tropical forest soil microbial communities from Panama - MetaG Plot_24 | ecosystem: Environmental > Terrestrial > Soil > Tropical forest > Bulk soil | place: Panama | collected 2016-02-17
CGGCTGGTTCCCGGGTGCTATTATCGGCGCACTGGCGCTCGGCGCCGCGCTCTCCTACCCCAACTACGGGTATGGCTACGGGTACGGCTACCCGTACGCCTACGGGGACTACTATCCAAGCTACGCCTACTACGGCGGCCCCTCCTCTGCGGGCTACTATGGCGGCCCGTCCTATGCGGGCTACTACGGCGGTGCGGGCTACTATGGCGGCTCCTACCACTATCGCCGCTACTGGCGCGGTCCGTATGGGGGCTATCGCCACTGGTAGCCTGAAGCCAATCGACCGGGTCGGCGATGGCAGCAGGCATCCTCGCCCAATGGCTCAGTCCTCGATCGGCTCGGTCGACACGATTTCGATGCCGAACCCGGCAAGGCCGACATAACGGTGCTTGGCCGAGGTGAGCAGGCGGATTGACGAGATGCCGAGGTCGCGCAGGATCTGCGCGCCGAGGCCGATCTCGCGCCACAGCCGCTGGCGCTCGGCCTCCGAACCGATATCGCCGTTCCTATCGCTGCTCCTCGGGATCGCCGACACCGGCACACCGACCGAGCCGTCGCGCAGGACCACGATCACACCCCTGCCCTGGCGCTTGAAGTGACGCAGCACCTTCGAGAGCGTGTTGGTGCCGCCGAACATGTCGCGGATGATGTTGGCGCGGTGCAGCCGCGTCGGCACGTCGCGGCCGTCCTCGATCCGGCCATGCACCAGCGCAATATGATGCACCTGGTCGAAATCGGTCATGTAGGCGTAGCCCTGGAGCGGACCGATCTCGGTCGTCACCGTGAACTCGCCGATGCGGTGAACCAGCTTCTCGCGCGACTGGCGATAGGCGATCAGGTCCGCGATGGTGATGCGCTTGAGCTTGTGGCGCTCCGCGAAGGCGGTGACCTCGGGTCCGCGCATCACGGTGCCGTCGTCGTTCATCAGCTCGGCGAGCACACCGACCGGGGAGAGCCCGGCGAGCCGGCACAGATCGACGCAGGCTTCGGTATGGCCCGAGCGCATCAGCACCCCGCCCTCGCGGGCGACCAGCGGAAAGACGTGACCCGGCCGAACGAAGTCGGTGGCGCCGCTGTTGCCGTTGGCGAGCGCTCGCACCGTGTTGGTTCGCTCCTCGGCCGAGATGCCGGTGGTGAGGCCGTGGCGCACGTCGACCGATATCGTGAAGGCGGTGCCGAGCGGTGCGTCGTTGAGCGCCACCATGGGGTCGAGATGCAGCCGCTTGGCCTGATCGGCGGCGACCGGCGCGCACACGATGCCGGACGTGTGGCGGATCATGAAAGCCATCTTCTCGGGCGTGCACATCGAGGCGGCGACGAACAGGTCGCCCTCGTTCTCGCGGTCATCGTCGTCGGCAACGACCACGACCTCGCCGCGCGCAAAGGCGGCAACCACCGATTCGACGAGCTGATGGGTATCCGTGGTCATTTCGCCTCGTTCCAGCGCGCCGGCGTGGACCGCCCGGACGATGGCCGCCCACCGCCGCGGGCGTTTGTATAAGCGCCACCGCAAGATGACCAGAGCAAATCCCGGCGCCATCAGGGCACGCCCCCCTTGCCACAAAGGCGAAGGAAGCGGGCTGAGCGCGCGGCGCGCCTGCGGCTAACTCAATCGAGCCCCTTGATGCCGGCCGCCTTGATCAGCTTCGCCCATTGCGGCGTCTCGGTCGCAATGGCATCGGCGAATTCCGCCGGCCCGCCGACGATCAGATCGAGCCCGAGCTCCGCGAGCTTCTGGCGCACCTCGGGGTCGGCCATGATCTTCTGGGTCTCGCGATAGATCTTGTCGGTGACCGCCGGCGGGGTGCCGGACGGCGCCATCAGCCCGAACCACGGCACCGCCTCGAAGCCCGGATAGCCCAGCTCCGCCATGGTGGGCAGATCCGGCGCAGCGACGGAGCGCTTGATCGAGCTCACCGCGAGGCCGCGCAGCTTGCCTTCGCGTACCAGAGTCAGCGCATTGGCGATGTTGGCGAACGACATGGTGACGCGGCCGGCGAGCAGGTCGGGCAGGACCGCGGTCGTCCCGCGATACGCCACCGGCTGGATGTCGAGATGCGCCATGTATTTGAACAGCTCGGCGGCGAGGTGCTGCGAGGTGCCGACGCCGGCGTGCGCATAGGTGAGCCTGCCGGGCTGGGCGCGCGCCAACGCGACCAGCTCGGGCAGCGTCTTCGCCGGCACGTCCGGAGGCAGCGCCAGGATGTTGGCGGCGACGAACACCCGGGTGATCGGAACGAAATCCTTGACCGAATCGTAGCCGAGTCGCTCGTAGAGGCTCGGCGCGATCACGAGCGAGCCGTTGCCGCACATCACCAGCGTGTGGCCGTCGGGCGGCGCATGGGCGACCCGGTCGCAGGCAATGTTGCCGCCGGCGCCCGTGACGTTCTCGACCACAACCGGCCGACCCCAGTCAGCCGAGAAGCGCTCCGCCAGAAGGCGCGAGACGATGTCGGGCGCGACACCGGGCGTGAAGCCGACCAGAATGCGGACCGTCTGCTCGGGATATCTCGTCTCCGCCGCCGCCGGCACGACCAGCAGCAGCGATGACGCCGCAAGGATCGCGCGGATCGCCTTCATCGCCGTCCTCCCCACAAGACTCAGATGAGACTTCGACCGTCAACGGGCGTCACAATAACCGTTGTTGGCGGCGCCGTCTTTGCATAAATGTCGCCGGCCATGTCACGTCCTGGTCGTTGAGCTGCCGATGGTCACAGAGGAGCGGGTTTTCGTCGCGGGCGCCGGACCCGTCGGCCTGGTGGCGGCGGCCTCGCTCGCACGGCAGGGAATTCCGGTCACGGTGTTCGAGGCCGCGCCGCAGTTGAGCCGCGAGTCGCGCGCCTCGACGTTCCATCCCTCGACCCTCGACATGCTCGAGGAGCTCGGCGTCGGCGAGGCGCTGATCGCGACCGGCCTCGTCGCGCCGCGCGTGCAATATCGCACGCGGAACGACGGCGTCATCGCGGCATTCGACTTCGCCGCGATCGCAGACGCGACCCGCCATCCCTATCGGCTGCAGAGCGAACAGCACAACCTCACCCGCATCATCGACGAGCGGCTGCGGTCGGATCCGAACTACCGCATCGAATTCGACCGCCGGGTCTGCGGTGCGCGTCAGGAGCGCGACGGCGTCGCCGTCACACTCGCGGCCGCCGACGGCACGACCGAGGAGCGGCGCGCCCGCTGGCTGATCGGCGCCGACGGCGCGCGCTCGGAGGTGCGCAAGGCGCTCGACATCGACTTCGAGGGCTTCACCTGGCCCGAGCGCTTCCTGGTCGTCGGGACCACTTTCGATTTCTACGCGCTCGTGCCCGGACTCGACGCCGTGAGCTACGTCGCCGATCCGACGCAATGGCACTTCTATCTGCAGATCCCCGGCATGTGGCGCATGATGTTTCCGATCGCGCCCGACGTGTCGGACGAGACCGCTGCCACTCGCGACTTCGCGCGACGCACGCTCGCGAGCGTGCAGCCGAACGCGACCGAGGCCGACATCGCACACGTGACGCTCTATCGCGTGCACCAGCGGGTGGCGAAGAGCTTTCGGTGCGGCCGCGTTTTCCTCGCCGGCGACGCCGCCCACATCAACAATCCGCTCGGCGGCATGGGCATGAATGGCGGCATCCACGACGCCGTCAACCTGACCGAGCGCCTGGCGCGGGTCTGGCGCGGCGAGGCGGACGATGCCGAGCTCGACCGCTACGACCGGCAGCGGCGGCTGGTGACGCTCGAATACGTCCAGAAGCACACGATACAGAACAAGCGCAACCTGGAGACCGGCGATCCGGCCGAGCAGGCACGCTTTCGCGACGAACTGCGGGCAACCGCGGCCGATCCCGGGCGAACCCGTGACTATCTGCTGCGCATCTCGATGATTGCGAGCCTCAAGCGTGCCGCAGAGTTGGGGTAGCCCCAGAGCACGATGCGATGAGGTAGAATCGCATCGTGCTCTCATCCCATTGATTCTGGAGCATGATCTTGGATTCTGGAGCATGATCTTGTCCGAAAAGTCTGCAACCCCGGATCAAGTCCGGGGCAGGCATTTTCGGGATCATGCCCTGGCCGATCCTCGAGAGGTCGCGCATGATCGGAAAAATGCTTTGCAGCACCACGCTTTGGCTTGCCGGCATGGCAGTGCTGATGTTCGCCGCCGCAGGAACCCTCGCATGGCCGCAGGGCTGGCTCTTTCTCGCCCTCATGGCGGCGAGCGGATTTGCTGGAGGGCTCTGGCTGGCGCGGCGCGACCCGGGGCTCCTGGCGGAGCGCCTCGCGTCCCCGCTTCAGCGCGACCAGGAGCGGTCCGACAAGTTTTTCATGATCTTGCTGATGTTCGTGTGGGTCGCCTGGTTCGTGTTCATGCCGATCGACGCGGTCCGCTTGCGCCTGTCGCACCTGCCGCTCGCCGTCCAGGTGATCGGCGCGCTCCTGATCGTGCTCGCGACCTACGCGTTCTATCTGACGTTCCGCGAGAACAGCTTTGCGGCGCCGGTGGTGAAGATCCAGAAGGAGCGCGGACAGACCGTCGTGACCACGGGCCCCTACCGCTATGTGCGCCACCCGATGTATGCGGGCGGGATTCTGTTTTTTTTCGGCACGCCGATGCTGCTCGGCTCCGGCTACGGGCTCGCCCTGACCCCGCTCATGCTCGCCCTGCTCGTGATCCGCATTCCGATCGAGGAACGCGCGCTGCGCGAGAAGCTCGATGGCTACGCCGACTACGCGGCACGCGTGCGCTACCGCCTGATTCCGGGCGTCTGGTAGCTACGCGTCGGCGTCCCGCACGCGATGGCTGCTACGGCTTCTTCAATGGCCAGGCCGGCCCCTCGCCGACCTGTGCGCGGTGGCGCAGGAAATGGTCGGCGATCACGCAGGCCATCATCGCCTCGCCGATCGGCACCGCGCGAATGCCGACGCAGGGATCGTGACGGCCCTTGGTCGAGATCTCGGTCTCGTTGCCGTAACGGTCGACCGTCTTGCGCGGGGTGAGGATCGACGAGGTCGGCTTGACGGCGAAGCGCGCGACCACGGGCTGGCCGGTCGAGATGCCGCCGAGGATTCCGCCCGCCTGGTTGGAGAGGAAGCGCGGCCGGCCGTCATTGCCCATCCGCATCTCGTCGGCGTTCTCCTCGCCCGTCAGGGCAGCGGCCGCAAAGCCGGCGCCAATCTCGACGCCCTTGACCGCGTTGATGCCCATGAGCGCCGCCGCGAGATCTCCGTCGAGCTTTCCGTAGACCGGCGCGCCCAGCCCGGCCGGCACGCCCTCGGCGATCACCTCGATCACGGCGCCGACCGAGGACCCGGCCTTGCGTATGCCGTCGAGATAGTCGGCATAGAACTTCGCCTTGTCGGCATCCGGGCAGAAGAACGGATTCCTTTCAATCTCGTTCCAGTCCCAGCGGGCGCGGTCGATCGCGTGCGGGCCGATCTGGATCAGCGCGCCGCGCACCAACAGACCGGGCACGATCTTGCGCGCGATGGCGCCGGCCGCGACCCGCGCCGCGGTCTCGCGCGCCGACTGGCGGCCGCCGCCGCGATAATCGCGCAGGCCGTACTTCACGTCGTAGGTGTAGTCGGCGTGGCCGGGGCGATATTTGTCCTTGATGTCGGAATAGTCCTTCGCACGCTGGTCGACGTTCTCGATCACAAGTGCGATCGGCGTGCCGGTCGTGACCTGCGCGCCGCTCGCCTCGTCGACGAACACGCCGGAAAGAATCCGCACCGCGTCCGGCTCCTGACGTTGCGTCGTATAGCGCGACTGGCCCGGCCGCCGCTTGTCGAGATAGGGCTGGATGTCAGCCTCGGTCAGCGGGATGCGCGGCGGTGCCCCGTCGACCACGCAGCCCATCGCGGGCCCGTGGCTTTCGCCGAAGGTCGTGACCCGGAAAAGATGGCCGAAGGTGTTGTGGGACATGGAAAGCCGATGGGAAGCCTGTGCAAACCCGATTGCCGTTGCAGATTCGCCATCGTGGATAGCGGTTTGCCGGCAAAAAGGCGACCACGTCGACGCCGGTATTGCGAGCCCGCTGCGTCGACCGAGGGACGTCGCGCGATGAATGGAGGTTCATCTCGCTGAACGGTGGTTAATGTCAATCTGAACATTCGTTAACATACTGAAATATAACGACTATTTCGAAGAATCTGATTGCGGGCCAGCGGCGGCTGTGATAGCCATCACATATCGGCGTTCGAGACCCGGTGGTCTCGAGAAACCTACTGACGCTGATCCGTAACCTGGAGGGTTGGACTATGGCGAAGAAGAAAAAGAAGAAGAAGAGCTCGTAATCCCCACGCGAGGGGCCTGCAGCATGCAGGTGATGGCCAGTGTCTCGACCGCAGCGGTTGCTTGCGGGGGCGTAAGGCCAGGACGATTCAGCAACAAAAGGCCGGCGCATGCCGGCCTTTTCTTGTTGGCATCGGCTCACTGCTGTCGCGGCGGGCGATCGCAATGCTCAGGCGTAACGCGCGAGCTGCCCGGGCGCAAACTGGTAGACGACGCCCTGATCGATGTCGTGCAGCGGTGCGGCCGCCGGCGGCTCGATCTTGAAATGCACGAGCAGGGTGCGAGCCACGCCGCCATGCGCCACCACCACGGTGTCGCGCGCGACCGTCGCGTGCCATTCCCGCACTCGCACCAGCAGGTCCGCGTAGCTCTCGCCGCCCGGCGGCGCGAAGCCCCATTTGTCGTGCTCGCGCATCGCGAGCGCGAGGGTATCGGGCTCGCGCTGCCTCAGCTCCGCGAAGGTGAAACCCTCCCATCGGCCGAACGACAGCTCGGCGAGCCGTGCGTCAGTGCGGTAGCCCGGCAGGTCGAGGCCGACGACGCCGCGCATCAGCTCCATGGTGACGCGGGCTCGCGACAGCGGGCTCGCGACGTAGTCGAAGTCATCCGGATCGTGGCCGACGCGCTCGAACAGCGCCCGCAGAATTGCGCCGCAGGTCAGTGCCTGGTCGCGGCCCACCGCGTTGAGCGGCGTGTCGTGCTGACCCTGCAGACGGCGCTCTGCATTCCAGTCGGTCTCGCCGTGGCGCACGAAATAGAGAAGCGGCATCGCGGCGCGTCACTCGTCCTTGGCAATCGTGATGTCCGGCGCATCCGGATGCTTCATGCCGACGATGTGATAGCCGGCGTCGACATGATGGGTCTCGCCGGTGACCCCGCGCGACAGATCGGACAGCAGGTAGACGGCAGCGCCGCCGATATCGTCGGTCGACACGTTGCGCCGCAGCGGCGCGTTGTGCTCGTTCCACTTCAGGATATAGCGGAAGTCGCCGATCCCCGATGCCGCCAGCGTCTTGATCGGACCGGCCGAGATCGCGTTGACGCGGATGTTCTTGGTGCCGAGATCGGCCGCGAGGTAGCGCACCGAGGCCTCGAGGCCTGCTTTGGCGACGCCCATCACGTTGTAGTGCGGCATCCATTTCTCGGAGCCATAATAGGTGAGCGTCAGCAAGGCGCCGCCCCCCGTCATCAGTTTCTCGGCACGCTGCGCGACCGCGGTCAGCGAATAGCAGCTCACCAGCATCGTGCGGGTGAAATTGTCCTGGGTGGTGTCGACATAGCGCCCGTCGAGCTGCTCGCGATCCGAGAATGCGATCGCATGGACGACGAAATCGAGCGATGCCCAAAGACGCGCCGCCGCCGCGAAGGCGGCGTCGATCGTCGCGGGTTCGGTGACGTCGCAGTGTCCGATGAGGTGACCGCCGATCTCCTCCGCCAGTGGTGCGACCCGCCTCTTCAGCGCGTCGCCCTGATAGGTGAACGCCAGTTCGGCCCCCTGGGCACGGACAGCCCTGGCAATGCCCCAGGCGATGGAGCGGCTGTTCGCCACCCCCATGATCAGCCCGCGCTTGCCGCGCATGAGCCCCGCGGACTCTGACATGACACCCCTCGTTGCTCGACGGCCGCCATGACCCTATGGCATAGCCTCCCCGGCGCCTTCAACCGGCGCGGCAAAGTCGACCGGAATAGTGTGGCCACGTTGGTGTTTGACAAGGCGACGGACGATGAGACATCCCATTCTGATGGTTACCGTCCGTCAAGGCGGACCTGTGAGAGTGATCGGGTGGTGAGCAGCTTCCGCAGCGGCGTCGAGGCAGCGATACCGGCATTGCGCCGGTACGCGCGCGCTTTGACGCGCGATGCGGAGACGGCTGACGATCTGGTCCAGGATACGCTGGTTCGCGCCTTGAGGTCCGAGCATCTGTTTCATGGCGGTGACGTGCGCAGCTGGCTCTACACGATCCTGACCAATCTCAACCGCAACCGGCTGCGTTCGCTCGCCCGGCGTCCGGTCATGACGCTGATCGCCGACGACGACGCGCCGGACATGTCAGGGCCCGAGGCCGGGTCGCGCGACATCGAGCGCGCGCTCGCCAGCCTGGTTGAGGATCAGCGCGCGGCCCTGCTGCTCGTCGTCCTCGAGGGCCTGACCTACCGCGAAGTCGCGGAGGTCCAGGGCGTACCGGTCGGCACCGTGATGTCGCGACTCGCGCGTGCGCGTGCGCAGATCAGGGCCTTCCTGGACGGCGAGCGCCCGGCGCTCCGCCGGATCAAGTGACGAGGTGGCAAGATGACCGATCGTGATCTGCCGGTGACCGAGGAGGAGCTGCACGCCTACGTGGATGGCGAGCTCCCGACCGACCGGCTGGCGTCCGTGGAGGCCTGGCTGGCGACGCATCCGGAGGACATGACACGGGTCGCCGGCTGGCGCTTGCTCGCCGACGCCATTCGGGCGCGCTACGGGGCAGTCGCGAGCGAGCCGATACCGGCGCGGCTGAGCCTGCGGCAGATCGAGCGCGCCGGCCGGTCATGGCGGACCGTCGCGGCGGCGGCCGCGATCGCCGCATTCGTCGCCGGCGGGCTTGCCGGATGGGTGGCGCGCGGCGTCACGGCGGCTCCGCGATCGGACGCGACCTTCACGGCCGATGCGCTTGATGCCTACAAGCTGTATGTCGTCGAGGTTCGCCATCCCGTTGAAGTGCCGGGAAGCGAGGAGGCGCATCTGGTGCAGTGGCTGTCGAAGCGCGTGGGCTATCAGCTGCGGATCCCCAATCTCGAGCCGGTGGGGCTGAAACTGGTCGGCGGCCGCCTGCTGCCGGGGCCGCGCGGCGCCGCTGCCTTCTTCATGTATGAAGGCAAATCCGGCGAGCGGATCACGCTCTACAGCACCCGCGCCCAGGCTCCGGATTCGTCGCTGCGCTATGATGCGGACGGCTCGGTTGGCGCGCTCTACTGGGCGGAACGCGACATTGCCTATGTGGTGAGCGGCGAGGCCAATCGCGACCGGCTGCACAAGGTTGCCGAAACCGTCTACGCCCAACTCGAGCGGCCGGCGGCGGTGCACTGAACGTGTGCCCCACACAACCTGAATCGGCGAGACTCTAGACTAGCGTGCAATCGCAAGAACCTCAGGGCTTTCGACCAGACTGCGGGCTGCCAGGGCGCGGCCCGCCGAGCCGGCTCACTCCATGTCCTTGCGCGGGTCGTAGGGCTTGCGGTCGCGCCACTCGCGCATCAGCGCGTCGAGCTCGGAGTCGGGTCGATCTGGCAACACGATCCGGACGGTGGCGAGCAGATCGCCGGTTGCGCCCTTGCCGGGCAGCCCCTTGCCTTTGACACGGAAGGTGCGGCCGCTGTTGGTGCCGGCCGGGATCGCGAGCTCGACCGCGCCGTCGAGCGTCGGCACGCGCACCTTCGCGCCAAGTACCGCCTCGTAGAGCGACACCGGCAGCTCGATCCGCAGGTTGGCGCCGTCGCGCGTGAACAGCGGGTGCGGCGCGATCGTGACCGTGATGAGCACGTCGCCGGCCGCGCCCGGGCCGGGCTGCCCCTGCCCCTTGAGCCTGATCTGTTGGCCGTCGACGAGGCCGACCGGAATCCTGACGTCGACCTCCTTGCCGCTCGGCAGGCGTACGCGCCGCGTACCGCCCGTGGCGGCCTCGGCGAGTGAGATCGTCACCGGCACCACGACGTCGCGGCCCGCCGGCCGGGCGAATTCCGCATTCTCGAACCGCGTCTCGAAGCCGGTGCGACGCCCGGCCTGGCCGCCGAACATGTCCTTGAGGATGTCCTCGAAGCCGCCGAAGCTGCCCGCGCGGGCGCCGCCGCGCCGGAACCCGCCGCCGGGGAAGATCGTCTCGAAATCCGCAGTGTTGAACCCGCCCCCCGGTTGCGAGCGGAAGCCGTCGAATCGGTGAAAGCGCTGCTTGCCCTCGGCGTCGATCTCGCCGCGGTCGAAAGCCTTGCGCTTCTTGTCATCGCCCAGGATCTCGTAGGCGGTGTTGAGCTCGCCGAAGCGCTGCGCCGCCTTCGGATCCGACTTGTTGGCGTCGGGATGCAGCTTCTTGGCGAGCCGCCGAAAGGCGCTCTTGATGGCCGCAGCGTCCGCCGACCGCGGCACCCCCAGCACGTCATAGGGGTCGCGCATAGATGGCAAGCTCCAAGTCCTTGCTATGCCGGATGGAATCCCGGCCCCAAGACGGCAATGTGGGGCTTGTGCGGCCGCTTCGCAACGCCGGTTGGCGGTTCGAACCGGGATCAGGTCTTCTTCCAGGGCCGCATGGCGCGGATTTCCCACTTGCCCTGATGGATGCGGCAGCCCTCGCCCTGCAGCCAGGACTCGCTGCCCTGGCGTACGTAGCTCGCCAGGAAATCGCGGCACACCAGGCCGTCCTGGGTATAGGCGGCGGCCAGCGGGGTCACGGTCCCGCGCGCGCCGGTCTGCGGATTTTCCCACGGAACGCTGGTCGCCTGGCCGTCGCGCGAGAGCGCCTCGCTCGCCGCGGCGCGCGCACAGGCGAGATCGCTCTCAGCGTCCATGACGGGCTGGGCCGATGCGGACTGCGCCGCAACCGTCGCAAGCGAGCTGGTGACGTCGCTCTTCTTGTCGCCGTCACCGAACAGCGATCCGAGCTGATACGAGAAGCTGCATGCGCCGACCGGCAGCGCCAGCATCAGTCCGGCGACCGGCAGCAATCGTCGCCATAGGCGCGGGGCGGCGCTTCCGTTATAACGGAATCGCCGGGATGCCGATGCTGGCGCTTGCTGCGTTCCTCCGGGACCGGGATATGCGCTAGATTCCGACTGCTGATCGCATTCTCCACGGCGAACGGCTGCAGACTTCGCCGGAAAATGCTCTAGACCGGCCACGAGACCGCTCCGCGAGATGTCAGATACCGCCCCGATAAAACACCCGACTGGGTTAACGACTGGTGACTTCACCGACGCGGACGAGCCGCTGCGGCTGTTCGCCGCCTGGTACGAAGATGCGCGAAACGCCGAGCCCGCCGATCCAGACGCGATGGCGCTTTCGACGGTCGATCGTGACGGCCTGCCCAATGTGCGGATGGTCCTGTTGAAGGGAGTCGATGAACGAGGCTTCGTCTTCTATACCAACCAAGCCAGTCAAAAGGGGCGGGAATTAGCCGACCGTGCAGGAGCCGCCGCAGTCTTTCATTGGAAATCGCTCAAGCGGCAGGTCCGCCTGCGCGGACCCGTGGAGCTGGTATCCGATGCCGAAGCCAACGCGTATTTCGCGACGCGTGCGCGCCTCTCGCAGATCGGCGCCTGGGCGAGCAAGCAATCCGCGCCGCTCGAAAGCCGCCTCGCTTTCGAGAAGGCGATGGCGCTCGCAACCGCACGTTACGCCGTCGGCGCGATCCCGCGCCCGCCGTTCTGGGTCGGATATCGCCTGATACCGATGATCATTGAGTTCTGGCAGGACCGTCCTTACCGTCTGCACGACCGCGTCGAATTCCGCCGCGCGGACCCGCGCGCCGCCTGGACCAAGACGCGACTCTACCCGTGACCTAGCATGGCACTCGAAAGAGCCAGGACCTGATGCCGAACGCGCCGACCAACCAGCCGCGCCGCACCCTGCTCCTGACCGGAGCGAGCCGAGGCATCGGCCACGCAACCGTCAAACGATTCTCCGCGGCAGGGTGGCGCGTCATCACCTGCTCGCGTCACCCGTTCCCGGAAAACTGCCCGTGGGAGATGGGGCCGGAGGACCATATCCAGGTCGACCTCGCCAGCCCGGCGTCGACCCAGGAGGCGATCGCCGAGATCAAGAAGCGGCTCGCGCACGGCGAGCTGCACGCCCTCGTCAACAATGCGGCGATCTCGCCCAAGGCGGAAGGCGGCGCCCGGATCGGCACGATCGAGACCACCCTCGACACGTGGGAGCACGTCTTCCATGTGAACTTCTTCGCCCCGATCATGCTCGCGCGCGGCCTGGTCGACGAACTCAAGGCGACGAAAGGGTCGGTCGTGAATGTCACGTCGATCGCCGGCTCGCGCGTGCATCCGTTCGCCGGCGCCGCCTACGCGACCTCGAAGGCCGCGCTCGCGGCGTTGACGCGCGAGATGGCGTTCGATTTCGGCCCGCTTGGCGTACGCGTCAATGCGATTGCGCCGGGCGAGATCGACACCGCGATTCTCTCCCCCGGCACCGAGGAGATCGTCGCCCATCAGATTCCGATGCACCGCCTCGGCACGCCTGACGAGGTCGCCAAGATCATCTACGTGCTGTGCACCGAGACCTCGTCCTACGTGAACGGCGCCGAGATCCACATCAATGGCGGCCAGCACGTGTGACGGGCCGACGACCGGTCACAGCCATTTCTTCCACTTGAAATACAGGTACGGCAGCGCCGCGGCGACCAGCATCAGCCCGACCGCCAGCGGATAGCCCAGATGCCATTCCAGCTCGGGCATGCTCTTGAAATTCATGCCGTAGATCGAAGCGATCAGCGTGGGCGGCATCAGCACCACGGCCATGACCGAGAAGATCTTGATGATGTTGTTCTGCTCCAGGCTGACCACGCCCAGCATGGCATCGAGCAGGAACTGAATCTTGTTCGACAGGTAGCTGGCATGATCGGACAGCGACTGTACGTCGCGCTGCATGCCCTTGAGCAGCGACCTCTGATCCTTCGCCCATTTCATGCTGTCGGCCTCGTTGGCGAGGTAGAGCAGCAGGCGGCCGATCGAGACCAGGCTCTCGCGCACCTTGGAGGTGAGATCGCCCTTGCGCCCGATCGTCCTGAGAATGTCGTTGTAGCTGCGCGAGCGCAACGAGTCGGCCGGCTCGAAGATGTCATGCGACACCTGGTCGACGTTGGCGCTGATGCGCTCGAGAATGTCGGCGGCGCGGTCGATGACGGCGTCGAGCAGTTCCATCATCACGGTCTCGCCGTTGATCGTCGGCGAGCAAGTGCGGCCGAGCTTGATGCCCACGATCGTGAACGGCCGCGGCTCGTCGTAGCGCACCGTGATCAGCCGGTGGCCGGCGAGGATGAACGTCACCGCCGTGGTCATCGGCGCGTCGGTTTCCGACTGGCACATCAGGGTCGCGGTCATGTAGCGCGCGCCGTTCTCCACATAGAGACGGCTCGTGACCTCGATCTCCTGCATCTCCTCGCGCGTCGGGACCGCGATGCCGACCGCACGTTCGACCAGCTTGTCCTCCCCCTGGTTCGGCGTGACGAGATCGAGCCACACCGCGCCTTCGGGAATCTCGCCGGTGCTCTCGACTGGCTTGCGCTCGAGCGTATTTCCTTTTGGGACGTATACGGAGAGCATGCCGATTCCCCAGAGGGTACGCGGCAGTAAAGTCATGATCCGCGCAAAATGTCACGTCCCGCGGTTTGGAACCGCGGGACGCCGCCGCCGCGCTGCGCGAATGCACATCGCGGCGGCGACGCTGCCGGGCAGTTGTGACAGGGATTGAGGATGCGCCGATGACGGCGGCGCCGCGTGGTCTCAGGCGGCCGAACTTCTCCAGGCCTGATCGTCGTCACGCGCAGGGGCGGCCGTTCTGGCTTCGCCCTGATAACGCACCGCCGCCGCCACCGCAGAGATCCCAATCTTATGATAGCGCCGGTCGAGTTCTTCGCGGTCCTTCGCGTGGTCCGCGTAACCGTCTGACAGGAAAGTGACCTTCTCCACCGTGTCCTCCACTTTGTTATCCCCTATCGACACACGAAGTTCTTGGCCGTGACATCGGCAGAAGTGGGCTGAAAATATTACCATTAAGCGGCATTTCCGCCCAACTCGTGTGTCCGCCCGGAACTCTGACTCGGCGTGATGAAGGGATCCTTAATCGATTTGCTGCAAGATCGCCTGCAGGGGAAAGTTGCTGGGTCGCGGCGGGTAGGATTGTGCTTGGGTTCCCGGGGCTTACGCGGACGACTGAGGCATTCCTGCAACACGTTCACAAGCTTCGGCCGCGGCACATGTCGGGTCGCTGGCACCAGCACATGGAATTCGTTAGAACCGATCGGGCTTCGGAGTCGGGACCAGCGTTTCCAACAACGACAGGTGAGAGCTAATGAAAGTTGCGAACTGGTTCGCATTGGCCGCGCTGGGTCTGTTGCTGGGCGGCTGCATGCAGTCGACGCTCGAGCCTGCCTCGGAAACCAATCTCAAGCCACGCGACAAAGAACTGCTCGCGAAGGCGCCTTACGAGCAGGCGCAGATCCCCGAGCCGTATCGTCGGCACATCGTCGATTATCATCGCAAGGAATCGCCCGGCACGATCGTGGTCGATACCGACGCGCGCTACCTGTATTTCGTGCTCGCCGGCGGCAAGGCGATTCGTTACGGCGTGACGGTCGGCGAGGACGCGCAGATCTGGTCGGGCGTCGCCAAGATCGGCAACATGACCGAGTGGCCGGCATGGGTGCCGACGCCGGGCGAGCACCAGCGGCTCGGCAACATTCCGAATTTTGTCAGCGGCGGTCCGCACAATCCGATGGGGGCGCGCGCGCTCTATCTCTACGCCAACGGCAAGGATACGCTGTTTCGCATTCACGGCACCAACCAGCCGGAATATATCGGTTCGGCGATCTCCTCGGGCTGCATCCGCTTGACCAACGAGGACGTGATCGATCTGTACAATCGGGTGAAGGTCGGCAGTCCCGTCGTGGTGCTGGCCCCCGGCCAGGGCGACTCACCGCTCAATCCACGCATCGCCTTCACGGGCGGACGCGACAGCTGAGCCGAATCCGGCTTCACGTTTGAACACCGGCGCCGCCTCGGGGCGGCGCCGTTTTGTTTTGGAGATCTGCGCAGCGGGATTTCCCCCTGGCCGGGCCGTCCGTCAACCATCGGTGGAGGTTGCCACGATCTCTACGGCCCGCGGCGCGACGAGCTTTGCGGCCGCATGCAGGCGCATTCATCGCATTGTATTCGCAACTGGCCCTTACTATGCTCGCATTGCGCGGCAACAGAACGGCGTCGCGGAACCTTCACGTCGCCCGGCCTGAAGCTGGGGAGTTGCGATCATGGCGTAGCTGATCGATACTCCGCGTCCCTAACCCCCGAACCGCAAACTGGCGCTCGCCGTCGGCTCCCCGCTCGATGGCGGAAACGTGTTGCGTCGCATGACGCGTCGCACAAGGTGAGGAGGTGAACATGACAATCGATTACACCCAATTCGACAAGATGAGCCCGTTCGAGATCAAGGACGGCCTGATCAAGGCCGCCAAGGCGAGCGCCGCGAAAAGCGCGCAATCCCTGCTCAATGCAGGCCGCGGCAATCCGAACTGGATCGCGACCGCGCCGCGCGAAGCCTTCTTCCTGTTCGGGCAGTTCGCGCTCACGGAGGCGCGCCGCGCGTTGGATCTCCCCGGCCCCGGGCTCGCCGGGATGCCGCAAATGAAGGGGTGCGCCGGCCGGCTCGACGCCTGGCTCGCCAAGCATGCGGACGCGCCGGGCGCCGATTTCCTGGCGAAGGCGGTCGCCTATGGCGTCAAGGACCTCGGCTTCGACGCCGACGCCTTCGTCCACGAACTCGCCGACTCGATCATCGGCGACAACTATCCGGTGCCGGACCGCATGCTGATCCACGCCGAGAAGGTCGTGCACCGCTACCTGATGTGGGCGATGTGCGGCGACCAGCCGCCGGCCGGGCAGTTCCAGCTCTATGCGGTCGAGGGCGGCACCGCGGCCATGTGCTACATCTTCAAGTCGCTGATGGCGAACCGCATCCTCAAAAAGGGCGACACCATCGCGCTCGGAACGCCGATTTTCACGCCCTACATCGAGATCGCGGAGCTCGAGGACTACGCGTTCAAGACCGTGCATGTGCGCGCCCCGCAGGAGCAGCGCTTCCAGTATTCCGACGACGAGATCAAGAAGCTCGAAGACCCCAACATCAAGGCGTTCTTCATCTGCAATCCGGGAAATCCCACGTCGATGGCGGTGGACGCCGACACGCGCAAGAAGCTGGTCGATCTGGTCAAGAACAAGCGGCCGGACTTGATCGTGTTGACCGACGATGTGTACGGGACGTTCGTGCCCGGATTCCGCTCGCTGATGGCGGATCTGCCGTACAACACCATCGGGGTCTACTCGTTCTCGAAATATTTCGGCTGCACGGGCTGGCGACTGGGCGTCATTGCGCTGCACGACAAGCATATTCTCGACGACATGATCGCGAAGCTGCCCAAGGCCGAGGTCGAGGCGCTCGACAAGCGCTACGGGTCGCTCACGCTCACGCCGCGCGAAATGAAAATGATCGACCGCATCGTCGCCGACAGCCGCGACGTCGCCCTGAACCACACGGCCGGCCTCTCATTGCCGCAGCAGGTGATGATGACGATGTTCTCGCTGAGCGAGCTGATGGACGCCAACAAGGTCTATCAGAAGGCCTGCATGGAGATCTGTCAAACGCGGGTACGCGAGCTGCTGCAGGGATTGCCGCTCAATGTCCAGCCAAATCCCAACTTCGCGGCCTATTACGGGACGATCGACTTCGAGTTCTGGCTGCGCAAGTATCTCGACGACAGCATGGTCACCTGGCTCAAGAAGAACGTCCATCCGCTCGACCTGGTGTACAAGCTGTCGGAGAATCACTCGGTGGTGCTGCTCAACGGCGGCGGGTTCGACGCGCCGAACTGGAGCGTGCGCGTGTCGTTCGCGAACCTGCCGGACGAAGCCTACGAGGACATCGGTCGTGCGGTGCGCGCCGTGGGGCGCGGCTATGTCGATGCCTATGCGGCGCATGCCGGCATCGTCCCCCCGGGGAAAATCGGCGAGTAGCCCGGCTCCGTCCTGGCGGATCAGCCCGCGAGCAGCCGCTCGCGGGCTGCCCAGTCGAGGGTGCGATCGAGCGCGCGCGAAAGCCGCGCGAACAGCTCGTCGATCTCGCCCGCCGTGATGACCAGCGGCGGGCACATCGTGATGGTGTCGCCGACCACCGCGCGCACGATCAATCCCTCCTCTTCGGCGAGGCGCACGCAGCGCTGGGCGACGTGTCGCTTGGGATCGAACGCCTGCTTGGTTTTCTTGTCGGCGACGAGCTCGACGCCGCCCATCAGGCCGAGCCCGCGCGCCTCCCCGACCAGCGGATGCTCGCCGAGCGCCCTGAGACGCTGCTGGAACTGCGGCATGCGCGCGGCCGCGCTCGCAAAGACCTTGTCGCGCGCGTAGATCTCCAGGGTCTTGACGGCCACCGCCGCCGCCACCGGATGGCCCGAATAGGTAAATCCATGGTGGAAGCCGCCGAGCTTTTGGCTCTGGGACAGCAGCGCCTGGTACATCACCTCCGGCATCATCACGCCGGCGATCGGCAGATAGGCCGAGGACAGGGCCTTCGCGACCGTGAGCGCGTGCGGCCGGAAGCCGAGCACCTCGCAGCCGAAATTGCGGCCGAGCCGCCCGAAGCCGCAGATCACCTCGTCGGAGATCATGTAGACGTCGTGCGCCTCGCACACGCGCCCGATCTTTTCGAAATAGGTTTTTGGCGGCACGATCACGCCGCCTGCCCCCATCACGGGCTCGGCGACGAAGGCCGCGACCGTGTCGGGTCCCTCGCGCTGGATCAATTCCTCCAGCTCGGTCGCAAGGCGCGTCGCGAAATCCTCCTCGCTCTCACCGTCCTGCGCGACGCGGTAGTGATGCGGACAGCTCAGGTGGAAGATGCCGGGGATCGGCAGATCGAAATCCGCGTGATTGTGCGGCAGGCCGGTGAGCGAGGCGGCGCCGATGGTGAGGCCGTGAAAGCCCTTCATGCGGCCGACGACCTTCTTCTTGTTCGGACGGCCGAGCGCGTTGTTCATGTAGCGCACCAGCTTGATCTGGGTGTCATTCGCCTCCGAGCCGGAATTGCAGAAGAAAACCTTCGAGATCGGGACCGGCGCCATCTCCTTGAGCTTCTCGGCAAGCTCGATCGCAGGATCGTGACTCTTGCCGTTGTAGAGATGGCCGAAGCCCAGCTTGCGCATTTCCGCCGCCGCGGTCTCGGCCAGCTCCGCGTTGCCGTAGCCGAGCGCCGCGCACCACAGGCCGGCCATGCCCTCGAGATAGGCCTTGCCCTCGGTGTCGTACACGAACACGCCCTTGCCGCGCTCGATCACCAGCGGACCGGTGTCGCGCAGCAGCGCCAAATTGGTGTTGGGATGCGCGAGCGTCTCGATGTCACGGATGGCAAGATTGCTGAGCGGCATGGCGGTCCCATTGCGAAAATCGGAGGTGCTTCGCCATTGTGGCCGCCCAGGCGGCGGCGCGTCAAAGCTTTTGGTTGGCGTCGGCGGCGGCCGGGCGCGGGCGCGGCAGCGGGATCTCGGCGACCGGCTCGCGCACGTCCCACTGGCAGATCCGATACCCGCTGTGACGCTCGGCGAGGTCCACGTGGATATGCTCCTCGTGATAGCCATCCGAGCCCGGGCCGAGCACAGTCATGAAACGGGCGCAGGCGCTGGCGCGCATCCGCTCGCGGAAGGCGCGCGACACCGTTGTCTCGGTGAGTTGGAAGACCTTGCGGTTGGCGAGCTTGACCGAGCGGATGTCGAGTGCGTTCGCCCTGCCGTGCTCGCTGAGCTTGGCGCCAACCACCCGGTTCATGCCGCGGCAGTCGTAGGAATCGTAGTTCTCGATCGACGCGAGCGGCGCCCCGAGGGTGTCGGCGAGCGGCGCGACGTCGGCGCGCACCCAGTCGGCGATCGCCTCCGCCATGCTGCAGCGGAGTGTCGGTGGCGGCGCAAACGCCACGCGCCGCTGATCCGGCATCAGGACGGCGTCGAGCCGCACCACATCGGGCGCGCCGCATTGGCCCGGGCCGACCAGTGGCGGCAGCCGCTCGATGATCGCGAGGTGGTCGGAAGCGATCCTGATCTCGCACGCGGACGGTCCCTCCGGCTGCGGCGGCACCGGCGCTGTCCCGAGCCACGACGGCCTGGGTATCGGCAGCGGAACGTTGACGGTCATGCCCGGCAGCAATGGCCGCGGAATCGGCAACGGCACCTTTTCGGCCGCGCCCGCATCGCCGGCGGCCGGCGCCTCCGGGGTCGTCGGCTCGGATTGCGGACGTGACCCGTGCCGCGAGTGGTGCCGGGCCGCCGCAAGGTCAACCATGGCCGCACTTGCAGCGGCTATTGCCGCGATCGCGAGAGCTAATCGAGGGAGACGATGCATCGGAACGTCCGGTCGGACAGGATTGCGGTTTTATGCGGGCCGACCGCGGGCGCGCTTGTTTACAAGTTCCATGGTAGCGTCACGGTTCCAGCGAACGGGAGCACATCGAACGGGAGCAGATGGCGCGTTTCGACGTTGCGGTGATCGGACTCGGCGCCACGGGCGGCGCCGCGCTCTGCCATCTCGTCGGCCGCGGGCTGCGCGCGGTCGGCATCGAGCAGTTCACGCCGGGCCACGACCGCGGTTCCTCGCACGGCGAGACCCGCATCATTCGGCTCAGCTATTTCGAGCATCCGTCCTATGTGCCGCTGGTGCGCGCTGCCGTCCCGCTGTGGCGCGCGCTCGAGCGCGAGGCCGGCCAATCGCTGCTCCAGGTCACCGGCATCGTCGAGCTTGGCCGGCCGGACGGCGAGCTGATCGCCGGCACCCTGCGCGCCGCGCGCGAGCACGCCCTGCCGCACGAGGTGCTCGACGCCGCGGCGGTGACGTGGCGCTTTCCGGCGCTGCGCGTGCCGGGCGATTTCGTCGGCGTGTTTCAGCCCGACGGCGGGATCCTGGCGGCCGAGCCCGCGGTCCGTGCCCTCGTGGCGCTCGCCGAGGCTGCCGGCGCCGAGCTGCGCACCGGCGAAGCCGTGCGGGCCCTCGAGCCGAGCCCGGACGGCGTGGGAATCGTCACCGACCGCGGCGCCATCGTGGCCGGTCAGGCGATCGTCGCGGCCGGCCCTTGGGTGAAGGCGCTGCTGCCCGGCTTGTCGGTGCCGATCCGTGTGACCCGCCAGGTGATGGGCTGGTTCGCGCCGACCGATCCGGCGCTGTTCACGCGCGAGCGCTGCCCCGCGTTCATGATCGAAACCGCGAGCGGCATCTTCTACGGCTTCCCGGCCGGTCCGAAGCCAGGCATCAAGTTCGCCAAGCACGGCCACGCGAACGAGGCGGTCGACCCTGCCGCCTCCGTGCGTCCGCCGAGCGGCTCCGACGAGACCCTGCTGCGCGGCGCGCTCGCCGCCCACGTCCCGGCCGCCAACGGCCGAATGCTCGATGCCCGCACCTGCCTCTATACCATGGCGCCGGATGGCGATTTCATCCTCGACCGGCTGCCCGGCGCGCCGGCCGTGCTCGTTGCCTCCCCCTGCTCCGGCCACGGATTCAAGTTCGCGCCGGTGATCGGCGAGATCCTCGCCGACCTCGCGACTGCCGGCGCCACCCGTCATGACATCTCCCGCTTCCGCCTCTCCCGCTTCGGCTGAACCCTTCGCGCGCCTCGACCCCGTCGCCAGCGACCGGTTGCACCTAGCCGAAGGCGAGCTAACCTTGCGACCGGCCGCGGTCCGCGGCCCAACAAGCGTTGCGAGCCAAGACGGCGGCACGCCGACGGAGGGATGAAATGCTCGGTCAGATGCAGGATTGGCCGCTGTTGCTTCACCGCATTATCGATCATGCGGCGACCTATCATGGCGGCCGACAGATCATCTCGCGCTCGATCGAGGGGCCCATCCACACAACCACTTACGCAGAGATCCGCGCACGCGCCAAGAAGGTCGCGCAGCGCCTCGCCCGCGACGGCGTCAAGCCTGGCGACCGGGTGGCGACGCTCGCCTGGAACACCTGGCGGCATCTCGAAGCCTGGTACGGCATCGTCGGCGTCGGCGCGGTCTATCACACCGTCAACCCGCGGCTGTTCACCGACCAGATTTCCTGGATCATCAATCACGCCGAGGATCGCGTGATGATGACCGACCTCACCTTCGTGCCGCTGCTCGAAAAGCTCGCCGATCGGCTGCCGACCATCGAGCGCTACATCGTGCTCACCGATGCGGCCCACATGCCGGCGACGACGCTCAAGAACGCGGTCGCCTACGAGGAGTGGATCGCCGAGGTGGACGGCGACGTCCCCTGGGCACAGTTCGACGAGAACACCGCGGCAGGCATGTGCTACACGTCCGGGACCACCGGCAATCCCAAGGGCGTGGTCTATTCGCACCGCTCGAATGTCCTGCACGCGCTCGCGCACTCGGGCGCTTCGGTGCTCAGCCTGTCGGCGAACGACGTGATCCTGCCGGTGGTGCCCTTGTTTCACGCCAACGGCTGGTCGCTCGCCTTCGCGGCGCCGATCTCGGGTGCGACGCTGATCATGCCCGGCGCCAGGCTCGACGGCGCCTCGGTCTACGAGCTGCTCGACACCTACAAGGTGAGCTGCACCGCCGGTGTCCCGACCGTATGGCTGATGCTGTTGCAGCACCTGGAGCAGAGCGGCCGCAAGCTGCCTCATCTCAAGCGCGTGGTGATCGGCGGCTCGGCCTGCCCGCGCGCGATGACCGAGGCCTTCCAGGACCAGTACGGCGTCGAGGTCATCCATGCCTGGGGCATGACCGAGATGAGCCCGCTCGGCAGCGCCTGCACGCTCATTCCGGAATATGTCGGCCTCAGCGGAGACGCGCGGCTCGACATCCAGCAGAAGCAGGGCCATCCGCCCTTCACGGTCGAGATGAAGATCACCGACGACGCCGGGCGCGAGCTGCCGTGGGACGGCAAGACGTCCGGCCGGCTCAAGGTGCGTGGACCGGCGGTCGCCAAATCCTATTTCAAGGGCGAGGGCGGCGATATCCTCGACGAGGACGGGTTCTTCGACACCGGCGACGTCGCCACCATGGACCCGCACGGCTACATGCAGGTCACTGATCGCGCCAAGGACGTGATCAAATCGGGCGGCGAATGGATCTCATCGATCGACCTGGAAAACCTCGCGATCGGCCACCCGAGCGTGGCCGAGGCCGCGGTGATCGGCGTCAAGCATCCCAAGTGGGACGAGCGGCCGCTTCTGGTCGTGGTGATGAAGCAGGGACAGAGCGCGACCCGCGAGGACATCCTGGCATTCATGCGCGGCAAGATCGCGAGCTGGTGGATGCCGGACGATGTCGTGTTCATGAACGAGATTCCGCACACCGCTACCGGAAAGATTCAGAAAATCGCGTTGCGGGAACAACTCAGGGATTACGTGCTGCCCACGCGGGCGGCGGAATAGCGCAAAGCCACGCTCCATTCGCGGTGAACCGGGACGCACGCTCCAGTGGACGAGTGCATTGCGTGCTGCATATTCGTACCGGCGCTGCCGAAACACGATTGGCAAACGCATTGATTGTGACTGTCGCCCCTGCGCACAATGGCGCGCACGGACGTCGGTGCCTTGTCATGTTGTAACTGCACCGATTGGGAGCGATTGGGGGAGTGATCATGGACGATTTC
>Ga0126379_10000454_pt1 | contig 22595 bp, 15 predicted proteins | sample PanSoiMetPlot_24_FD_92640 | JGI IMG/M metagenome (GOLD analysis project Ga0126379, IMG submission 92640) | Tropical forest soil microbial communities from Panama - MetaG Plot_24 | ecosystem: Environmental > Terrestrial > Soil > Tropical forest > Bulk soil | place: Panama | collected 2016-02-17
AAAGCTTTGTGGAATTATTACGGATACCATGAGGATTCCAACGGCTCGTACCAGGACTTGTTTGTTCCGAGAAATTTCCGGGGTAACACCTTCACGCTGTCGGTGCGATTCGCATTTTGAAAGCATCTCGATGAGGAAGTACTGCCTCCAGGCGGTAATTGGGTGAGGGCGAAGGCCGCGGGATAAACATGGAAAGTACTGCGATTTGTCCATTCGCTAAGAGGGGCGGGAACATGAGATTTGGCACTAAGCGATTTCGTGCCAACACGCCAGATACAAGGGAAGAATAAAAAACAAGGAGGAAATGATGAAGAAGCTTGTGTCGGGAGTAGCAATCCTAGCTATGTTCTGCCTTGCCGCAACTGTTTCGCGCGCTCAAGACCCCGCAAACGGGGAGAAAACCTACAAAGCGAAGTGCGCCGGGTGTCATGGTGCGAACGCGGAAGGCAAGCCGGCCATGAAGTCACCTTCAATCAAGGGCAAGAGTGCCGATGAAATCCAGAACCAAATCTCAACTTCGCCGAAGCATAAGGGCGTAAAGAATCTGACTGCGGCACAGGTGAAGGATCTCGCCGCTTATCTCGCTACCTTGAAGTAATGGCGGTACAATTCGTCGATAAGCCTGTGACTCGCTGTCCGCGACAAAAACCGAGGCCGCCGCACGGCATATCGTCGAAGAGATCGAGAATTGCTCGCACGACGTATCCTGAGGTTTATAACGGCAAACGCGCGCCTGCCATTGCGACCTACAAAAAACTGATTCCGCTGAAACCGGATGATGCGAATGTGCGGTTCAACTTCGGCACTGCGTTGTTCAACGCAGGGAAATTTCAGGATGCTGCCGCCAGTTCCCGCGAAGCCGTGCGCCTCAGTCCGGCAATTGCCCATGCACACCATAACCTGGGGATAGCTTTGCTCCGCCTCAACGACACCAAGTCCGCTCAAGCACAGTTTGCCGAGGCCCATCGTCTGGACCCGAGCCTGAATCCCCCCAATTGGCCGGAGCAAATTCGGCATTTTTTGGAGCCTCGTTGAGGAGCCGCTTCAGAACCGTCTTGCGTAGAACAAGGAGTTCGCCGTCCTTGCGGGAGCGAGCACAGATCTTGGTAAACACCGGAAAGTCGAACGTGTGGCTGGCGAATGGTTGTTTCACCCAGGAGTTCTAAGAGTTTTCCGAAACCGAATGCGCCCGATGACCCTCGTCCATGTCGCGGCGTTCAGGTGCGGGTTGCTGTCAGCCGTGAGCTTCGATTTCTCTCGCGTCCGGTCGTTTGTCAGGCGAGGAAATCGCAGTGCCGGATACACACAAACCCTTTCGGAAGAATTTGCAGCAGGAAGCGGCATGAAGAACTCCAAGTCTACAGAAATCGTACAGACGAGTCCCGATACCCTCACAGCGAGTCTTCTTCGAGCCGATCAGAAGCGAAAGACGTAGCCGGTGGTGAGATAGGGGCTGCCCTGGAAGGAATAATACTGAGTGGAGAGAACACTGGTGGGAGGCTGATTGGGGTCAGCATAGCCCTGGAGGTAATGAATGAGAGTGGTACCCGCATTGAGGCGGAAAGTGGAATTGCGGGAAGCGTAGAATTCGACGGTGCTGCTGAGGTCGAGAGCATAGCGCCAGGTGCTTTCGTAGGAAGTGGAACTGGCTGGAACAAGCGTCTTGTCGTAGTGAATGAAGCCGTTACGGAGATTGAAGAAGAGGCCCCATCTGTCTAGAGTCGGGCCGAGCTTGAGACCGACGAGGCCCTCTTGCGCGGCACCATGCTGGCCATAAGAACCTGAACCCGGGAAGAGATTCGCAACGGAATCGAAGTAGGCGTACTTCGCAAGACGATACGTGAAATTGAAGCCATAGCCCGGAACGAACTGTTTGCAGTTGGAGCAGGATTCTCTGTCCAGAGGAAAATTCATGGAGATGAACTGGACACCGAAGCTGTGGCGAGGTTCGTCTTTCCACAGAGGGCGCTCGGCGGGATGAAGGGGGCCACCGAAGGTCTGAGTGAAGGTACCTTCGGCAGGATACCGGAACCAGGGCATCTTGCCGGCAAACATATTGGCGAAGGTGTGGCTGGGAGCCAGAGAGCCACGAAGAATTTTGTATTTGAGTGCGGGACTATCTTTGGCGATGCGATCAACGAACTCGCGCTCGATGGCGTCTTCAAGAACGATCCAGCCCATGCCCACGGTCGGAGTAATGACGAAATCGACCCAGCCGGTGTTGTTGGTGGGAGGTTTGAAGTGCTTGCCGGGATACTTGTCGCAGGGATAGAGGCCGCAGCCGGGAACATAGGTGTATCCGCCCTCGTTGCCAATGGCGGCTTCGCTGAGCACGGGACCGACTTCGAAATAGGCCTCGAAGACGGTGGCCCAAGCCATGGCTTTAAGACGGCTGTACCAATAAGTGGAGGATTTGCCGAACCGAGCAGAGCGACCCTTGGGATCGTTGTTTAAGAAGATGTCGCCGGCGACGGCGCCTTCCATGGGATGGCCAATATAGTTGACCAGGAAGCTGTCGCCATCGCCCCAGCGGGACATGTGAAAGTTGTCAGTGGAAGCCCAGTAGTCGTGCCAGAAAGGCTTGTGGAAAAGGAGATAACGCGCACCGCCATCGTTGGCGAGACGGAAGGCGTGGCCGACAACGAGGAAGCCGAAGGACTGCCACAACGCGGCCTTCCAGTGGAATCTTTCAGAAGGACGTGGAGTGGGAAGGATCGGCTTGACGGACAACAAGTCGGAGGCGGTGGCCGAGATTGTAAGTCCTTTAGCGGGAACAGTGAGGCAAGCGGAAAACAGGTCGATTTGGGAGGGGGCGAAACAAGAATTGGTGGGCAGCAGGAGCGTGTTGTTGTGGGGAGTCTCTGGGAGGCTCGCAGTTAAAAGGAGTGCTGAGGCGGCGGGCATGAGGTTCAGCTCAGCGGAGGAAGAGGTGACCCGAAAATTCGTGGGAAGATTGAACTGAGGCGTCTGCACGTCGAGATCGAGCGGCGCAGTGAGAATCTCGGTCTGTGCCTGAGCGAAAGAAGGCCAAAGCGGCAGACAGAGAGCCAGCAAGCGCGCGGTCAGTCTTAAGGCGATTTGCACAGAATTCAATCCACCATGGTTTTTCCGCACCACGGGAAAAACTTTCAAATTCTCTCGAAGAAGTTGGGCGACCGTCACCTAGGGTTTCCCCTAGTTGGCGGGTTAAGCCGTACGACCTGGGCAGAGGGAATATGCAAACCGTACCGGCCAAGGATACTCGAAGCCGCTGGCAATGTCATTAGAGGTCACAAAAAAAAATGTCGCGGCTGCGGGACTCAAGGCAGATCCGATCTTTGTCGCTGCCGTGCTTGAAAACCGCTATCCCTTTCTCGGGGGCATTGTAGTGACGTTGACCGCAATGTTGAAATCAGTTGCTTGTATCCCGCCGCACGCGAGACGGTGCCCTTTACGGCGCACGGATGCGTAAGAGTCCACGGCGTTGGACTCTGAGTACACTTGGTCAGGAGCGACCGAAACATCATCTGAGCCGCTTCTATACTTTTTGTTTCGTGGGAACAACCTGAAGAACATTAGGCGTTTCTGACCGTTCTAAAGCGTACCCAACACTTCTGAAAGTAAGTTTCTGGATTCTCGGTTGTCTTCTGATCTGCGTGGGTCATGTTCCGGGTGCCGTGCTGCTCGCCGCAAGGCAACTCACTTTTGCTGTCACTTCCGTACCCTGCATGATCGTGGAATGGATCGCCAGGGTGCCGCCTATGCTGCGCACGCGTTCACGCATCGAAGCCAGACCGATGCCGGTCGAGTCGCGCAAAACCGAGGGATCGAAACCCTTGCCGAAGTCCCGAATTGAAAGGGAAACGATTTCGCCTTCTCGCCGGCAGGAGACTTGCGCGCCGTGCGCACCACTATGTTTCGAGGTGTTATTCAGTGCTTCTTGAGCGACCCTGAAGAGACAACGAGCCACTTCTTTAGGAAGTCTATCGGCGTCTTCGCCAACCTCGAGACTTACGACGATGCCGCTGTGTTGAAAGACATTACCACAAAGTTCGCTGAGGGCGGCACGCAAACCCAGGTGGTCGAGCTTGGTTGAATGCAGGTCGCGGCACATGTCATGAATGGTCGAGGCCAGTTCCTGGAGGTGCAAACTTAAATCAGCGGCCTTGTCTGCTAGGGCGGTGTTGTTGCCCGCATGGAGCTGTTGTTTCAGCCCCTCGATCTCCAATCCCATCAGCACCATTCGCTGACCAATGTCGTCGTGCAGTTCACGGCTGATACGGAGGCGCTCCTCTTCCTGGGCGTGAAGCAGGCGCCCCGCTAGCTGTTCGAGTTCCACTTTCGTGCTCTTGACTTCCTCTTCAGCGACCCGCCTTTCCTTAATGTCTTCGATAATTCCAACGACCAAGGGCGGATCCGTGGTACTCGCTTTGAGCAGAGAGATGGAAACCCGGGCCCATACCCATTCGTTGTTTTTATGGCGGAAGCGCTTGTCAACTTGATAGGCGAATCTGCGGCCTTCGCGCAGCTCCCGGAAGAGAGCCATTTCCATCCGCTCATCCTCGGGATGAGTGAAGTCAGGACAGCGCATTCGCCGCAGCTCTTCTTCCTGGTAGCCGAGCATGCGACAGAAGGCCGGGTTCACATAAAAGATCTCGCCTTCTATGTTTTCAAGAGCAACGCCCACAGGGGCCTGGTCAACCAAGGCGCGAAATTCCCAATCGCTATTGAGGCCGCAATCTCCCTTAAAGGTGTCGGTTTTTGAGTGGGACACTTGATGTCCTCCACGATGATGGTGGACACATTACCACGGCTCACGTTGGTTGCGAAAGAATCGTCTCGTCCGGTGTGGTTAGTGATACTTTGCCTCGTCGATCTGCTAGGTAGGACGATTCATCGTTGCCGTGTCTTAGGCCTTTGATCAACCCAGTCGCAAGAATTGCTGATTCGAGCAGGACGTGCTCAAGCCATTTCCGATGCACAGCGAAGCCATCGCAGGGCTGTTTCGCGGTCGACGCCGTGTGTGAGCATGTGCGTCTTGACAGCGATATTCACCAACAGTTCGGCGGTATCCAACATCGCCGCGTCTCTCTCGCAACGCTCCATAGCTTGCCTTGCCGCATCTTCGCTAGGGTATGTCCCCATTTCTTCACCACTGGCGTCAATCACTTGGAACTGATTTCCAATCAATTCCACGCGAAACGCGTTTGTTAATATCATTGCCATAGGATTCTATCGAATTCCCGCCGCGACCACCGAGCGTGGTTTCAAACGAGAGCCGAGGCATCCCTCGCCCTGAGCACACACCGCAACTCGTGGTTCTTACGCCATGGGATGCCGCAGGTCCATCGGGGTTTCCCTGTAATTTGGCGGCGGACAGGCATGCAAAAAACGAGCGGGCCGGGCGCCAGGAAGTAACTCTTGGCATGTCTATTGCGTACAATGCGTATATGAGGATTCTGTTGTTCAGCGGTAAAGGCGGCGTAGGCAAAACGAGCCTGGCGGCGGCAACGGGCATCAGATTGGCCGAGCTGGGCTACCGCACGCTGGTCATGAGCATCGATCCTGCACACAGCCTGGCAGATTCGTTCGATCTGGATGTCGAGTTATTTCAGCTGCAGACTTCGGATCCATTTCCGATCGAGAATGGTCTGTCCATTTTCGAACTGAACATTCAGAGAGAGGTCAAACGCCACTGGCAGCAGATCTCCTCCTATGTGATTTCGGTGTTGCGAACGACAGGAATCAGCGACGTGGAAGCGGAAGAATTGGCGATCTTGCCGGGCATGGAAGAGCTGAGCGCTATGATGTACATCAACGAATATCGGCGCGAGAGCCGCTACGACGTCATCGTGCTCGATGCAGCGCCGACTGCCGAATCCATGCGTTTCATCAGCATGCCCACGACGTTGGACTGGTACATGAAGCATATCTTTCCGTTCCAACGAACCTTGCTTAAGGCCGTGCGTCCGATTGCCAATCGTGTCGCCCCATTTGAACTGCCCACCGACAGTTATTTCGCGAACATCCGCGACCTCTTCGAGAAGCTGGAAGGGGTTGACGAAATCATGGAGGACCCACAGAGCACGTCTGTGCGGTTGGTCACCAATCCAGAGAAGATGGTACTTCGCGAGACGCAGCGTGCGTTTGTGTATTTTTCACTGCATGGATTAACGGTGGACACGGTCATCGTCAATCGCGTCTTGCCACCAGAGATTCAGGATGCATGGTTTAACGAGTGGCACAGTTCGCAGAACAATGTGTCGCGCGAGCTTGAGGAGTATTTCGCGCCCGTGACCGTGAAGCGTGTTCCGCTGTTCGCGCACGAGGTGTTGGGTAAACGGCGGCTACAAGATGTCGCCAACGTGCTGTATGCTAAGGGGGAAGACCCGTCCGCCGTTACCCGCACCGAGAAGCCTTACGTGTTCGAGAAACGGGACGGAAGGTACGAGGTGCGGCTCCGTCTACCGTTCGCGACCAAGGGTGATATCGGGCTGTTCAAGAAGGGCGACGAACTGGTCGTGGAGGTCGGCACGCTGAGACGCCATATTGGCCTGCCCCGCTCGATGGCCACATTGGTACCTGCTCGAGCGCGGCTTGAAAACCGGATTCTGACGGTCGAAATGAAGGAGGCACAATGAACGAACAAGAAGCAACTCCGCAGAGTGCGACGCAACCCGTTAATCAAGAGCGCTGCCTGTGCCGCGAAATTGTAAACCAAATGAGGGAAGCCTTCGATGTGTCTCCTAAGGTGCGGGAGCACTTCAGCAATTCCCGGATCGAGTTTCTGAAGGGAATTCGCGCGGTTATCGATAGCCGCATCGAGCACCTGTCCAACACCGCTCAGCGAGGCACCAAGATCGCCGTCGAGTAGTCCAAGCGGTGATCATGTGGAGATGGTCACCGGGAGAGGCGCTTCCACATCAAAGCTGCCGCTGCGAAACCTCGTTGGATGGGCTCTCTGGGGTCCAATCCGGAGACATGGGCTACACAACATACCGGCCACCTAGGTCACTTGAGATAGCAGTGTCCTAAGTCATAGTCCATGAACCTGACAAGCCCGATACAATCGCGGACCTTTGTGATGCCGGCCTCCTAGAATTGAAGTTGATTGAAGCTGAGCCGTTTTTCCGTGGCGGACGTAGATTGCCGGGATTGCTCCCGCCCATCAGGCCGAGGGGGAATTACGCCCCTGGAGATAACGTCGCGCCTGTGTCCTACAACGGGAGTGTGGGCACGGGTGCCAGCCACATTTGCACGAAACTATCCACCTCCACGGTTTCCAACTTTTCTCCGTCGGGGCTCGGGTTTCCAGGTGAATAACTCTGGAGGCGCAGTGGCGGCAGCTTACGCGCTGCAGTACGGCACGCCAAGCACCGCATGGCAACCTGATCTGCGCAAGTCTCAGGGCGTCAGCACGATTGCCATCAGGGTGAAGTTCTAGCCTTGTCCTCGCACTCTCAGGAAGCCTTGGACCGCGCGGTTGGCTGCTTTACTTTCTCCTTGACAGCTTAGGAGAGAGGGGCATAGACTCCTAATCATCTTAGGAGTCCTCGTGACGCCCCAGGCCCAACTTCTTCCGGGAACTCTCGATCTTCTGATTCTCAGGGCGGTCTCACTCGGCCCACTGCATGGTTACGGCATCCTTCTGCGTATCGGACAAATCTCCGGCAATGCGTTGCTGATCGAACAAGGCGCGCTTTATCCCGGTCTGTTTCGGCTGGTGCGTCAGGGATTGCTCAAAGCCAGCTGGGGCACGTCGGAGAACAATCGCCGCGCCAAGTTTTACGAACTGACCGCCGCGGGCCACAAGCGTCTGCGCGAAGAGACGGAGAGTTGGAATCGTCTCGCGACGGCCATTGGCGCGGCTCTCGCTGACCAACCGGAGGAACTATGAGACTTCTGGACTCGCTTCGCTTCCGCATCGCCACACTGTTCCGTGGTTCTGAGATCGACGCCGAGATGGAAGAGGAGTTGCGATTGCACATCCAGTACCGCGCCGACGATCTCGAACGTTCCGGTCTGGATCGTGCGGAGGCCGAGCGCCGCGCACGCATCGAGTTCGGCGGTCAGGTAAAATACAAAGAGGAATGCCACGACGCGCTGGGCAACAATTTCATCGAGACCCTTGCACAGGATGTGCGTTTCAGCCTTCGTGTGTTGCGCAAGTCTCCCGGATTCACATTCGCCGCGATTGTGACGCTGGCACTGGCCATTGGCGCTAACGCCGTGGTTTTTGCCATCTTGAATGCGCTGATCTTGCATCCGCGGAATGTGCCGCAGGCGCAGAGTCTTTACGGAATCGAGCATGGGAGCGATAAGTCTCCGCTGGAGTCGTATCCCGATTATCTCGATCTTCGCGATCGCAACCAAAGCTTCGCTGGTCTGGCAGCTTATAACGTGTGCTGGGCAGGGCTGGATACGGGCAAAGATCCAACCGAGGTCGGGGGCTATGAGGTGAGTGGGAACTATTTCGAGGCCCTAGGTATTCAGCCATACCTGGGTCGTTTCTTCAACACCACCGATGAGCATGGGCCGAACAGCGCTCCGTACATGGTGCTCACTTACTCGTTTTGGCACGGACACTTTCAAGACGATCGCAGCGTGGTGGGCCGTGTCGTTCGGCTGAGCAAGCATCCTTTTACTATCGTCGGTGTAGCGCCGCCTGATTTTCAGGGGACCTTATTATTTATCTCTCCTGATTTCTTTGTGCCCCTTGTGAACAAGGAGCAGTTGGACGGAGAGGATATCCTGAACGCGCGCGGGAACCGCAAGCTGTTGATGGCGTTAGGGCATCTGAGGGCCGGAGTCACTCCGGCGCAGGCGATTGCCGATCTGAATTCCATTGGCGCGTATCTGGAAAAGAGCTACCCCAAAGATGATGCCGATATGAAATTCACATTGGTGCGTCCGGGTCTCGCCGGAGATTTCCTGGGCGGACCGGTAAAGGCATTTGTTACTGCATTAATGCTGCTGGCGGGATTAATTCTGCTGGCCGCGTGCGCCAACCTGGGCAGCTTGTTTGCTGCACGGGCCGCGGACCGTTCACGGGAAGTTGCTTTGCGTTTGGCACTGGGATCGAGTCGCAACCGCATTCTTCGGCAGGTATTCACCGAATCTGTGCTGATTTCGCTTGTCGGAGGCACGGTCGGACTATTGGGCAGCATAGCGCTGTTGCGTGTCCTGAGTACGTGGGAGCCGCTGCCGGGAATCCGTTCTCTGCATATACCTGTCCATCCGGACGCCAATGTTTATTGGGTCGCTTTGCTGTTGGCTTTGGCCAGCGGTTTCCTGTTTGGTGCAGTCCCGGTGAGGCAAATCCTCAGCACGAATCCGTACGAGATCATCAAGACGGGTTCAATCGGGAAGGTTGGGCGACGGATTACCCTTCGAGATTTGCTGCTTGGCGTGCAAATTGCGATCTGCGCGTTTTTAGTGACTTCTTCTCTGGTCGCCGTGCGTGGACTGCTGCGCTCGTTGCACAGCAATTTCGGTTTTGAACCACGAAATGCGATGTTGGTACACACCGATCTAAGTACCGCTGGCTACCGCGGCGACAGCATGGCTACAATGCAAAAGCGCATGATCGCGGCACTAGAGAAGATTCCTGGCGCAAAGTCTGTTGGATTGGTTTCTTGGCCCCCGCTGGGAGGAGGCTGGATCAAATCGGACGTCTTCACCGAACAAACGACAGATCTGAGTTTGTCGAATGCAGCTGCGAACGCCTTTCTGTACAACATTTCTCCCGATTACTTCCAGGCGGCGGGTACAGTTTTGTTGGCGGGCAGGATTTTCTCCTGGCATGACGACAAAAACGCCCCGCGCGTAGCCGTCATCAACCAGGAGTTTGCGCACAAAATCTTCGGCTCGGTAACAAATGCAATCGGCAGACAGTACAAGATGCCGGATGGAACGCGTGTGCAGGTAGTGGGTGTCGTCGAAGACGGGAAATATCTGAGCCTCGCCGAGGAGCCACAGCCGGCGATGTTTCTGCCGTTTCTGCAAGCACCATCCAGCGTGACGCGCCTGGTAGTGCGCTCAAGCCGTGACCCACAGCAACTGGCCGCCGTCATGAAGACTACGCTACAGGACCTGGATGCAGGGCTGCCGTTTACCATCGGACCGTGGACCATGGACGCGGCACTGTTTGCCCCGCATGTGGCCACAGCGTCGCTGGGTGTGATGGGCGTGATGGGCGCGATGCTGGCGGTCACGGGCATTTTTGGGATGGCGGCGTACTCCGTCAGCAAGCGTCTGCGGGAGTTGGGAATCCGGATCGTTCTTGGCGCGCAGCGCAGGGGCGTGCTGGAGGCGGCGCTGGCACGGCCACTAAAATTGCTGGCTCTTGGTTCTGTGGCGGGCCTGCTGCTGGGAATTCTGGCCACACGCGTGTTGGCTTTCATTGTGTACCAGGCTACTCCACGAGATCCGTTGGTGTTGGGCGGCGTGGTTTTAGCCATGGTATTGCTAGGGCTGTTGGCTACCTGGATTCCGGCGCGACGTGCGCTGTCGGTCGATCCTGCGATGCTGCTGCGCGAAGAGTGACGCCGCGGCCAACTATTGGGATGATGCCGCGAACGCAGAGAGCGTATCCGCGGATAGCAATCCTGCCGAACTCCGATCGAGATAAATAGTGGTATGGGGATGGGTCCGCAAAATCGACGCGGGCGCCTTGGGATTGATGTCTCCCTCGAGACAGGCTTGAACTGCCGTTGCCTTGCGGGCATCGGGCACGACGCAAATGATCTCCTTGGCTTTCAGAATCTGGCGTACGGACATGGAAATCGCTCGGTCGGGAACATCGGAAATAGTTGCGAACCATCCTTCGGCAACCTGCTGACGGCGGCACGCTTCGTCGAGCGAGACGATGATGTACGGGTCTTCGGTTTGGAAATCCGCGGGCGGATCGTTGAAAGCGAGATGGCCGTTTTCGCCGATGCCGACGAAAGCGACATCGATGGGCGATTGCAGGATGGCTTCGGTGGTGAGCTGGATGACCTCGGCGGGATTTGCGTCGCCCTTCATCAGATGACAATTGGTGATCCCTGTTTTGCCAATCAAACGTTCTTGTAGATATTTGCAGAAGCTCGCGGGTTGATTCATCGGCAGGCCGATATATTCGTCCAGATGAAAGAGCTCGACGCGCTTCCAATCGACGCTGGGCACTGCCGTGAGCTCCTCGAGGAAGGCGAACTGCGATGCTCCAGTGGCGGCGACGATGCGAGCGCACCCGCGAAGAGCAATCGCTGTCCGGATGGCGGCCGCGGCCTGAGAGGCTGCCGCTCCTGCCAGAGAATTGTTGTCGTCAAATACGCGGATGATCATCGGCACTGGTTCCAGCCAGGGTTTGGTGCCTTGACATCATACCAGCCACGTGATGTTCTCTTCCCGCGCGAACATCGTCATTGTGAGCGTCGAGAGTCATTGGTGGGCCGCCCGAATGCACGGTCGTTCGATTGAAATTGCGGGGAGGGGAAATGAGTGACGCGAAAGATACCATGGACCGAAAGGCATTTTTGAGCAAATCGGCCGCGCTGCTTGCTGGAGGAGCAGCGTTGGCGGGCACAGCGCTTTCGTACAGCAGAATTGCTGGTGCCAACGACCGGCTTTCGTTGTGCCACATCGGAATCGGGGGCCGCGGCGAAGAGCTTGATTTCATCGTGTCTCAACTGCAGACCAGCCACAACGTGGAAATGACCACCCTGTGCGATTTGTGGCGACTGAACCGCGAAAAGGCTGTTGCGACAAATACAAAGTATTACGGCCGCGCTCCGCGAGGATTTCAGTATGTAGAACAGGTCCTGGCGCTGAAAGACGTCGACGCGGTGCTTATCTCGACGCCGGAGCACTCGCACTCGCCCATTTTGAAAATGGCGGCAGAGGCGGGTAAGGACGCGTACGTGGAAAAGCCCATGGGTAACGTGCTGGCGGAGGCGAAGGCAGCGTGCGACGCGGTGACAAAAAACAATCGCATCGTGCAAGTGGGCACGCAGCATCGCAGCGAACCTTATCCTATCGCCGCGTGCGCGTTGGCGCAGAGCGGCGCTCTGGGAGACATCAGCAAGGTGGAAATTGTTTGGAACTATCACGGTCCGCGGTGGCGTGGGCGTCCGCAAACGAAGCTGCTTCGCGAAGAAGACACCGACTGGCGCAAATGGCTGATGACCAAGCCGTATCGTCCGTTCGATCCGCAAGTCTATTGCGAGTTCCGTTTGTACCGGGAATTCTCCAGCGGTATTCCGGATCAGTGGATGAGCCACGCGATCGATATGGTGAACTGGTTCATGAACGACAACTATCCCCGGTCGGTGGTTGCGCATGGCGGCATCTTTGCGTGGCACGATGGGCGCGAGAATGCCGATACGTTCCAAGCTCTCTTGGAATATCCCAAGGGCTTTCTGGTCAGCTATTCAACCAGCTTTGGCAATGATGCGCCAAGCTTCACGCGCTACATGGGGAAAAAGGCGACGCTCACCAACATCGGCGGAGAGGGAAGTCCGCGCTATCAAGTGACACAAGAAAAAGGCAATCACGAAGAGAACGCCGACATTGACGAACAGCGTGCTTCGAGATATGTACTGCTGCCGGGCCAAACTGCGATTCCGCCGATGGGAATTGATGATATGTCAACAGAGCACATGGCGAATTGGTTCGACTGCATTCGTTCTCGCCAGCAGCCGCATTGCACGGTACAGGATGGATTTGCTCACTCCGTGGCATGCATCATGGCGGCAGACTCGTATTGGTCGGGCAAAAAGCAGTACTGGGATGCGGCGACCGAAACCATCGTGGATCACGCCTAGCTGGGCGCGATTGTGGCTCCGGTGCGGATCAAGCTGAATGCTTGGCGCGAAACTCGGCAAGACACTTCTGGGCCGTGTCGAGTTCCGAGAAACGGCTGCCCTCCTGTTCCACCAGGTAATATTCCACTCCGCCAACGCTCTCGGCGGCCGCGAAAATACCCTTCCAGTCGACCACGCCCTCGCCGAACAAAACCGCATATCCCTTTGAGGAATCCGAGGACCAGTCCTTACAATGCAGCGAACGGATTCTACCTGGGTTCGCGCGAATCCAAGCGGTTGGGTCCGATCCGGCCTCCCGGCAAGTGCCCACATCGAGCTGCAACATGACAGTAGGCTTCGTGTTCTTCGCGATGATCTCAATAGGCCGCGCCTTCATCGGAAGATCTGCCGCTGGCGTGAACTCCAGTTGGTGATTGTGATAGCCGGGCTTCAATCCGGCTGGTTCGAGTTGCTCGGCCGCGGAGTTCAGGGTGTCGGCCACTTGCTTCCAGCCGTCGATGCCGGGCTTCGGTTGTGCCGACGCCATCACCACATTCTTGCTGCCCAGAATCAGATTGTAGTCGCGGGCTTTCGGGAGATTTTCTTTGTTGAAAAACGCGCTGTCGTTGTGCGTTGAGAAGCATTTGATTCCCAGATCGTCGAGCAGCTTTCTCATCTCCCTCGTCTGGCTTTCGGTCCACTCGAAATACGGCGCGTAGAATTCCACGCCCTGGTAGCCCATCTTGGCCACAGCTCGCACGGTGCCGTGGGGATCCTTTTTGAGTTCGTCGCGAACGGAATAGAGTTCCAGCCCGACGGGAATGGAGTTGGCAGCGCGGACCTGCAGAGCCCACGGAAGGATTGTGGAGTAGGCTAGAAAGGTGCGGCGCGAAAAAGTTGCAAGAGGCATAGGCAGATCGTAACGCAGTCGGATCGAGAATCCACGGCAATTCGAGCGCAACGCCGAACCGACGGCCGAAGAGTAAAAATGATTTATCGGACGCCGAGCAAAATGTCGAGGGTGAGTTGGTCGAGGCGCTCGTACGGCAGCCGTTTCTTGGTCATGGCGTCTTTATCAAACGGATAGCCGAGCAGAGCAGCACCGCCTTTTTTGGTATATTTCTTGACCACCGGGACGGTAGTCTTCGTGGTGGAGATTTCCTTGAGGATAGCCTGAATTTCCTTGTTCTGGTTCCAGAGCGCAGCCTTTTCTTTCAAAATGAGGTAATTTCGCATGCAGCCTCGGGCGAAGTCCTTCACCCCCTCGTGGTCCTCGGTGCGGTAGGCATGCGCATCGAAGTGGCGCGGACCGTCGTAGCGGACATCTTCCAGGAACTTCACCAAAAAGAACGCCGATTTCGGATTGGCCGAGGCAAAGCGCAGATCCTGGTCATAGCGGCCGGGCATCTGGTCGTTCAGGTCAATGTGGAAGAGCTTGCCCGCTTCCCACGCTTGCGCCACACCGTGCATGAAATTCAATCCGGCCATCTGCTCGTGAGCGACCTCCGGGTTTACGCCGACCATTTCGGGATGTGCCAGTGTGGGAATGAAGCCCAGGTAGTGCCCGGTGGTTGCCATATAGATGTCCGCACGCGGTTCGTTGGGTTTGGCCTCCAGGGCGAACTTGAAACCGTAGCCGCGCTCAATGCTGTATTCGCAGAGATAGTCAACGGCATCGCGCAGTCGGCGGACGGCTTCATCGGCGGGGCGGCAGGCATCGGTCTCCGTGCCTTCGCGGCCGCCCCACAAGACAAAGATCTTCGCACCCAATTCCGCTCCCAGGTCCATCGCGCGCATGGTTTTCTGCAACGCATATGCGCGCACTTCCGGATCATTGGCGGTAAAGGCGCCGTCGCGGAAAACAGGATGAAAGAAGAGCGATACAGTGGCCATGGGCACGACAATGCCACTTTCTTTGCAGGCTTTCTTGAATTCGCGGACAATCGCGTCGCGCTCCGCGGCCGTGGCGTCAATTGGTACCAGGTCGTTGTCGTGTAGATTGACGCCCCAGGCTCCGATTTCCCCGAGGATCGCTGCAATTTCTACCGGCGGCAGAGTAGGGCGTACAACATCGCCAAAGGGATCTCGCCCGCGATTGCCGAGCGTCCACAGTCCAAAAGAGAACTTGTCGACGGGCTTTGGCTGGTATGCGGTTCTTGCGCTCATGGGATTTCCTCGCTGGGTGAATTCATAACAACGCCTATATGAAACGAACCGGGACTCAACACGTTGGCAATCGACTGGAGGGGAATTGGAGCGGTGAGGAATTCCCGATGAAGGGAGTTCACGCAGGTACATCGACAAAGCCTTGCGAAGGACCAGCGCAAAACAACATTCGCGCAATCTCCATACGTGTACGTTAACGTCGTCCCCATAGTAACATCCGGCAATGAGATTGCAACCGCAGGCTCGCGGAGATTCGGCAACCATTTCTGTATCCGACAAGAGCAATCATGGCAACTCGGTCTCTTGCCGAAGGTTTGTGCCGTGTACCGCAGGCAAGCTTAGTCTGGAAGCGTGGCCGCTCGCGTGATTGTGAACTGGCTAGACACGCCGGAGGTCTTTGGCAGGCCTGCCCGCGCGGTTGGCTGGCCTCCACCGATCCACAGGTCCACAGTACCAGGCAAGATGCGGTGGCGCCCGGCGTCGTCAACCAAGCTCAGTTCTCGGTCGCGCAGCGTGAAGGTAACGGTCCTTTTCTCGCCGCGGTCGAGATGCAAGCGCTGAAATCCCTCAAGCGCACGAAGCGGCGCGCCGACATTCCCGGAGTGGGTAAGATAGAGTTGCACAACCTCATCGCCGGCTATTGCGCCGGTGTTCGTAACGTCCACGGATACAATTACGGAATGATTGGTGGAGAGGCCCGCGGTATCGACGCGTGAATTGTCGTAGCGAAACGAGGTATAGCTCAGGCCGTAGCCAAAAGGATAAAGCGGATCGCCGCCAAAATAGCGGTAGGTGCGCTTGGCCATGGCATAGTCCTCGAACGCCGGAAGCTGGTCGGTGGACTTATAGAATGTGACGGGCAAGCGCCCGGCAGGGCTGAAGTCGCCGGCGAGCGCCTGGGCAAATGCGGTGCCGCCTTCTTCGCCCGGATACCAAGCCTCGACAATCGCGGATAGGTGTTCGTCGGCCCAGTTTACAGCCAGCGGGCTGCCATTCATGAGTAGCAGAACCGTGGGCTTCCCGACGGCGTGAACCCGCTCCAGAAGTTTTTCTTGCGGAGCGGGCAGATCAATCCGCGTACGGTCGCCACCGGCAAAACCCTCCGCGTCGACTTTCATCTCTTCGCCCTCAATTCGTGGTGACAGGCCAAGCACCATCACGACGAGGTCGGCATCCCTTGCCGCGCTCGTGGCTTCCTGGCCGCCCTGGTCGGGCAGACTCCACACCAGCCGCGCTTCGGAGCTGCGTATGTCTTGGAAGTATTCAATTTTGGCCGAGTAGAGATGGTCTTTTTCCAGGTGGATTTTTTTGGTCAGCGTGGAAGCAGGGTGGTGAATGTTCCAATCCTCGGCCATCAGATTGCCATCCAGCCAAACGCGATAGCCGTCCTGACCGGTAAATCCAATGGAATAGTCGCCCGTTTCCGACGGCGCTATGACACCAGTCCAGCGCACCGAATAGTTCTTCAGCAATTGCGGCGAAATGCCGGTATCGCCCCAGGCGAAATCCACGGCATCGTCGGTGCGGGTCATTGTGGGCGTGCCTTCCAAGGTCATGTTCGCGAAATAGTCGGCTCGCAGCCCGTGCTCCTTGCAGGATGAGTCCGTGCACAGTGCGCTATGTGGAATCGCTTTGGTCACCGGACCGACCAGGCCCGTGCCCTCGACATAAACAATTTTGGCGTTGGGATAACGCTGGCGGAGGCCTTCGAGGATTGTCACCGGCTTAGAAGGCGTGCCGTTGTAGTTGCCCACCAAGGCGTCCAGGCTGTCTGCGTCGGGACCGATCACCGCAATCTTCTCTGGGGCATGCTTCAGGGGTAGCAAGTTATCCCTATTCTTCAGAAGGACGATGGCCTCTTGCGCGGCGCGAAGGGCCAATTGGCGGTGCGTCTCGGTGCCGTTATCGCCTGGGCTGATATGCGAGTACGGTACCGAAGCCGGCGGGTCAAACAAGCCGAGCCTGATTCGCGCTGTGAACAGGCGCCGCAACGCCCGGTCAATGTCGGTTTCCGATAGCAATCCCTGATGAACGGCTCCCAGGATTGCGGCGTGTTCGGTGCTCATACGATTCCGATAGTCTCCACAGATCAGGTCCATGCCAGCCTTGAACGCGACGGAAATACCTTGCTCCGGTGTGGGCGAGAAACGGTGCCCGCCAAAGATGTCAGCGATCGCTCCGCAATCTGAAACGACATAACCGTGAAAGCCCCAATCGCGCCGGAGATGTTCCCCGAGCAGCGTGTCGTTCGCACAAGCTGGCTGGCCATTCAGCGAGTTGTAGGCACACATCACGGATTCCGCCTTGCCTTCCATGACGGTTGCGCGAAACGCGGGCAGATAGGTGTCCTCGATATCGTGCCGGGAAGCCTGAACATCCACGGTGTGCCGGGTGGATTCGGGGCCGCTATGCACCGCGAAATGCTTAGGGGTGGCGACAGTTTTCAAGTAATTAGGATCGTTCCCTTGTAGGCCGGTGACAAAGGCAATGCCCAGCCGTGCCGTCAGGTAGGGATCCTCGCCATAGGTTTCCTGGCCGCGTCCCCAACGCGGGTCGCGGAAGATATTGATGTTGGGGGACCACACCGTTAGCCCGCGGTACCAGTCAGAAGATCCATCCGCATGCACGGCCTCGGAATACTTGGCGCGGAACTCGGTGCTGATAACGTCGGCGATCTGATTCACGAGCGGCTCGTCGAAGGTGGCCGCGAGGCCGATTGCTTGCGGGAACACAATTGCCTCACCGGCGCGCGCCACCCCGTGCAGGCCCTCGTTCCACCAGTTGTATTCAGGAATGCCCAAGCGAGAGACGGCCGCGGCGGTGTGTCCGAGTTGCGAGATTTTCTCCTCGAGAGTCATGCGCGAAACCAGATCGTCAACGCGCTGATCGATGGCCAGCTGTGGGTTCCTATACGCCGGTGAGGCTTGTTGCGCCGATGCGGCTGGGCACAGGGCGGAGCAAAGAAAGAAAGAGGCCAACAAATTGATTTTCATTGTCGCGCGTCTCATCCAAGGGGTAAATTTGCAGCAAGTGGCACGAAAGCACCAGCGCGAGCATAACATCGTTAACCTACACGGCCGAAGCACGAATTACCGCGAAAGCTTAACGGGCAGAACAGCGCGAGAGGTAAGATAGGGAGCGGCAAGTCACAGGGGTTAGCGTAAGGGTTGCGCAAGACGATTTCACCAGTGTTAAAGCGGAGAAAATGAGTCGCGTTCCCGCGGGATGTGGAGCAAGGAGCTTGGCGATGAGTAAGCAGCGGCGTGGGATTCACCTGATTGCGGAACTGGCCGGCGTGTCGATCGGCACCGTGGATCGCGCGTTGCACGGAAGAGATGGCATCAAGGAATCCACCCGCCAGCGGATTTTGCAGGTAACCCGACAAATCGGCTACACGCCGAATCTGGCGGCACGCGCCCTATCCGTAGCCAAAGCTAGCGCGCGCGTTGGGGTGTGCATTCCCAAAGAGATCCATTTCTTCTACGACCAACTTTGGAGGGGGGTGCAGGAGGAGAGCAAGCGGGTGGCGCCGTTTGGACTCGAGTTTGTGAACCATCCTGTAAAAGTGCTCGGCGAAGGCGATACGGAAGCATTCAAAGAACTCGTGAAGAGCGGAGTCAGTGGCATTATCCTCACCGCAGGCAATCCGAAAGATCTGAAGCCGCTGATTGACGACGCGGAAGAAAAAGGAATTCGTGTTGTGTGCGTGTCCACCGACGCGCCTGAGAGCAAGCGCTCTAGCATCGTGTGCGTTGAGCCATGGCTAAACGGCTGCCTGGCTGGCGAATTGATGGGCAAGTTTGTGCCGGCAGGTTCGAAGGTCGCCATTGTCGCGGGCATGCTGAAAACCGAGGATCACCGCAAGAAATCGGATGGATTCTCCGAAGCATTTGGCCGGCATTGTCGCGGGGGAAAGATTGTCGGCGTGATCGAGGGACACGAAGACGAAGATGAAAGCTTCCAAAAAACATTTGATCTGCTGCGTCGTTTCCCGACCGTTGCTGGAATTTACGTGAATACCGTGAACTGTCTTCCTGTGTGTCGCGCCTTGGGAGCGCGCGGGCTTGCTGGAAGAGTGAAGCTGATCACCACGGACCTTTTTGCGGAGATGACTCCGTATTTTCAGAAAGGGACGATCTCGGCTTCCATTTATCAACAACCGTTCCGGCAAGGCCAATTAGCAGTGCGATTAATGGCCGACAACCTCACGAATAAAATAGATTTTCCCCCAAGCGTGCATTTGAGTCCCGGCGTGGTGATGACCTCCAATTTGCATCTTTTCCGGGAAATGCGGCGCAGCGAAGCCAAGTTGAACGAATCCATGCCCTGAATGGGAGCATGCCGAAAAGTTGATAATGGCTCTCGGGAATGGAGAAACCCGTTGGTGTTGCAATTGTGGAAATATTTCACAGCGTAAGCGGCTGCTCCCTATAACCTACGTATATTCAATGGTTTGCGAATGGGTGGTGTTGATTGGAACATCAGGAAACGCCATTTTCCCTCTAAAAAAACGATATTCCCCAGCAGTTTTTCAAAAAGAAATGCTTGACAAGCGTTTCGCAAACAGAGTAAATACCACGCTAACAAAAAAACGTGACCGTTCACGGTTTTAACGTGGCCAGCTTGACGGTCGGTGGTGATGTTACTGGATCGTCAGTTCGGTGGCAGCGGGCGCGGGGTGCTGGGGTGGTGAAGGCTTTTCGCTCTTGCCTTTTCCCAACTCAATTTTCTGAAGGTGCTGGTCGTTTTGTGGCGCACGCAGGGCGGTGCAACCCTGGCCATGCCAAGCAGTAACTAGGTTACCACTTTAGAGGCCGTTTAGTCGGGATGGCTTGGCGGCGGCGTCAGATCGCCGCTAGGCGGAGGCAAACAAATGAACGAAGTTGTACGAAGTTTTGTACACGTCCTACGCAGTAATGTCCGCTATCTCTGGATCCTCTGTCTACTTCTGGCTGGTTTGCCGTTCCTCGCCGCTGCTCAAGAAGCAACGATCGTGGGAACGGTTACGGACCCGGCTGGCAGTGTGGTCCCGAACGTTACGATTACCATCACCAACACCGGTACGGGATACGCACGTACGTTTACGACCAGCGATGCTGGTCAGTACGTTGCTCCCAGCTTGCCCATCGGCACCTACGATTTGAAGGCGGAATCCTCCGGCTTCAAAATTGAGGAGTCCAAGGGGGTGGTTCTGAACGTCAACGATCGCACGCGCGTTGATTTTCAGATGAAGGTAGGTACCAAGTCAGAGACTGTTTCCGTTGAGGCGAACGCCATCACGGTGCAAGCCGACAGCAGCGAACAGAGTAGCCTCATCAGCGGGACGCAGATCTCGGAACTCGCCACCAACGGCCGCAGTATCTACACTTATGTAACGTTGACTACCGGGGCTTCAAATCTGATGCCGGACTTTCAATTACCGACGCCGGCGGGCGGCAACAGCAACATCAGCTTTAACGGAAATCGTCCCGGTCACAACCTCTACCTGCTTGACGGAGGCGAAAACTCGGATCGCGGCGGAGCTGGCGGTTCCAGCGTCGTGCCTTCCATTGACGCCATTGCCGAAACGCAGACCCTTACTTCGAACTATAGCGCCGACTATGGACTGTCTTCCTCCGGCACTATCAGCTCGGCAATTAAATCGGGCACCAAGGCGTTCCATGCTAGCGCTTGGGAATTCTTCCGCAACGACGCCCTGGACGCACGGAATTACTTCAATGCGGCTCCCCAGCCAGTTGCTGAGCTCCGATACAACGTTTTTGGCTTCAACGTCGGCGGTCCTGTTACGTTTGGGAAGTTGTACAACCCGAATAGGACCAAGACCTTCTTCTTCTACAATATGGAATGGCGCAGGCTGATTCAGGGGCAGACCCTCAATCAGACCGTGCCCGTGGCATCTACGTATGGCGGCGACTTTTCAGCAGTTGCGCCAACCCTTGCGAAGCTGCACGCCCCATTTTCTTGCCAACTCTCCCCAGGGATTCAGGCTCAATTTGCAGCCGCAGGACAAGCGCTCAGCGGTTGTACGGCAGGCGCTCCTGACACCACTCAAGAGGTAGCGTTCAACGGCAATGCGATTCCGACGTCGTTGTTGGATGCGAATGCACAGGCTCTCCTGCATGCCGGTGGCAAATACGGCGGTATCTTCCCCGCGCCCACCAGCGGCACGCAGTTCCAGGGCGGTAATAACGTACCGAGCAACGTGCGTGAAGAAGTGGTCCGCATCGACGAAAACGTCAACGATAAGTTCACGATCTATGGACACTTCGTTGCCGAACAAATTGCCCAGAACTTCGGCACCACGATGTGGAGCGGCGACAACGTTCCCACCATCTCCAACACCTTCGGCAACCCTTCCTACGCCGGCGTTATCCACACCGCCTATGTCATCAACCCGACGCTGGTGAACGAAGTCGCCTTCAACTACAACGGAAATCGCATCGCGATTCTCCCGACAGGTTTGGTGTCCGCACCATCCGACTTCACCTTCAACCGATTCTTTACCGGGCCAAACGTTGACAATCGCATCCCGACCATCAACCTGAACGGCAGCACCGGAGCGCAATACACTTCCAACTGGACTCCGTGGAACAACGTGGCGAATGATTACCAAGTCCGTGATGACGTGTCCTGGACCAAGGGTCGCCACCAACTCAAGATGGGCGGAAGCTGGGCGTTTTACGGGAAAAACCAGGATTGGTTCAAGAACACGCAAGGTGGCTTCAACTTCAACGGTTCCTATACCGGGAACGACTTCGCCGATTACCTACTGGGTTACGGCCAGTCCTACAACGAGGACGCGGTTAAGAGCGCCGGCCAATGGAACAACAACTCCTGGGCGCTGTATATTCAAGACAACTTTCGTGTGAACAGCCGGCTGACTTTGAATCTCGGACTACGCTGGGATGGCATTCCGCATACCTACGAAGCCAACAACCAAATGTCCAACTTCTATCCGAACCTGTATAACCCCGCAAATGCGGCCATACTCGATCCGGGCGATCAGACCATTAGCACTCTCAGCCCGGGTCTTGGGCCTAGCCCCAACCCGATCCTTGCAGGTCAACAGTTCTATCTGAATGGAATTGGCATCTGCAACAAAGGCGGAATTCCTAAAGGGTGTGTGAATGATTCGTGGCTGAACTTCGGACCGCGTCTTGGATTCGCCTATGATGTAAGAGGCGATGGCAAGACCGTGATCCGGGGCGGCTACGGCATCATGTACGAACGCGTCCAGGGCAACGACGTGTACGGAAACGCGGGAACTGTTCCGTTTTCGGCGAGCACGAGCTTCAACAACGTGTCTCTCTCCGATCCCAAGACCAGCCTCTCGACGGGCCTGACAATTCCGGCAACGATCCCGGTCAATAACATCACTGGCCTGAACAAGAATAACTATGCCTCGCCGCGAAGCACACAGTTCAGCTTGGGCGTCCAGCAAGCCATCGGAAAGTCGGTGTTGGCCGTGTCCTATGTTGGAAGCCAGAACCGCCATCAAAGCTACTACACTGAGACAGATCAGCCGACTGACCAAAGCAGTCTGGCAGCTCTCGAAGTCAAACCTGGACCCTACAATGCGCTGGTTCCTTACCTCGGTTACCACAGCATTAAGATGGCCCAAAACGAGGCCAACGGGAACTACAATTCCCTTCAGGTTGCGATGCGCGG